>OGUQ01003028.1_pt1 | contig 10534 bp, 8 predicted proteins | sample 1574701 | NCBI WGS metagenome assembly OGUQ01 (sample SAMEA2582087, study PRJEB24529) | metagenome | biome: Human gut stool | place: China | collected 2011 | reverse complement strand
GATCAGTTCTGTATCAAGATATCTGGCGGATCCAAAAAGTATCCAGCCGCTTGCAGCGTACAACATTAAAAATGCCATCAATGAACTGCAGTATGAACCGAACATGTTTGCAAGAAATTTAAAAAGAGGACAGACACAGATCGTCGGTCTTATTGTTCCGCATATGGAATATTTTTTCGGAAAAATATGTCATGTGGTAAGTGACTATTTTTTTGAAAGAAAATATATTACTTATATCTGTGAAAGTGACAGTGAGCGGGAAAAAGAGCTGTTCTATGTCCAGGAGCTTCTGAACCAGAGAGCCGCAGGAATCATAATTGCACCGAGTGGGCAGAATACACCATATCTGCAGGGCGTAACAAAGAATTATAAAAATATGATCGCAATCGACAGACAGGAGGATATTGGCTGTGATATGGTTTTGGAAAATCACAGGGACAATGCATATCATCTTATCTCATGGCTTCTGAAAAATAAGCCATGCAGCCGTATCATGATGCTCTTTGGCTGGAGCGACAGTTTTAATACACGTATGTGTCTTGCCGGGGCAAATCAGGCACTGGAAGAGGCCGGGCGTGATGGAAGCCGCGTGATCAAAATATTTACTGCGAGAAAGATCGAAGTGGTAATGGATGCTTTAAAACAGTTAAACAGTGTGCTCGAGGATGGAGAGAGACCGGTCATCATCGGGTTTGGAACGGACATTGTAGAGTATATTGCCATGGGAATCCATCAGTTGTATCCGGAGTGGATCGGAAACGTGGATATCGCAGGGTTTGCAATGGGTGGAACGAAGGAAAAACTTGGAATGGACTGTTCGCTTGTTGTTAAGAATCCGGAAACAGTCGCAATTTGTGCGGCAGAGCTTTTGAGCCAGAAGATCATGGGAGAAAGAAGAAAAAGAACCTAGGAAATATGATGTGAAAGTAAAATATGAATTTTAAAGAGTGGATATCAAAAGGTTGAAAAGACAGTGCCAGTAAAATGAGAACATGTTTTGGTACTGTCTTTCATTTTACATATTAAGTGAAAACGGTTTCAACAAAATGTAAAAATGATAAATAGTAAAAATATACAAAAACGACTGTAATATAATGTGAAAAAGTACTGATTTTACTATAAAAACAAAAGAAAACATTGACTATAATGTGCAGAAGTGTTAATTTCTAGGTACAGAGGCAACTGAAAACATTTTCAAAAAAGGAGGAAAAGTGATGAAGAAAAAGGTATTGGCACTTATTATGGCGGGAACAATGGCTCTTTCTATGGCAGCATGTGGAAACACACAGAGCCAGGATACACCAAAGGAGCCTGAGAAGCAGGAAACAGTTCAGACAGAAGGTACAGAAGCAGGGGGAGCAACAGACATATCTGGAATTACAGCAGATTCTTTTAAACCTTCCAAGGACTTTAATGTACGTGTTCCATTTGCAGCAGGTGGTTCTGCAGATACGATCGCAAGAATTATCGGACAGGGATTACAGGAGACTTATGGTAAATCAGTTATTGTCAACAATCTGACAGGTGCGAACGGGGCAATCGCAGCAGCAGATCTTGACAGTGCAAAATCCGATGCAACAGAATTAATGGTCGGCGGTATTGCAATGTTCACACTGGCACCATTATTCAACAAAGATATTAATCTTAACATTGATGACTATCAGTTTGTAAGCGGACTTGTACTGGAAGATTTGATCTTATATGTGAACCCTTCAAACAGCGGAATTGAAGACTGGGATGGTCTTGTAGAATATGCAGCTGATAACCGTATCGTATTTGGAAGTAACGCACCTGGCGGAGCAACTCATCTTCTTGCAACTATGTTATTTGGTGAAGCAGGGTTAGATGCAGAGGCAGTTACATCTGACGGAAGTGGAAAAGATTTACTTGCAGTAGCAAGCGGCAACGTTGTATGTGCAGTTGCACCGGCATCAGTAGGTGCCCAGTATGTAGAAGATGGAAGCCTTGTCCCAATCGCAGTGTTCTCAGAAGAAAACTATACAGGGTATGAAGGATATGATGTTCCTACAGTTCAGTCCCTGGGATATGATATCGTATTCCATACATGTAATTTTATCATGACAAAAGCAGACGTTGCACCGGAAGATGTTGCAGCAATCCATCAGGCAATCTTAGACTACAGTGAGACAGAAGAATTTAAGGATCTTGCTAAAAATGCAAATTACATACCATATCTTGAGGATGGAGAGACAGTAAAACAGATTATTCTGGATGCATCTGATTTATGTAAGGAAGCTTACGATAAATATTACGCACAGTAAAAAGACGATCCGTGCTGCCTTTTGACAGCGCGGATTATTTTTTGAAAGAAGGAATGAAATATGGAGATAAAGTATAAATCTAATTTGGCGGCAGGAATTGTTAGTATTATTCTCGGAGTTATATGCATAATTCTTGTGCCGCTTCAGATCGCAGAAGATTATTCAGCAACTTATGGTATCACATCAAGAACGATTCCTTGTGCAATCGGCGTTTTATGGATTGTATGTGGTGTGGTTTTATTGATCCAGAGCTTGATATTAAAAAAAGACACAGTGAAAACACTGATCGTAGGAAAAGAATTAAAAGCATTAGCATATATGGCCATGCTGCTTATTTATTCAATTCTGTTCAAAAGAAGTTTCCTGATTTCTACGATTTTACTTGGTGTGGCAACACTGGCAATGACAGGAACTAAGAAAAAACTGTATTATGTGATCGTAATTGCAATGGTTGTAGTGTTATACCTTCTTTTTGCAAAAGTATTGCATATTCAATTGCCATAGTAACAGGAGGAGTTTATGGGACAGGTTATATCAGAGGCATTGATGAATCTTTTATCAGTGCAGAATTTAATATTTGTTAATGTTGGTATTTTTATTGGAATTATTTTCGGTGCGATTCCGGGAATGAATGGAAACCTTGCAATCACAGTATTACTTCCATTTACATTCCAGATGGATACAGTACCGGCACTGTTAATGCTTACGGCTATTTTCTTTGGTGCCAACTTTGGTGGTTCTATCAGTTCAATTCTGATCAATACACCTGGTACGAATGCAGCGGCAGCAACACTGATCGATGGTTATCCGATGTGCAGGAATGGACAGCCGAGAAGAGCATTAGATATGGCACTTGTGGCATCAACATTTGGTGGTCTGGTCAGTGCATTCTGCCTTCTGTTTTTTGCACCGCAGATCAGTAAGGTTGCTATGAAGTTCAGTTCTCCGGAGTATTTTGCACTTGCAATTTTTGGACTTTCTGTTATTGCATCTGTAAGTGGAAAGAGTCTTGTAAAGGGTCTTATCAGTGGTGGACTTGGAATTTTATTGGCAACAGTTGGTATTGATTCTGTCAGTGGTGTTACAAGATTTACATTTGGAAATATCAGATTATATAACGGAATCAAGATGCTTGCAGTTTTACTTGGAGTATACGCGATTGCACAGATGATCGGACGTATTAATAAAACAGAAGCAGCTGTTGTATCAAATTTAAAAGCGGCAGATAAAGATGACCATATTACAAAGGAAGATGTGAAAAAAACATTGCCAATCATGACAAAATCTTCCCTGATCGGAGCATTCATCGGAGCAGTTCCTGGTACCGGCGGAGCAATCGCATCATTTATTGCCTACAATGAAGCAAAGAGAAAAGCCAAACCAGGAGAGAAGTTTGGAGAAGGTGAGATCAAAGGTATTGCAGCACCTGAATCAGCAAATAATGGTGCTACAGCCGCAACTTTAATTCCATTACTTACACTTGGTATTCCGGGAGACGTTGTAGCGGCAACCTTATTAGGTGCATTTACGATGCATGGACTTGTTGTAGGACCGAAGCTTTTTGAGACATCCGGACCAATTGTGTATGCAGTTCTGATCGGATGTGTGATCGCACAGCTTATTATGTTCTTCCAGGGTAAATATTTACTGGGACTTTTTGTTAAGATCACACATATCCCACAGGAATTATTGACAGCATTATTAGTCGTGATCTGTTGTGCAGGAGCATTCGCAATCGGAAGCTCTGAAATGGATGTTTATGTGATGCTGCTGTTTGGAGTTATTGCATACTTTATGCAGAAACTGGACTTCCCATCCGTACCGATCGTTCTTGGAATGGTACTTGGACCGATCGCAGAGTCCAATCTGCGCAATGCACTGGTAATGTCAAACGGTTCCTGGACAATTTTTGTAAAAAGACCTATCTGTCTTGCATTTATTATCTTAACATTTGTGCTCATCGTTCTTTTGAAAAAAGGGGATGCAAAGCAGAGAAAAGCTACAGACAAATATATGAAAGGCGAACAGGAAGAATAGAATGAAAAAATTATGGACAGATTTACACAGCAATATCCATCATAATCAGATGGATGAACTGGATAAATGGACAGAACATGCAAAAGAAGTATTAGATTTCTGGCCGATCGCATATTATCCGTTTCAGATGATCAAAACAGAGTCCGGAGCAGGGCTCGAAGATTTATGTCCGGAAGAAGAGATTAAGAAAGACTGGGAGATTGTCCGCGGAAAAGTAAAAGAAGAAAATGCAAACGGATATCCGATGTTTATGGGATATGAGTGGCAGGGCTGTGGCTTTGATGGTGATCACAACGTATTTTTCCTCGACAATGAACAGGATATGAAACATCCGATGCGTTATCAGGAATTAAGAGATGATTATAAAGATACAGAAGCGATCGGAATCCCACACCATGTAGCATATCAGCTTGGAAGCCGTGGAAAGAACTGGGCAACACATGATGAGAATTTTTCCCCGTTTGCGGAAATTTATTCCAGTCATGGATGCAGTGAAAACGATACAGGCGGAATGGATATGGAACGTCATCTGCATATGGGACCAAGAACCGGTGAAACCTGCTATGAAAGAGGTTTGGAGGCTGGTCTTCATGTTGGATGTATTGCATCCGGTGACAACCATAATGTTCCTGCAGCATGTGACCATGGAACGATGTGCGTGCTTGCAGAGGATGCTTCCAAAGCGGCAATCTGGGCAGGCATGAAAGCAAGACATGTATATGGTGTGAGCAGAAGCAGAATGGAGATTGATTTTACAGCTGATGATAAAATGATGGGTGACGTGATCGCTCCCGGAAAACATAATATGAAGATCTCTATCTGTGCAGCGGATGCGATTGACAGGGTAGAATTATTAAAGAACAATGTCCTCGAAGAAATGATCGTTCATTCCGGAAGCTGGGAAAATAAGAAATTTGCAGATGATGATGTGAAATTTACGGTAGAGTTCGGATGGGGACCGAACCCAAGATTTTATAAAGATATGCTTGTAAAAGAATGGGATGGTTCTTTGAATGTGGAAGGAAAGCTTTTATCCATTGATAAAGAATGGAACAGTTATGGACAGAAACTTTACGATGTGACGGATGACAGCTGCAAATTCCATATGACAACTTATATGTCAACAACAACCGGACATTGGATGGGACCAAGTACTGTAGTAAAAGAAGGATTTGTTTTTGAAGTAGAAGGAACACCAGACAGTGATGTCTGCCTGAAAGTGGATAATTATGAATATCACTTCACAATCCGTGAACTGATGAAGACTTCACGTATCAAAGCTCAGTATCAGGAAAGCATCGATCTTGCAAACAGAGTTTATGGCAAAGTCGATCACTACAGAGATGATTTTTACTGGCATAATGCATATAAGACAAGAATCCGCCAGGCTGTTCCACAGGATGCTTATGTCTTGAATTATGAGAAAGAAATCGACATGGAAGCCGGAGCGAATTACAGACTCAGAGTATGGCTGAAAAATGGCGATGTGGCCTGGGTATCACCAATTTTTGTAGAGAAATAAAAAGTAAATATAAAATCATATAAAAGGATTTGTTCCGTAAGGCAGCGTTGTTTTAGATTGGAAAGAATGGGGGAATAAGATGAACGTTTTATATTTGAATACACATGATATCGGAAGGTATTTACAGACCTATGGATATCCGGTACATACACCGAATCTTCTGAGATTATCGAGAGAGGGAATGGCATTTACACAGATGTACTGTGCGAGCCCGACCTGTTCACCGAGCAGAGGTGCTATGTTAACCGGCCAGTATCCGCATAATAATGGTCTGATCGGATTGTCCCACAGGGGCTTTCGGATCAATGGGAAACATCATCTTGCCAATTACATGAAACAACATGGTTACGAGACAGTTTTATCCGGAGTACAGCATGAGATCAAGCTGCATGAAGAAGAAACACTTGGATATGAAAGATGTCTGAATCCAATGGAGTATTACAGAAATGACCTGCCACAATGTGAATTGTATACATGGCAGGATGAGATGGCAGCAGAAAACGCAGTCAATTATCTGAAAAACAGGGAAAAGGATGAAAGACCATTTTTCCTTGCGGTTGGTTTCGGATGTACCCACCGCGAGTATCCGCGTGTGCCGGATGAATATGAAACAGACTATGTACAGGTGCCAAAGGCATTGCCAAACTTACCGGATGTCAGAAAAGATATGGCAGGTATGCAGATCGCAGTTGATACAGTGGACAGATTGTGTGGAAAAATACTGGATGCTTTAAAAGAAACCGGGGAATATGAGAATACATTGATATTCTTTACCACAGATCACGGATTGCCATTTCCTATGATGAAATGCAATCTGTACGATGATGGAACAGGTGTATCTTTTATCCTTCGTTATCCGGGTATGCCGAGGGTACATTGTATCAGTGACGCTTTGCTGTCGCAGATAGACGTATTTCCGACACTGTGCGATATTTTGAATATGGAAAAACCAAACTGGCTTTCCGGCAGTTCTTTTCTACCGGTGATAACAGGTGAAGAGGAAGAAATCCGTGAGGCAGTTTATGCAGAGATTAACTATCATGTTGCATACGAGCCGGTCAGATCTGTCAGAACGAAGAAAAATAAATATATTGTACGGTGGGAGAATGGTTACGATAAAGTTCCGCCTACCCATATTGATGACAGTCTGTCAAAAGAAGTATTCCATGAAAACGGATATTTTGAGAAGAAACTTGTGAGAGAAGAACTGTATGATCTTATGCTTGATCCACAGGAACGGGATAATCTGATCGGGGAAGAAGATTATCAGTCGGTGAAGGACGAGATGCGACAGCTTCTTGAGACGTGGCAGAAAAAGACAGGCGAACCGCTTCTTACAGGGCAGAAGATATGTCTGCCGGAAGGCGCGATCTGCTGTACAACGGATTCTTACAGTACAAAGACTCAGGTAATCCTCCCGAAATGCAGAAAGTATCTGGAAGGGCTGCGTGGAGTGCTGCAGAACAATATTAAATAAGCTGCACCCATATTTGCTCCCCTATGGAATCAATGCTTTTGAAGAATACAAAGATAAGAACTAGATTAATAAAGTGACGATTTGTGTTACCGTCATTTCAGACAAAGGTGTCTGGCAGTTTTTTGCCAGACGCCTTTCTTAAAAAGGATGAAAAAAGTTCATCCTTATCAAAAACAAAATTGAGGTCTATACTTTGAATCAAGAAAGAAGTTCCGAAAGGGAAGGAGACGGTATTATGAATAACAAAAACAAATCTCTGGCAGATAAAATACCAAAGAGAGTCTGGTTACTGATCTCATTTGCAGTGGCTATGCTGTTCTGGTATATCTTATCAATTATTCCATCAACAAGCAGAGCGTTCCAGAATGTTGTGGTAGTTTGTCAGAGCATTAAAACAATGATTGACAGAGGTGTTCTGGGTACGGATATTTTATCCAGTTTGATTTCAGTTGTAGCAGGTTATGTGCTTGGTTTTGTAATCGCACTTCCGGTTGCAATCCTTATGGCATGGTATAAACCGGTTCGTTATATTATTGAACCATGGATCCAGTTCATCCGTAACATCCCACCACTTGCTTATGTACCACTTATTGTAATTGCAGCAGGTGTTGGAAGAAAACCACAGATCATCGTTATCACGATTGCATGTTTCTTGACAATGTGCATTACAATCTATCAGGGTGTTATCAATGTAGATGAGACACTGATCAAAGCAGCAAGAGTTCTTGGAGCAACAGATAAAGATATCTTCATCAGAGTTATTGCTCCTGCAACATTACCATTTATCCTGACAGCAGTAAGACTTGGGGCTTCTGTAGCACTTACAACACTGATCGCTGCAGAATCAACTGGAGCAACAGCCGGTTTAGGAATGAGAATCAGATCTCTGAACAACAGCTTTGAATCTGCACCAATGCTTTTATACATCATTATCATTGGTATCTTAGGTATCTCAATGGAGAAACTGATCAAATATCTTGAAAGGAGACTGACATCATGGCAGGAGAAGAGAGAGATTTAACAAATCGCGATGACAGCAGACCGGTTCGTGTAAAAGTTGATAACGTAAAGAAGATATATAATACAAGAAATGGTGAGATGGTTGCATTAAACGGAGTGACACTTGATATTCATGATAATGAGTTCATCTGTGTCGTAGGACCATCCGGATGTGGAAAATCCACTTTATTGAATATTATCGCAGGATTATTAGAGCCGACAAGCGGAGCAGTATACTGCGATGGAAAAGAAGTAAAAGGAACCGGTACAGACCGTGGCGTTGTATTCCAGCAGTATGCATTATTCCCATGGCTTACTGTTAAGAAAAATGTTATGTTTGCATTAGAGATGCGTGGCATCAAAGGAAAACAGGCAGAAGAAGAGGCAATGAAATATTTGGAGATGGTTCAGTTGGAGAAGTTCGCAGAACATTATCCAAAAGAATTATCCGGTGGTATGAAACAGCGTGTTGCTATCGCAAGAGCATATGCAGCAGAGCCTGAAGTATTACTTATGGATGAGCCATTCGGAGCTCTTGATGCACAGACACGTACCCAGTTACAGACAGAGCTGTTAGAGACCTGGCAGAGAGAGAAGAAGACGTGCTTCTTTATTACACATGATGTTGAGGAAGCAATCATTCTTGCACAGACAGTTATTATCATGAGCGCCCGCCCGGGACGTATCAGAGATATTGTAAAGATTGATATTCCATATCCACGTACCCAGGAGACAAAGATGACAAAGGAATTCATGGAACTTAAAAATGAAATCTGGAGTCAGGTATATCAGGAATATCTGGAAGTAAGAAAATAATAAAAAGGTTGTAACCGGGAAACCGGATTATAATGATAACTAAGGGAATTGGGGGAAATTCCAAATATCCAATTTAAGGAGGAAAAACAACATGAAAAAGAGAATATTGAGCTTATTAATGGTAGGTGCTATGACAGCAGGAATGCTTGCAGGATGCGGCAGCAAGACAGATGCACCTGCTGACAACACAGCAAAAGAAGAGACACCGGCTACAGAAGAAGCAAAAGAAGAGACACCGGCTACAGAGGAGAAGGAAGCTGTAGAGCCAGTTACATTAAATGTAGCTTACATGCCAAACTATGGAAGCTTATGGTCAGTTGAGAACGCAATCGCTCAGGGTTACTTAGAAGAAGAAGGAATCACAGTAAATCTTGTAGAGTTCCAGGATGGTCCGACAATCATTTCCGCTATGGAGTCAGGAAGTATTGATGTCGGATATATCGGACAGGGTGCTCATAAACTTTGCATCAACGGACAGGCAACAATCTTTGCATTATCCCATATCTCCAATGGTGATGCATTGATCGGAGGCGAAGGTATTACATCTATCGAAGACTTAAAAGGAAAACAGGTTGCTTACTCTTCAGGAACATCCAGTGAAGATATCCTTGTAAACTCACTTACAAGTGTTGGATTGACAATGGATGATATCGAAGCAATTGATATGGATGCATCCGGAATCGTATCCGCTATGTTATCCGGTAAAGTTGATGCAGCTGCAACATGGTCACCAAACAGCTTAAAGATCTTAGAAGAAGATGCAAATGCTACAAAATTAGCAGACAACATGACATTCTCTGACAAAACTGTATCTCTTGCAAGCTGGATCTGCATGCCAAAATATGCAGAAGAGAACAGAGATGTCTTAGTACGTTTCACAAGAGCATTATTCAAAGCAATGGATTATGCGGCAGCAGATCATCAGGAAGATACAGCTGCTTTAATCGCAAAACAGATTGCAGGCGATCAGGCTACAGTATATGATCAGCGTGGTGATGCAGAATGGTTAACAGGTAAAGAGGTATCTGAAGGTGCAGCAGATGGTACAGTAGAAGGATACTATGAGTTACAGAAGGAGAACTTCATCGAGGCAGGTGCTGTTGAAGTTGACCCACCAGTATCTGATTACGTATTATTAGATGTTATGAAAGAAGCTGGAGAGTACTAAAAGAAAATGCACACAGCATTTGAAAAGTAAATGAAATAACAAGGCTGTTACGCTAGACCAGGAGTTCTGGAATCGGTGTGGCAGCCTTATTGTAACGCTGATGTAGACAGGAAAGGTTGGAAGAGAAAATGAAACATGAATATTATTATTATAACAAAGAAGAACTGTTAAAAGCACCAAAAATTCCGTTGATCGTTATGGAAGATAATGCTGCTGTATTTAAATCAATGGCA
>OGUQ01003027.1_pt1 | contig 10536 bp, 14 predicted proteins | sample 1574701 | NCBI WGS metagenome assembly OGUQ01 (sample SAMEA2582087, study PRJEB24529) | metagenome | biome: Human gut stool | place: China | collected 2011 | reverse complement strand
AATTCTTTTGCCTTGGCATTCATCATGTCCACAAAATTTTCTACCGTGCCGCCCACATGCTCTGCAACAGCGTAGGCACATTCATTTGCCGACTCTAGCATGACACCGTAAAGGCACTGCTCTAAGGTCATCTGCTCGCCGTAATCTCTGGCAATTCCAGATCCTTCCGTGTTGTTGATCGCATCATCCGAAAAAGTGACCATGTCACTCAGATTGCCATTTTCTAACGCCAGCAGCGTGGTCATGATCTTTGTGATACTCGCCGGGTAGTGTGCTTCATCACTATTTTTTTCATAAAGGATCGTGCCTGTGGACTCTTCCATCAAAATAACACCCGGTGAGAGTGTCTCCGGCGCATCCGGCCAGTAGTCTGCCGCCTTGACGTCCACTTTTCCAAGACAGACAGCAGATATAATCGTAAGGATCAGGCATGCTGCCTTTTTCCATCTATTTTTCAACATCATAAAAACTCCAAATCTATATTAAATCTATTAATTTCGCACAATCCGTCCCATGTATACACAATTTTTACGGATTGTTACTGTTCACCCATAACTCGTTCCTGTAACAACAACGTTACTCTATCAACATTATTAGTATAATAGTTGGAAAAAATACATGCAACCACTTTTCATCATTTTAAGACTTTATTAATTTGTCAGATTATGCAATGTGTGCTTGAAAGTTGGGGTTTCTTTATTGTAGAATGTAACTGATTGCTTTGCGCTTAGATATATTTGCTGCAAAAAACGAAAATGCATTTTGAAAAAATATTAGTTTACATCATTAGAGAGGTTGTTTTATGAGATTAAGAAATATCCCTGGCGCGGATGACGCCATTTTAAATAGTGGCTACTGTATCAAAAATCCAGAAGATCAGAAAGGACACTGGCAGGACTGTTTTGACAAAGTGCAGCCGCTTCATATCGAGATTGGGATGGGAAAAGGCCGTTTTATCATGGATATGGCTGCCCTGCACCCAGATATTAACTACATCGGTATCGAGCGTTACTCCAGCGTACTTTTACGTGCTTTACAGAAAATGCAGTTAAATCCACTGCCAAATATTAAATTTATCTGCATGGACGCTGCCGATGTTGCAGAGGTTTTCGCCAAAGACGAAGTCGACCGTATTTACTTAAACTTCTCTGATCCCTGGCCGAAAGACCGCCACGCCAAGAGACGTCTCACTTCCAGACAGTTTTTCGCGCGCTATGACCAGATTTTGAAAAAAGAAGGACATCTGGAATTTAAGACTGACAATCAGGATCTTTTCACATTTTCATTAGAGGAAGTTCCGGAAGCCGGATGGAAATTAGACGCTTCCACCAGAGACTTACACCATGATCCTGTCTTAAACGAAGGAAACGTCATGACGGAATATGAAGAAAAGTTTTCTTCCAAGGGAAATCCGATCTGTAAATTAATCGCATCGAGATAGAAAAAACGCCCGGTACCAACGGTTTTACACCATTGATACCGGGCATTCTATTTATCCTTCAATTGCAATGTAACGTTTTTCCGGAACAGCTTTCTTCTGTTCTTTCGGAACGTCCAAGGTCAGGATACCGTTTTCGTATTTCGCATGGATATCTTCCTCTTTCATGTTCTCACCAACATAAAAGCTTCGGCTCATGCTGCCTGCATAACGTTCACGTCTGATGTATTTGTCATTCTTATCCTTCTCATCCTTATCGAGTCCCTTCTCGGCACTGATAGTCAGGTATCCATCATTCAACTCAAGATGAAGCTCATCTTTCTTGAATCCCGGAAGATCAATTGCTACTTCATAGCCATTATCTTTCTCCTTAACATCTGTCTTCATCATATTCTTTGCATGTTTGCCATACAATGTTTTATCAACATCCGGGAATGAAAAATTCATTAAATTGTCAAAATCATCAAATAAACTCTCTCCAAAAATACTAGGCATCAACATAAGTCATCTCTCCTTTTCTATCTGTCCACTTTTTTGTGGATATTCGTATGCTCATTAACCTTGTTTCTTTGGAACTAACAGATTAAGGAACTCGGGGAATCTTTCTTTCTCTTTTGTTCCCTCTTCCTTTGTTCTGACTACGTTATACACCTGTTTGTTAGCACTGTCAAGAGGTGAGTGCTAATTTTTTTGTGAACTTTTTGTGATTTTCTTCAAAATTTTAAATTTGAATTCAAACATAAAAAAAGCACCGACCCCATAGCCTATGCTATAAAACCGATACTTCGTAATGCGCCACCAGGGGTTCGAACCCTGGACACCCTGATTAAGAGTCAGGTGCTCTGCCAGCTGAGCTAGTGGCGCATGTCTTTCAGCGACGAATGTTATTATATAATACTTTTTTTAGAAATGCAACTATTTTTTTATAAATTATTTCGCATTTCACTATTTTATGGTATTTTATAACTATGTGTGCCCGGCTTGATTTTATATCAAAATAAATACGGCACCATTTTATAAGGAGGTTTCACATGCGTGTTGAAGAACGATTATTAAAATATGTCTCTTACTGGACAACTTCTGACGAGGAATGCCGACAGATTCCATCTTCGGAAAGACAGTTTGAGTTAGGAAAAGTGTTAGAACAGGAATTGCGCGATCTCGGTTTAGAGAAAGTCACTTTAACCGATCACTGCTATGTTTACGGACTGCTGCCGGCAACGAAAGGATATGCTGACAAGCCTGCTGTCGGTTTTATTTCCCATATGGACACTGCTCCTGATTTTTCTGGAAAAGATGTCAAACCACAGATCATTCCGGATTATGACGGCAATGATGTTCTTTTAAAAGGAAGCGGCGCTTATCTGAAAATATCCGATTTCCCTACACTTAAAACATTAAAAGGACGCACACTGATCACTACAGATGGAACAACCCTGCTCGGCGCTGACGATAAAGCCGGGGTTTCCGAGATCATGACGGCAGTGGAACAGATCATCACAGAAAAAATACCTCACGGCGACATCTGGATCGGCTTCACACCGGACGAAGAAGTCGGAAGCGGTGCTGATTTATTTGACCTTGACTATTTTAAAGCCAGATTTGCCTACACCGTTGACGGCGACTACGAGGGCGAAGTTGCCTATGAAAACTTCAATGCGGCAAGTGCTTCTTTTGAGATCAAAGGCGTCAATGTCCACCCTGGAGAGGCAAAAGATATTATGATCAACGCTGCCCTTGTCGGCTGTGAGATTGCATCTCTTCTTCCTGAAAATGAGACTCCTGCCCATACCGAAGGCAGAGAGGATTTTATCATCTGACTGATTTTAGCGGAGACATCGCCCACGCCAAAGTGAATTATATCGTGCGCGACCATGACAAAGCCACTTTTGAAAAACGTCTTGATACTCTGCGTGGCATTGAGAAAAAAATGAATGAAAAATATCATGCAGACACTGTAAAATTGAACATTCAGCATTCCTATAGCAATATGCTGGAAGTCATTGAAAAGAATGAATATGTCGTTGCAATTGCAAAAAAAGCAATCAAAAACGTTGGTCTGGAACCAGTCTCCCGCCCAGTCCGCGGTGGTACAGACGGCGCCAGATTAAGTTTTATGGGACTTCCTTGTCCGAACCTCGGAACCGGCGGCTATGGTTTCCACGGACCATTTGAACATATCAGTGTAGAAGGTATGGATACCGCTGTTTCGGTTATCAAAGAAATCGTAAAAATCACTGCCGAATAATGATCGGGAACGTTTTTCCTGTTACACAAAAAATCTGCCATACAAAAATTGCATTTGTATGACAGATTTTTTATTCTCTTAAATATTATTTTTTACTTTACACCGAAGTCTTTCTTCTATTATAAGTTTGCAATCAATGCTGCGATCTCATCCGGTGTCATAACCTTATTCGGATCTGACAGATCAGGCATTGCCGGCTCATCATCTACAACGGTTTCATCTTCCAATGGAATCTTCTCGACCGGAACATTATCATCCGAATCCGTCAAAGTATCTACCATTATATCATCATACTTGGATAAATCTTCCTCCGGAGAAGAAACTTCTTCTTTACCAATTGATGGTTCCTCCATATCAGATGGAACTTCCTCGATCGGTGTCTCCTCCATCACGGATGGTTCTTCTTCGATCGGTGTCTCCTCCATCACGGACGGTTCTTCTTCAATCGGTGTTTCCTCCATATCAGATGGAACTTCTTCGATTGGTGTCTCTTCCATCACAGTTGCTTCTCCAGCAGCCGATGGGATCTCCTCAACTGCGACTTCCTGAACCTGTGGTTCTTCTTTTTCAATTTTATTCTCTTCTGCCAAGATACGTTCCTCGGTAAAAAAGTTCTGTTTTGCAGACTCTGCTGCTATCTTTGCATCAGCTCCGATCGTATTCAATGTATTCTGCAAAACTTCCAGCTGCTGTAATATTTTATTCTGATTGTCTAAAATATTCTGTGCATATGCGCTGTCATTTTTATTAGTTTCCGGTGCCGGATGCGAAACATTGTCTGATAAAACAGCCTCTAACATCGAAATCTTTTCCATGATGTGGTCATTGGAATTCATCAGTGCATCTGCATTCTCTTTACTTCTTCCAATGGAAACCTTTGCTACTGCTTTCTGTGCGTGGATAATATCCTCCACATTTGCTTTCCGGGACTGGTTTCCTTTTTCAATGAGTTCATACAGATCATCAAATGTTTTCCTCAATAAAAGATAAGACGCTTTTTCTGATTTAAAAATACTATCATACTGTTCTTCTTTGCGATTCTTTTCTGCCATCAGATAAATTGAAATGGAATCTACCAAAAAATAGATTGCAACCAGAAACAATGCTGTAATGATCGCCAGAATAATAAATTTCTGAGGCATATTGATCATTGCATATAAATCTGCAACCAATAAAACTACCGCAACTAACAATGAAATATTTATGCGGAACCTGACATTTTTTTCGCTGTTCTTATCCATAAGAGCTACCTCCCACTATTGCGTCCTCCGTGACGCTCTCTGTGGCTATTTTACCATAACTTACACGAGATGGCTATATGCGAAAACAACAATCTTCAACAGAATACGACCAAAATTTCTTTTTATAATAAAATAAGCTGTCCGATCAGCTCTGCTCCTTTATAAAGATCGTCGACAGTTGTGTATTCACGTGTCGAATGTGCATTATACATTCCATTCGATAAAACAAGCCCTTCTATTCCGTTTTTTGCAAAACTGTTGTTATCACTTCCGCCGAACGTACCTGTAAGTTCACCGGAAAATCCTAAGATTTCACAGGCTTTTTGAAAATCGGTCACTGACTTGCTCTCAAGTGATGTCTCATAGGCGGTCAGCACACAGCAGTCCGGCACAATGTTTGTCGCTGTTCCACCCTGAATCGTTCCGATATTAAACGTCGTCTCTTCAGACAGATCAAGCACATACGCCTGTTTTGCGGTTACTTTCGAATAGTCAAAAACATCCGAACCTTTGACATATAATTCCTCACCAATTGTAAACAGAATTTCAATTTTTTTATGAGGTTTTCCACTGTCAAGAACAAGTTGTACACAATAGAGGATTTCCAGAATACCACTGATGTCATCTGCACCAAGCACAGTATCCCCTGCAGAATGTATTGTTCCGTCTTTTTCCAAAACAGATTTTTTGCCGCTCCAAGGTTCTACAACATCCATATGTGCGCAAAAAATAACCGGATCTCCTTCTAATTCTCCATCTAAGACAGCAAAAATATTTCCGGTGTCGCCACCATAATAAGCTCCGGGTCTAAGGCTGAAGTCGGCTCGTGGAGCAGGAGTAATTCCGGCTTTAGGGCAAGTGCTCTGGCAATTGCGACACGCTGCTGCTGTCCTCCGGACAAATGTTTTGGATAATGATTTTCCCATGATGCCATTCCAACACGCTCTAATTCTTTTAAAGCAATTGCTTTGCTCTTTTTCTGAACAACCATAAGACCTTCCCTAACATTTTCCAACGCTGTCTTTTTCTCAAACAGATAAAATCTCTGGAACACCATGCCCGTACTCTTACGGAATTCCAGGCTGTCTTTATGTTTTTTGGAAAGATCGACCGTTTTTCCACCAAAAACTGCCTCCCCCTCCTCCGGGATCTCCAACTGGTTGATGCATCTTAATAAGGTTGATTTTCCTGTACCGGAAGGGCTGATAATTCCGACAACATCGCCTTTTTCAATTTTTAAATTAATATGGTCTAATACTTTATTCTCATGAAAACTTTTGGAAAGGTTTTTGATCTCTAACATTTTTATACCTTTCTGTTATACACTTTCATACGTTAATTCCAAAGAGTATACACATAAAGAAAGAAGCAGGTCGTTGTCATATGGTTATCACAACTGCCTGCTTCTTCTTTTCTCCAAAACACTCAGGTGTATAAATCATATGAAAATAAAACCGTATTCATCCATACAGCACATACAACAGCAACACATCTGGTTTTTGTTCATTACGATTGTATTTGTCTTCATATGATTTTCCCCTTTCTTATTTCCTACTTATTTGATATGTTATGTAGGAATTACTTTATATGGGGAATTATAATCATCTGATATTATTTTGTCAATTGTTTTTGTTATAGAAGATTCCTTGGGTTTGTTATAGGTTTTGATTATAGCTGATTTTTTTTAGAACAACTCCGGGTGATTTTCCAGCGCATCTTCTTCCGTAATCTCGCGGATCACGCGGCATGGAACACCAACTGCAAGTGAATTTGCCGGAATATCTCTGGTAACGACGCTTCCAGCACCGATCACACAGCCCTCGCCGATCGTAACACCACCACAGATTGTAACATTTCCTGCGATCCAGCAGTTATCGCCAATGGTAATCGGTCTGGCGTATTCCTTATCGGTAAGTGTTCCATTCTGTTTCTGATATTGGTTGCGATCCTGCCAGCGGAGCGGATGCATCGGGGTAAGAAGTGACACATTTGGTCCCATAAATACATTTGCACCAATTGTAACCGGACAGCAATCCACACACGTAAAGTTAAAGTTCGCATACGAATTTGCACCGATAGATGTCAGACAGCCATAATCAAACTGTACTGGTCCCTGCAAGTAAAACGAATCACCTATGATTCCCATTTCTTTCAGAATCTCGGAACGTTTCTCGTCTGTTTCAAGAAGTTCATTATATTCTTTACTTAATCTATGGGCTTTTGTTCTTAATTTTACAAGTTCTTCATCGGAAGGATCGTAAATTTTTCCTGCCGTCATTTTCTCTTTTTCTGTCATTTTTCCTGCTCTCCTTTTGAAATCTCATGATAGACTGGTTTTTCCCTATGCCAGCTCTGCGCCTAATTTTTCCAGGTCTTCCATTGCACCCGCATTTTTTGATAATTCATCTTTTGCAGTTGCATAATAGGATTTCTGGAAAAGCATATCCCATGACAGGTAGTGAGCCATGCAGTCAAACTGTTTCTGAATCAGTTCATATTGTATACTGTCTACCGGTGATCCGCCTACGACAATAACACCAACCTTTTTCCCTTTTATCTGTAATCCTCTGCAATAACATTTGTCTATAACCAGCTTTAACTGTGCGGACATTCCCCACCAATACACTGGTGTTGTAAAAAGGATCATGTCTGCTGCCACAATTTTGTCAATTGTAGGATTGGTATCATCCTGATCTACGCAGCCTTTATTACATTGACAGACGCCACATCCTTTGCATGGGCTGATATCTAACTTGTCCGGCTGAATCACTTCGATCTCATTTTTTCCAGATGCACCTTTTATAAATGCATTAATTGCAGTTAATGTATTGCCTTTTCTTGCACTTCCGTTAATAATCACAATTTTCATTTATTGGTTCCTCTTTTCTTTCCTAAATTTATATCTGAAGTATACCATAAAAAGTATTAACATACGCATTATATGTTATGATGATAACGCTACATCGCAAAAAGCCCTGAAGCTGCAACTTCAGGGCTTTTGCTTATAAATTATTCCGTTTCCGGTTCATCCACAGATAGAAGATCACATTCAGCACAATTCCGAATATCGTTGCTTCCGGAGCCGCAAAACCGATCTTGGTGAGGCTCGCATCTGGCTGGATACTCATATAATATGCCAGCGGCAGACGCACAAGAAGCGTCTGGACGAGTCCCTGAACCATAACCCAGACCGTTTTATCATGTCCGTTGAAATAACCGACCATACTGAATAGAACGGCTGTCACGATCGTTTCCAACGCAAACCCTTTCAGATAATCATAACCATTCTGCACAACGGCTGCGTCTGTTGTGAAGATTCCGGTCAGAAGATCTCCCTTAAACATAACAAATGCAAATACAATGCAGCCGATCACAATTCCAACGCCCATGCCGGTAAACATTGCTTTTTTCGCTCTTTTTTCGTTTCCGGCACCCACGTTCTGCGATACAAAGGATGCCATGGACTGCATCAGAGAACTTGGAATCAGCATTGCGAAGTTAACGACCTTGCAGGCAACACCATATCCGGAGGAAGCTGCGAGTCCAAGCCGGTTGACAAATGCGCAATGAGATCTGTGTCAAGAACTCCTGCATAGCAAGCGGCAGACCGACTTTTAATGCTCTTATACAATGTGTGTTGATCTTAAAATCCTGTCTGGTGATTTTAAATGGAAGTTCTCTTTTTACCAGTAAAAATAATGCAAAAACGACGCTGACCGCCTGTGCTGTTACAGTTGCGATTGCAGCTCCGGCTGCGTCTAAATGCAGTCCTGCCACTAAAATCAGGTCTCCTGCGATATTTACCACACATGCAACTGCAACGAATAATAATGGAGATTTGCTGTCACCTAAGCCTCTGAAAATAGCTGCGAGCAGATTGTACGCCACAATGAAAAAAATTCCGCCACCGCAGATACGCACATAAGACGATGTCAGTTCCACAGCCTCCTGTGGTGCCTGCATCAGCACTGCAATCGGCTGTGCAAACCCGATCATAACTACAAAAAGTACCGCAGAAACAATTGCAAAAATAATTGTTGCTCCACCGATCAAAGCTCCAATATACTGCGGTTTTTTCTCCCCGATATACCGTGCGATCAAAACAGTGATACCCATTGCAAACTGCGTAATAACAAAAGTGACTAAGTTTAACACCTGGCTTCCTGTTGATACGGCTGAAAGCCCCGATGTTGTTCCAAACCTTCCAACGACCAGAAGGTCAACTGCACCGTAAGCCGCCTGCAATACTAATGCGCCTAAGATTGGCAGCATAAATGGCAGCAGCTTTCCTAAAATACTTCCCTGTGTAAAATCTGATTTTGAACTATTCAATGTCAACTCTCCTTTCGCTCATGACTTTATAAAATTTTTCTATGGTCGAAATCATACAATCCGCTTCTTCTTCGGAAATATGATCCATATATTTCAAAAGCCGGCTGTAATAATTTTTATCGTACTTATCCGATAACTCCTCACCTTTTTCTGTAATGAAAACATATGTGATCCGACCGTCCTCCTCAGACGCATATTTCGTGAGATAGCCCTTTTTTTCCATTTCCTTGACCGTTCTTGTCACCCCCGGTCTTGGCAGCTTTAATGTGTCACTGATATCCGATACTTTTACTCTCTCTTTCTTCTCCTGTAACTTGTGGATCACATCCATGTACTGTATATACGCTGGTGTGACTCCTTCCGGCAGTTCCGGGAGCAGTTCCCTCGTCCTTTTTGCAAGATAGCAGGCATCCAACATTCTCTTTATTTTTTCTTCGTTCATACTATCGGTTCCTTTTTTACATTGTGCTATATAATTGCCTTTGTTAATTACCATTGGTAATTATATGGTTCTATAACGCTATTGTCAAGAAATAATTTAAACTCGCCCTATCATAATATTACAAAACAGGAATCAATCACCAATACAAAATCATGGTCATCAATCCCTGTCTTTTCACATCTTTATGCGGTTTTATTCATCTTTTCCGGAATCATGTGAAGCCTGTTTTCATCGCCAAGCGCAATGAGTATTCTCTGGCATTTTTCAAACTCAGAAGCAAGCTGCTCTATCTCTTTCGACTGCATTATTTAACCTCATGTCCTGTGTCTTTCCTTCATTAACTCTAAGATATCCATATATAATTCCTTTCTTTGTTCAAATGTTTAAACGCATTGTACCATAAAACAATCCAGAATTTTCAATGGGAAAGAAAATAGAGACGATTAAATTTTTTTATCGTCTAACATCCCCTTTTTTCTCAAAAAGAGCATGAATCCAACGCAGAGAATCAACTGCAAGGCTGACGACATCGGCGTTGCCAGCCCGATATGAAACAGCGATGTTTCCGGCTGGATGCTCATAATATAAGACACCGGAACTCTGACGCAAAATGCGCCAAGGATTCCCTGGATCATGACAAATCGTGTCTTACCGATACCATTGTAAAATCCGGTATAGCAGAAGAAAATAGCTGTAAACAGGCAGTCGATCGCATATGCCTTGAGATAATCTGCCGCTGCAAAAACCACTTCCCCATCCGAGGAGAAAATTCCTGCCAGCGCATCTCCATGGAAAAATGTGAGCACTACAGTTCCTCAAAGAAGAAGTGCAGACG
>OGUQ01003020.1_pt1 | contig 10567 bp, 11 predicted proteins | sample 1574701 | NCBI WGS metagenome assembly OGUQ01 (sample SAMEA2582087, study PRJEB24529) | metagenome | biome: Human gut stool | place: China | collected 2011 | reverse complement strand
TTGTCCTCCACTTCTTGTCGGTGTTGGTGTAGGTACATCTGTAGAGACTGCAGCTCTCAATTCCAAGAAAGCACTGATGCGTCCGATTGGCTCTCATAATGACAATGCCAATGCTGCGAAAATGGAGAAACTGTTGGAAGACGGAATTAATGCAATCGGCCTTGGACCGCAGGGAATGGGCGGAAAATATTCTGTAATGGGCGTAAATATCGAGAATACAGCACGCCATCCATCTGCAATCGGTGTTGCAGTAAATGTAGGCTGCTGGTCACATCGTCGTGGTCATATTGTAGTGAATCCTGACCTGACAGTAACCTGTGATACACATTCCACTTGGAAATTCAATGCATAAACGGAGGGAAAAATCATGATCGAAATCAGAGGAGATAAAAAAGTTCTTATTACACCAATCAGTGCAGAAGATCTGGCAGATATTAAAATCGGTGATATTGTATGGCTGGACGGAGATCTGATGACCTGTCGTGATGTGGCACATCGCCGTCTTGTTGAGTATGGAAGAGAACTTCCATATGATATCAGAAACAAAGCAATTTTCCATGCAGGACCTATTGTCCGTAAAATCGAAGGGACAGAAGATGATTATGAAATGGTTTCTGTAGGACCGACAACTTCCATGCGTATGGAGAAATTTGAATATGAATTTACAAAATTAACAGGTGTCCGCGTGATTGTGGGAAAAGGTGGAATGGGACCAAATACAGAGCGTGCATGTAAGGAATTTGGTGCGATCCACTGTGTATTCCCTGCCGGATGTGCTGTTGTAGCGGCCACTGAAGTTGAGAAAATCGCAGAACATCACTGGGATGAACTGGGAATGCCGGAAACATTATGGTGCAGTAAAGTCAAAGAGTTTGGTCCGCTGATCGTATCTATTGATGCGCAGGGAAGAAACCTTTTCGAAGAGAATAAGGTAATCTTCAACGAAAGAAAAGAAGCAGCCAAACAGGCTATTTATCCGGAAGTAAAATTCATTAAATAATAAAAAGTAATACATTAAGAAACTTATCGATTAATGCCAATAATAATTCCTCAAAACCATCTTTATCATACAGGTGTACAAAGAGTGTGTCTCACTTTTTGTATACCTGTATTTTTATATCAATGATAGAAAAATTACCGTGTAATGTTCCTAAAATAATATGAAATGCTCGATAGCGGTGTAGTGGAGAATGATTATGCCGCTAAAGTACTCTGGTGTAACTTCGGGAGAGAGTAAAATAGTTAAAATTGTTGTCGTAGAGTTTTGGTTGACAACGATCTGTCATCATATATAATTAGATGATATCAGGGCGATAGCTCATAATATCAAAGGATTTTAAGAAATTTCCGGAAAGGATAACTATGTATCGTATTTTTATCGTAGAGGATGATGAGATCATCTCAGAAGTACTGAAAAAGAATCTTTCGTCATGGGGATATGATGTATCCTGTGCGGAGGATTTTTCCAATATTATACAGGAATTTGTACGCAGAGATCCCCAGCTTGTCCTGCTGGATCTGAAGCTGCCTTTCTATAATGGCTTTCACTGGTGTGAAGAAATACGCAGAATTTCTCAGGTTCCGGTTATCTTTATTTCTTCGGCGGCAGATAACATGAATATGGTTATGGCAATGAGCCGCGGTGCAGATGATTTTATTGCAAAACCGTTTGATATGGATGTACTGACTGCAAAAATTCAGGCGATTCTGCGCCGCGCATATTCCTTTGGAACTCCGGGAAATGTTCTGGAATATAATGGGGTTGTTCTGAGTCCTTCTCGCTGTACCCTGACGTGGAATGGAAACGATATTGATCTTACGAAAAATGAGCTTCGTATTCTGGAAATATTGATGGAGCATGCCGGAAAGGTTGTTTCCAGAGATGCGATTATGACGAAGCTATGGGAGAGCGACAGTTTTATTGATGACAATACGCTGACTGTGAATATTACCCGACTGCGCAGGAAACTGGAAAAAGAAGGGCTGAAAGAATTTATCATTACCAAAAAAGGTCTTGGATATATGGTATAAGGCGCAGTATAAACAAAAGGATTTTTTATGAAACTATTTCTGGATTATATAAACAAAATTAAATTCTATATCATTCTGCAGATGTTTCCCGTAATACTTGCAGAAATAATTTTCTTTCTTTATCAGCTGCCGATAGAACCGATGGTGTATGTTACTGTTTTCTGGTTATTAACCGGAATTTGTGCGTGTCTGAACGGATTTTACAGATACAGGAAAAAGGTACAACAGTTGGAACTGATCGCAGCTGCACCGGATATTAATCTTTCGCAGCTGGATTCTCCTGTTGGTCAGGCTGAAAGACTTCAACAGGAAATCATGCAGCAGCTGGATCAGATGCGTATCGATGTGGAGACTGCCAGCCAGAAGTCGTCTGAAGACATGACAGATTATTATACGATGTGGGCACATCAGATCAAAACGCCGATTTTTGCACTGCGTCTTTTGCTTCAGGAGAGTCCTGAGGAAAATAAAGAGAAACTTTCGGAACTTTTTAAAATTGAGCAGTATGTGGAGATGGTTCTTGGCTATCTAAGGACAGAAGATATGTCTTCGGATCTTAAGCTTTCCCACTGTTCTCTTGACCGGATCATACGTGATCAGATTCATAAATATGCAGGAATTTTTGTCTCAAAGAAACTCACACTTACTTATGAAAGTATTTCGCAAGATGTTCTGACGGATGAAAAATGGCTGGGATTTGTGATCGGACAAATTTTATCAAATGCTCTGAAATATACCCGGACCGGAGGAATCCGAATTTATCTGGAGAAAAAATTATCTCTGGATACAGATGATGTAAGCATTTCGATAGGAAATGATAGCTGCAATAAAGTAGAAAACCTTACACTGGTCATTGAAGATACCGGAATTGGTATTCGTGCAGAAGATATTCCGCGAATCTTCGAAAAAGGCTACACCGGGGTAAATGGACGGGATGATAACCGCGCAACAGGTATCGGACTGTATCTCAGTAACAAGATTATGCGCAAACTGGGACATTGCCTTTATATAACTTCTACGGAAGGAAAAGGAACGAAAGTATTTCTTGAATTTTCAGTTAAAGATTTGAATATGTATTAGAGTTTTTTAACACGTTTTAGAGGAAAACTGCTAATATTTAAGTGACACGAAACCTTACAGAAATGTAAGGTTTTTTCATATAATGTAACCTGTTTCGATGGCAGAAGCCGTAAAAAATTCTTATACTTACGGTATCAATTAAAAGAAAGGAGCCCCATTTATGGCTTTGCTTGAAGTTACAAATATCAAAAAAATATACAGTACACGTTTCGGGGGAAACAAGGTACAGGCGCTTTCAAATGTTACATTTTCTGTAGAGGAAGGTGAGTTTGTCGCGATTATGGGGGAATCTGGTTCCGGTAAGACGACCTTGCTGAATATTCTTGCGTCTCTGGATCGTCCGACATCCGGAGAGGTTCTTCTGGAAGGAAAAAATATCGTACACCTTACAGAAAAAGAAATATCAGCATTCAGAAGGAAAAATCTTGGATTTGTTTTTCAGGATTTTAATTTGCTGGATACCTTCAGCCTGAGAGATAATATTTATCTTCCACTTGTTCTTACAGGAGAAGATTATCGTGAGATGGAACAGAAAATCCGCCCGATTGCGCAGGCTCTTAAGATCACAGAAATTCTGGATAAATTTCCATATGAAGTTTCCGGTGGTCAGAAACAACGTGCTGCTGTTGCAAGGGCGTTGATCACGAATCCCAAACTGATTCTTGCGGATGAACCGACGGGCGCACTTGATTCAAAGGCGGCATCAGCACTTCTTTCCGTATTTGGTGAAATCAATGCAGAGGGACAGACAATCCTCATGGTCACACACAGTGCACAGGCAGCCAGCCATGCGTCCAGAGTCCTTTTCATCAAAGACGGAGAAGTTTTTCATCAGATATACAAAGGCAGTAAATCGCGTCAGGAAATGTATCAGATGATCGCGGATACGCTTACGATACTTACGACAGGTGGTGAGCAGCATGCATAAGAGGATTTTTTCCAGACTTGCAAAACAGAATATCCGAAACAACAAAAGCACATATATTCCATACATGATCACCTGTATTTTCTGTATTGCAATGATTTATATGATGGAATTTCTGCGTGACTGCCCGACACTGGATCAGGCAGTGCGTCAGGCGGATGAAGTGCGTATGATCGTGTTTACAGGAGAGATAGTCGTAGAGATCTTCTGTATTATTTTTCTGATCTACAGTAACAGTTTTCTGATGAAGAGAAGGCAGAAAGAGATAGGCCTTTATAATATTCTTGGACTGGAAAGAAATCACATTGGAATCGTAATGTTTCTTGAAACGATCATTACCTCAATAGGTTCACTTGCCGGCGGCATTGCTGCCGGAATTATTGGAAGTAAGCTGGCACTTCTTTTGCTGTTAAAGTTGCTTCATATCCCTTCAGTGCTTGGATTTTATATTTCAGTAAAGGGGATTTTTACCTGTCTGTTTATGTTTGGCATCATATTTTTGATGATTCTGTTTCTGAACCTTGCGAAAATTCATTTAAGTCGTCCGGTAGAATTACTTCGCGGTAATAATACCGGAGAAAAAGAACCGGCAGCAAAATGGCTTATGGCATTGATTGGTTTTATCTGCCTTGGCGCAGGTTATTACCTTGCGGTTACGACTGAATCTCCAATCAAGGCAATTACGATATTTCTTCTTGCTGTTATTCTTGTTATGGCAGGGACTTATCTGCTTTTTACCGCAGGAAGTATTGTGATTCTGAAATTTCTCCGACGCAGAAAGAGTTTTTATTACAGGACTGGAAATTTTATCAGCATATCGGGAATGCTTTATCGAATGAAGCAGAACGCAATCGGTCTGGCAAGTATCTGTATACTAAGTACAGGTGTTCTGCTTATGATTTCCATGACAGTTTCCATTTATTTCGGAATGAATGATATTATGCTGAATCGCTATCCGTATGATGTTGATATGTCTGTTACCAGCATAAGCGAAGAAGAATGTCAGACCGCAATAGAGGCTTTTGAAAAAGCTATTGCGGATAATAAAGTTCCGGTAGAAAAGTCTGTGGAGGAAATCTATCTGGATATCGTATGCAGCAAAAACGGTGATCAGATTCTGATAAAACCAACAAATACTATTCGAAATTCTGATTCAGTACTGGTACTTTCTCTTTTGAATCAGGCAGAATATGAAAGACTTACAGGAATTTCTGCAAATCTCAATGATGGTGAAATTTTTGCATGGTATCCTTCAGCTGTGCAGAAAGATTCAGTTACTGTTGATGAGACAGAATTTACAGTGAAAAAATGGCTGGATAAGAATCCTCTGACCTGTGGTGAAGATGCAGTCAGTGATAATGCAGTGCTGGTTGTTACAGATGAAGATTTTAAGAAATTTGATGAGATGCGTACAGAAATGTATAAAGGAGTTTCTTCTGCTCCTGCGGGAGAGGACCTGACACTTCATCTTGGCCTGGACATTACTGGTTCGGAGACGGAGAAGATTGAATTTGGAACCCCGGTAATGGAAACTGTTAAAGATTTGAAAAAAAGCGGAGGTTTATCAGAGAATGCATGGATAATTTCCGGAATCCGTCAGCAGGAATATGAGTCCTATTATGCGGATAATGGTTCTCTTTTGTTTATCGGAATCTTTCTGGGTTCTCTTTTCCTTATGGGAACAGCTATGATTATTTATTATAAACAGATTTCAGAAGGTTATGAAGACCAGAAGCGATTTGAGATCATGCAGAAGGTTGGCTTAAGCCGCCGGGAGGTCAGAAGTTCTGTCCGCAGACAGATTCTGATGGTATTTTTCCTCCCGCTGTTAATGGCAATGCTTCATATTACCATGGCATTTCCAATGATCCGCCGGTTACTTTTACTTTTCGGAATGACGAATACGAAGCTGTTTATTGGATGTACGGCGGGAACAGTTCTGATCTTTGCTGTTGTGTATGGATTGATTTATCTTATGACGGCGCGTTCTTACTATCATATTGTAGAGAGAAAATAACTATTACGATGTTAAACAGCGGAATAGATTTTCATTTTCTTTTATCCGATAAATACTTGATTTTTTGCGGAATTTTATATACACTTATCATATAAGTTAACAGTTTTTTAATGCTAATTTTTTATTAAGGACACCTTCTTTCGTATGTGTATGTTTTGTTGGTAACATAATTATACAGCAAAAGGTGTCCTTTTTGATTGTTTATGCATAAAAAAAGCTGTAACTTTTTTCCGTATTAATATTCTCTGTTTTACTTTATAAACGCTAGTAAAAGGGAGACTTAAAAAAAACGAAATCTCTGTTTATATGATCATCTGAAATAACATAACCATAACCGGCATTGTAATGATTGACAACAAAGTGGTCATAACATTGATCGCACTGGCGTACCTGGAATCATTTCCATAAACCTGACACATCTGCGTTACTGTAGAGGCAGATGGAGTGATGATTGCCAGAAAGACGATAAGCATGATCTTATTGCCATCAGCGGAAAAGGAAGCCAGATTGCTGAACTTTATCAGCACAAGTGCAATCAAAGGAACAGCTATTAAACGTAAAAAAGTGATAAAATAAACTCTTTTATTTGCAAATATCTGTTTCAGATTCATTCCTGCAAAGAGCATACCTGTTACGATCATACTGGCAGGACCAATCATAGTTCCAACGGAAGCAAGCGTATTTCCAATGATCTCCGGCAAGCGTATTTTCGTGAAGAAAAGTATAACACCGATAAATATGGAAAGCATATTGATGTTTAATATTATTTTTTTCCAGTCATAAGAAGCTTCACGACTGATGATCTTCTTACAGTGAGTCCACAGAAAAACAAGCTGTACACTCATAAAAACACATCCGTACAATACCCATTCCTGTCCAAGAATAAATGTGACAATCGGTACGATCAGGTTTCCAGAATTTGAGTAGTAAACGGAAGAGACTTCCACTTCGTTCAGATGTAAAAGCTTTCCGGCTACGGAAATAACAACAAGAAGAATCACCTGAGTCATAACAGATGCGGCAAAAGCAATCAGAAGTCCTTTTACGGTATCTGTAGTATAATCAACCTGAAAAGCATTGATAATGACGCAGGGAACGATCAGATAAAGAATGATCTTCGATAAAACTTTGCTGTCGTCGTCCCTTACAAGTCCCGTCTTTACAATTAAATATCCCATGAAGATCATAAGAAAAAGCTGCACGATCTGCTGCATGAGAAGTATACTGATGTTCATAAAATTATCCCCTGCATTTCTTGTAAAATTAATCTGGCTGGCAGAGGTCTGGTTCCTAGAGCGTGTTTGAAAATCTGCCAACGATCGAGGATATTATAGAACTTCTATAAGACGATTTCAAGGTTTACAAACCACTTCTGTCAGGAAATGCAGATGAGCCGACCGGGGCGCTTGACAGTGAAATTGTCAGCGACTCAAACCCATATATGCCAGAAGAAGAGCCAGCGCTAGAAAAGGTTTAACGAATGAAAAAGGGTTCTGAGAAAATCAGAACTCTTTTTCGTTTAGGATGATTTTGGTATACTATGAAAATGATTCTTTCGGTTTTGCAATCATAAAAATTGATAAAAGCATGATTGTAAAAGGAAAAAAAATACTTTATAATGTTACAAATTGCTATAAATAAGCGTTCGCAATTGGATAACTGTCGGAAGAGATTTCATATAATTTAATGAAGTAAGCAATTTTACTAATTTTTAAAGAAGAAGGAGGAGTAAAAATTGATTTGTGGAATGACTTATTATCAAATATGCTGGTATTTTTTGGTGTATTCTTTTGGAGGCTGGGTTGTTGAAGTGATTTTCCATGCAGTGACTTTGGGAAAAGTTATTAACAGAGGATTTTTAAATGGTCCGGTTTGCCCGGTGTACGGGTTTGGAGTAATCTCTGTTTTTGCGATGATAAATACGCTTCAAAGCAGTGGTTATCAGATGAGTGATGGTATGATATTTATATTTGGGGTTATTTTAGCTACAGTAGTAGAGCTGATAGCAGGATGGCTGTTAGATGTATGTTTCCATGCAAGATGGTGGGATTATTCGGATAAACCTTTAAATTTCCATGGATATATCTGCCTGGAATTCTCGTTGATATGGGGATTGGCAATTGTTCTTGTTGTGAAGGTTTTTCAGAGATATGTAGAAAATCATACGTCATCGCATGCGGATTCCCTGTTAGGCTGGGTTGTGTTGGCAATTTTGTATGCTGCTTATCTGGCTGATTTTATTGTAACAGTAGCAGTTATCCGGGGATTAAATAAAAAGCTTACCAGACTGGATAAGATCCGTTCAGATATGAGGATTGTAAGCGATAAAATCAGTGATACACTGGCAACTACAACAATAGAAACAGCACAGGCTGTAGGAGAAAAGAAAGTTCAGGCAGCTTTGGCAAGGGCTGAATTACGTGATTCGGCAGAACTTAAGAAAGATAAATCTTTGGAAATGCTCCGCAAGAAAAAAGCTGAACTTCAAAAAGAATTTGATGATCTTTCAAACACAATTACTAATCATACAATTGTTGGACAGGGAAGAATTATTAAGGCGTTTCCGAAGATGAAACATAGAGATTATTATGAATTGATTCAGGAACTGAAAAATAGATTTTAACCGAATAAACTGCGAAGCAGTTATTCGGTTATGAAAAAGTATCTTACATTTTTGCGGTCACTGCTGAAAGATCGTCCATATGTTAAATTTGTGTATATGACAGGTATCCTCCCAATTGCAAAATACTCCAGCGGTTCAGAATTAAATATGTTTGCCGAATATACGATGGCAGGGGAAGAAAGATTTTCTGAATATTTTGGATTTACAGAGCAGGAAGTGGATGAGCTATATGAACGATATCAAAAGAGAAATAAAAATGCTTTGAAGGTGAGTCGTGAGGGATTAAAACTTTGGTATGATGGATATAATACACAGTCTGGCGAAAAACTGTATAATCCGAGATCCGTTGTTATGGCGTTATCTAATAACAATCTGCATTACGTTTTAGCAGATTCTTTCTGGACATTCTGATAGTGTTATGTCATACTTGAATAAATATTAAAAATGAACAGGAGACATCAGCACAATGTTAGATGAAAGGATATATAAGAGTTATATAGGAATCTTGAAAGAAGAAATGGTTCCTGCAATGGGGTGCACAGAACCGATCGCACTGGCATATGGAGCGGCCAGGGCACGAGAAGTTCTGGGAAAAGAACCGGAACATATCACCGCAAAATGCAGTGGAAACATTATAAAAAATGTCCGTTGTGTTATCATTCCAAACTCCGGCGGATTGACTGGAATTGAAGCAGGTGTAGTCCTTGGTGCAGTAGCCGGAGACCCATCCCTGAATATGGAAGTTCTTTCGAAGGTAAATGAATCCGGAAGAAAGAGATGTTGTGAACTTCTGGACAAAAAGATATGCAAAGTAGAACTTCTGGACTCCCCGGTAGTCCTGCACTTTATTATAGAAATGCAGGCTGGATATGACACAGTAAGTCTGGAAATTAAATAAGACCATCTAAATGTAAACAAAATTGTAAAGAACCAGGAAGTCTTGCTGGATTCAGATCATAAATCCGGTGAAACTCCAGCTGCAGCAGACAGAACTCTGCTCAATCTGGAAGATATTAAAACATTTGCAGATACTGTAGAACTTGATGATGTCAAAGAAATTATAGAAAATCAGATCCGCAGCAATATGGCAATCGCCCATGAAGGAATGACTGGTAAATACGGTCTTGGAATTGGCCGGATTATCCGTGAAACCTATTCCAATGATATGCTCACAAAAATGCGCAGTCTCACAGCCGCAGCTTCCGAAGTCAGGGAATTGCCTGTTCTGTACCTCTGATCGTGTATGCCAGAGAAATGGAACTTCCGGACTATGTACTGTACCGCGCACTGGTATTTTCTAACCTTCTAACTGTATATCAGAAACAGTATATAGGTAAACTTTCCGCATTTTGCGGTGCAGTATCCGCATCCTGTGCAGCTGGTGCCGGAATTACTTACATGGGCGGTGGAGAACTTTCTGTGATCAAGAAGACCATAGAGAATACGCTTGCCAATATTCCGGGAATCATCTGTGATGGAGCGAAAATATCCTGTGCAGCGAAAATTGCCGCCAGTCTTGATGCTGCATTCCTGGCACATCATCTTGCTATGAACGGTCAGTCCTATGCGCCATACACCGGAATTCTCAAGGAAGAAGCCGGCGAAACCATCAGCTGCGTAGGACAGATCGGCAAAGAAGGAATGAAAGAAACAGATAAAGAAATTTTGCGGATTATGCTGGAAAGCGTTTAATCGTATGAGAAATAGATGAAAACGATGATTGTTGTTGGAACGTTAGCTTTGTTGATATAAGGGATTTTTTTGAGATAGCGTTGCGATAAAAAACAGATGTGCTTAAATGAGAAGAAAACGGAAGAATAGCAGATGAATTTTACAGTTACTGTTCACACGTCACTATCCCGCGAGGTGTTTTGGCATGAAAATGCCAAAA
>OGUQ01003014.1_pt1 | contig 10581 bp, 6 predicted proteins | sample 1574701 | NCBI WGS metagenome assembly OGUQ01 (sample SAMEA2582087, study PRJEB24529) | metagenome | biome: Human gut stool | place: China | collected 2011 | reverse complement strand
CCTATCCCATCACCGAAGGTAATGTGACAAATGATAAGAATGCCGTAGAAGCCAAGCAAGAACACTGGACGAAATGGATGTGGAATGCCATCGCTACCTACAATCTGGAAATTGGCAAACACCGTGGTGACGCCATGGTCGGTATGGAGTTGAACCGCGAAGACGATATCAATTTTTCGGGTTATAAAGAAGACTATTCCATCCTGACGCCTGACTATATGTGGCCGAATGCCGGTTCCGGTACGGCTCAAGCTTATGGCTCGGGTGAAGGTTATTCACTGGTTTCTTTCTTCGGAAAACTGAATTATACGTATAATGATAAATATCTGCTCTCTATGACAGTACGCCGTGACGGTTCTTCACGTTTCGGTAAGAATAACCGCTATGCCACATTCCCTTCCTTCTCACTGGGATGGCGCCTGAACCGTGAAAAGTTCATGCAGAGCCTCAGTTGGATTGACGACCTGAAAGTCCGCGGCTCATGGGGCCAGACCGGTAACCAGGAAATCTCGAACATTGCCCGCTATACTATTTACGTTCCCAACTACGGTGTGACAGAATCAGGCGGTCAAAGCTACGGTACTTCCTATGACATTGCCGGAACCAATGGCGGCAGTATCCTTCAGTCCGGATTCAAACGTAACCAAATTGGTAACGATAACATCAAATGGGAAACAACCACACAGATCAACCTGGGCCTTGATTTCTCAATTCTCAAACAATCTCTTTACGGCTCATTCGACTGGTTCTACAAAAAGACAACGGATATCCTGGTACAGATGGCTGGTATCGCCGCTATGGGCGAAGGAAGCAGCCAATGGATCAATGCTGGAGAAATGAAGAACGTGGGCGTTGAACTGAATCTCGGTTATCGTAATCAAACTGCATTCGGATTGAAGTATGACCTGAATGCCAACATAGCCACTTACCGGAATGAAATTACAAAACTGCCTACTACAGTAGCAGCCAATGGTACTTTCGGAGGTAACGGTGTACAAAGCGTAATCGGACATGCCAATGGTTCACAAGTTGGTTATGTAGCCGACGGCATCTTCAAATCACAGGAAGAGATTGATAACCACGCCACTCAGGAAGGTGCCGGAATAGGCCGTATCCGCTGGCGCGACCTGGATCACAACGGCATCATCAACGAGAAAGACCAACAATGGATTTATGATCCGACACCAGACTTCAGCTATGGTCTGAACATCTACCTTGAATACAAGAATTTCGACCTCACCATGTTCTGGCAAGGTGTTCAGGGAGTAGACGTTATCAGCGACCTGAAGAAAGAGACAGACCTTTGGAGTGGACTCAACATTGGTTTCCTGAACAAAGGTAAGCGAGTACTCGATGCATGGTCGCCCACCAACCCGAACTCTACCATTCCTGCATTGTCGCGCAGCGATACAAACAATGAGAAGCGTGTTTCCACTTATTTCGTTGAGAATGGTTCATTCTTGAAGTTACGCAATATACAGTTGGGCTACAACGTTCCGAAAACCTTTGCCCAGAAGATGAAGATGGAGCGCCTGCGCTTCTACCTGAGTGCACAGAACGTATTCACCATCAAGAGTAAGGAATTCACCGGAGTAGATCCTGAAAATGCCAACTATGGCTACCCCATCCCGATGAATATAACTTTCGGTATTAATGTAGGCTTTTAACAATAAAATCAGTTACTTATGAAAAAGTTAATATATACAGCAATCTTAGGTCTTTCACTGATGTGCGGCAGTTGTACCGACTTTCTGGAAGATCAGCTCCCCCAGGGAACCATCAGCGACGAACAGCTGAAGAACCCGGCATACATCGACAACCTGGTGATCTCTGCTTATGCAGTATGGATTACCGCCGAAGATATCAACTCTTCCTTCTCCATGTGGAATTATGACGTACGTTCGGATGACGCTTATAAAGGCGGAAACGGTACGGAAGACGGTGATGTATTCCACTCACTGGATATCTCGCAAGGTATTATGACTACGGCATGGAACATCAGCGATATGTGGCAGCGTCTCTACAACTGTATCTCACGTGTCAATACAGCTTTGCAACTGTTGGAACAAGTGGATGAACACACCTATTCACTGAAGCAGCAACGCATTGCCGAAATGAGATTCCTCCGTGCACATGGTCATTTCTTGCTGAAACGCCTGTACAAGAAGATCCCGTTTGCCAACGATGCCAACTTGTCACCGGAAGAATACAACTATCTCTCCAACACTACTTACAACAATGACGAAGGCTGGCAACAAATTGCAGACGATTTCCTGTTTGCTTATGATAACCTTCCCGTGAAGCAGGCAGACAAAGGTCGTCCCGCCAAAGCCGCAGCAGCTGCCTATCTGGCAAAGACTTATCTGTACAAAGCTTATCATCAGGATAATGCAGACAGCCACGAAGTGACAAGCCTCAGCACAGAAGACTTGGTGAAAGTAGTGCAATACACGGACAATGCCATCATGTCGGCAGGCGGCTACGGGCTGGAATCGGATTTCCACAACAACTTCCGCCCGGAACCTCAATATGAAAATGGTATAGAATCCCTGTGGGCCATGCAATACTCCATGAACGACGGTACTAATAACGGTAATTGTAACTGGTCTTACGGTCTGATTGTTCCCAACATTCCGGGAGTTACCGATGGTGGTTGCGACTTCTACAAACCGAGCCAGAATCTGGTGAACGCATTCAGGACAGATGCCAACGGACACCCCCTGCTGGATTCCTTTAACAATACTGATTACAATTCACAATCCGATTATGCTGACCCACGCCTCTTCCTGACAGTAGGTATGCCGGGATTCCCTTATGAATTCAATAAGAACTATATGATGGATCAGTCGACTACCTGGAGTCGTAGCAACGGACTTTACGGATACTACATAACCCTGAAACACAATGTAGACCCGGATGGCGATTACCTGATAAAGGGTGCCTGGTGGGGTTCTCCAATGAACCGTATCGTACTGCGCTACTCGGATGTATTGTTGATGCGTGCCGAAGCACTGATCCAACTGAACGATGGACGTATCGCCGAAGCTATCAGCCTGATTAACGAAGTACGCAACCGTGCCAAACAAAGTACAGCCATAATTGCCGACTACGAAATGGAATATGGCGTACATTTCAACGTTCAGCCCTATACGGGGAGCTACTCACAAGCAGATGCCTTGAAATTGCTGAAGTTTGAACGTCGTGTAGAACTGGCTCTGGAATCAGAACGCTTCTTTGACCTGGTAAGATGGGGTGAAGCCGCCGAGGTACTGAATAAGTTTTATGCCGAGGAAGCTGCCGACTGCACCATCTACACGAATGCCTCGTTCACTAAAAATAAAAACGAATATCTTCCTATTCCGTTTGCACAGATGAGTGCCAGCAACGGAAATTATACGCAGAATTGTGGTAACTGGTAACCTTATAAAAAAAGAAGAACATTATGAAATCAATACAGAATAAACTAAATCTGCTTGTACTGGGAATCGTCCTGCTGTTAGCATTCCCGGGATGCAGCGATGATAATACATCCGATTTAAAACTGGACGGAGACACATGGCTTACCACCTTTGAACTGAATAACGCCTATATGGGAGTGATAGACCGGACCAATAAGACCGTGACCGTTGCAGTGCCCGAAATATACGATACTGATGCAATGAAAGTCACCGATATCGAAGTATCCGAAGGTGCCGAGGCTTCTGTTAAAGCAGGCGATGTGCTGAACTTCTCATTCCCCCAAGTGATAAAAGTGACTAATGGAAACGTATTCCTGGATTATACAGTCAATATCAAGCATGATGAAGCGCGGATACTCTCCTTCAAACTGAATGACGCTTATGCCGGAGTTATCGACCAGTCTAAACGTACCATCACCGTACGTGTGCCAAGCTCAGTCAATATCAAAAATATGGTTCCGGTCATTACAACTTCGGCAGGAGCCATCGTAATGCCGGCATCCGGCCAGGCTATTGACTTCAGTAATCCTGTAGAATTCACTGTTTCATACAACACCGCATCCGCCGTTTATACGGTAACGGTTATCCCGACCGATGCACCGAGCGCCGTATATGTAGGTCTGGCAGCTACATTAAATGAACTAAATCCGGAAGAAAAAGAAGCGGCAACCTGGATGCTGAACAATGTTGCCAATTCTCAGTATATCTCATTCGAAGATGTGCAGGCAGGAAGAGTAGACCTGAGCGAGTGCGAAATCATGTGGTGGCATCTGCATATAGACGGCGGCATCGACAACATGGATAAGTTCGAAAAGGCAGCGCCTGCAGCAATCAGTGCATTGGTGAAGATGAAAGACCTTTATAACAATGGCATGAACCTGTTGCTTACCCGCTATGCCACTTACTATGCTGCCAAGCTGGGGGCTACCTTGGACGGCAACAACCCAAACAACTGTTGGGGACAATCAGAAGAATCCGGTGAAATAGTAGGCGGTGCATGGAACTTCTTTATCCAAGGACACGAGTCGCACGCTCTCTACCAGAATTTGGCGATGAACAACGGTGAAACGAACAAGGTCTATACCTTCGATACCGGCTACCGGACCACCAACAGTACGGCACAATGGCACATCGGTTCCGACTGGGGTGGCTATGCCACAAATGAAGTATGGCGTACCAATCATGGTGGCGTTGATCTGGGTTATGGTGGCGATGGTGCTATCGTGGCATGGGAATATCTGTCCGAAGGTTCTCGCGGAAGCATCGTATGTATCGGCTCAGGATGCTACGACTGGTATGCCTACGGCATAGATGCTTCGGCGGACAAATACCACGGCAATGTGGCTAAACTGACAAAGAATGCAATTGACTATTTAACGGGTAAATAAAACTAATATATGAAAACAATGATATATTCACTCACACTGGCTGCTCTGATGATTACTTCTTTCAGCAGCTGTAGCGATGACAATGATCCGGTTTTAACTCAGAAGGACTGGGACGGAACCACCACTTATTTTGCTTCGGCAGATGCCATGAAGTTTGATACTTACTATAAGCCATCTGTTGGTTATGTAGGCGATCCGATGCCTTTCTATGATCCGCAGGCAAAAGATTTCAAGATTATGTATCTACAGGAGTACCGTCCGAACCAGGCAGGCACTTACCACCCGATATGGGCAGTAAGTACTCAGGACGCTGCTTCATACAGATCTATGGGTGAACTGATCTCTTGCGGAGGATTGTCGGAGCAGGATGCTGCTATCGGAACGGGTAGTACTATTTATAATCCTTCGGATAAATTGTACTATACCTTCTACACAGGTAACAAATATCAGCCTACTTCTTCCGAGAACGGTCAGGTAGTGATGTATGCTACTTCACCCGACTTCAAGACCTGGACCAAGAATCGCACTTTCTATCTGAAAGGTGACACTGACGGATACAGCAAGAATGATTTCCGCGATCCCTTCGTTTTTGAAGGTGAAGATGGAAAATACCACATGCTTGTTTCCACTACCAAAAGCGGTAAAGGTGTGCTGGCCGAATATACTTCTACGGATATGAAAAGCTGGGAACATGCAGGTGTGTTCATGACCATGATGTGGGATCGCTTTTACGAATGTCCCGATGTCTTCAAGATGGGAGACTGGTGGTATCTGGTCTACTCGGAGATGCATGCAGCCATACGCAAAGTTCAATATTTCAAGGGGCGTACATTGGAAGAGCTGAAAGCAACTACCGCCAATGATGCCGGCATCTGGCCCGACAGCCACGAAGGTTTCCTTGACTCCCGCGGTTTCTATGCAGGCAAGACGGCTTCGGACGGAACTAACCGCTACATTTGGGGATGGTGCCCTACTCGCTCGGGTAATGACAATACTGCCGTAGGAGCTTCTCCGAACGAACCGGAATGGGCAGGAAGCCTGGTTGCTCACAAAGTCATCCAGCATGCGGATGGTACTTTGACTTTAGGCTTAGTAGAAGGTATCAGCCAGAAATATGCCACTGCCTCTGCCGTAAAAGTGATGGAAAAAAGTAACGGAGTATCAGAAAGCAACGGTAACTATACTCTGACGGATAACGATTATATCCTATTCAATCGCTTAAATGTAAATAACAAGATTTCATTCACCGTAAAGACGGCAGGTGATGCAGATAGATTCGGTATCTCTCTGGTACGCAGCACGGACTCCAAGAAGTACTATACCATCGTCGTAAACCCGGAAGACAACAACAATAAGCGGAAGATAAACTTCGAAGAAGAAGGTGAAGATGGTAAAGGATTCATTGACGGAATAGACGGTTATCTGTTCGACAGACCTGCTGATAATACTTATAATGTAACGATCTGTACGGATAACTCTGTCTGCGTGGTTTATATCAATGACAATGTGGCTTATACGAATCGCATTTACGGGATACAGAAGAATCTGTGGTCTATCAACAGCTATTCGGGAAGTGTGGAAGTCAGCAACGTGAAGGTCAGCCACTACTAAGCGGAGAAACGTAGCTAATTTTTACCTTCGTTATATATTTCCCCGAAGACCGTCTGGAATATATTCTGAGAGGGGGAATAATCAGTATACGACTGAATAGGGATGAGTATACGACTGAACCCTATTCAGTCGTATACTGAATCCCATTCAATCCGGCACTGAACTTACAAATGCCGGAGAAGCATTATATTTTGTGTAATTTTCGTACGCTTATGAATTAATGCTCCTCTTTAGATAACCATATACTAAAGAAAAGGTCGTACACCTGATAAAAGTCACGCTCTTTTGTAATGAAATCCTTATCAAGCAATCCTGCCAACGCTGAGCGCACAGAACTGGGAGATACCAATCCATGACGTTTAGAAAAGGCACCGGAAACTACATTGCGCGCCTGTCCTTCCCGATTGATGGCAATTAGTACTTATTTCTGTTTTTCGGGCAGTTGGTATAGTAATTCGGCATAAGTATCTGCCGTGAAGTTAACAATGTAGTTGATGGCGTCTTCTATCATTTCCATACCACATGTAGCTCCCTCAGGAGTTTTCAGAAAAAGGATATTCATTATTTTCTGCAAGTAGAAAGTACCACCACGAAAACGGTCGTAAAGCACATTCACCACCTCAGGCAAAAGTACCTTTTTATGTTCCCGAAAATGACGGATAGCAAACTCTGTATACTTTTCAAGAGGGATAGGAGGCAAATTCATGATAGTGACACTCTGGTAAAACGGCCGTGAGGGAGAGGTAAAAATAGTCCCCATCAAATGACGCTGTGAGCCGGAAAAGACAAAGCGGGCATTACTGCAATATTGCACATAGGTACGTAATGTAGCCTCAATGGTATCTTCCGGATACTTCCCTATCTGCTGAAATTCATCAATAGCTATCAGGCAGGGACGGTCGGCATGCTGCAAATAATGAAATATCTCATCAAGAGAAGCGGCGGGATTGGTGATGTCACCAAGTCCTATGTAAGTGATCCCTGCCTGTAAAGAAGCAATAGCATTCACAAAAATCTCCCAGACTTTACGTCCCCGTGGCTTCAAAGCATCCAGAATAACCTTTCCGAACTTATTTACGAAATCACGCAACGAACGGGTAGCATAAATATCTACTATAAAAGTATAATAGTGTTCCGCTACCTCTGGTTGGGAAAAACAATGACGAATCAAATCCGTCTTTCCATAACGACGGGGAGAAATAAGCGCTATGTTATTTCCGTTAAGCAACAACGTAGTAATATCTTTAGTCTCTGTTTCCCGGTCGCAGAAATACTTCGGAGAAACATAACCGTTGGTTACAAATGGATTATTCATATCAGACCTCCTAAAGTTTGTAGTCCGACAAAGATAAGAATAAAGAAACGCATTGCCAAATAATGATTGCCACTTTATGGCAATCATTATTTGGCAATGCGTTTACAATACCTTAATTAATCACTGAAAATCATACTTCGCCGCACACGCATAGCCTTCTTCATACAAATCAGTCAGCTTCTGAATATCCCGTTCGATGCGGTCTACCATTACAGGTTTCTGTGGACGGATTACAGTAATTTCTCCCGCTTCTTCCATGCGCTCCACCATCTCCAGTTGTTCATTGTACACACGGCAACGGCAACTTAACGCCTCGCGCATCTTCGGGTATTTACGGTAGAAGAAAGAGGGAATGTGTATGTCCTTCGCTTCTTTACGGTATCCACGGTTGCGGGTAAGCACCACCACATTATGTGTGAAACCCTCATTCCAGGCACGCATCAGGGGAATGCTGTCTACAATGCCGCCATCGAGCATCGGCACATCGTCCACATAAGCAATAGGACATACGAACGGAAGACTGCTCGAAGCACGCACAATGTCAATCACCCGTTTTTTATCCTGTTTCTCCTCGAAATAGTTTGCCTCGCCCGTCACACAGTTCGTGGTGACCATTTCATAACGCTCCGGAGAACTGAAATAGGACTCGTAGTCATAAGGCAGAATATGCTCGGGGAACTCCTGAAACAGCAGGTCGAAGTCCATGATATTACGTTTCTTCAACAAATATTTCAGGCCGATGTACTGATACTTCTCCAGCAAATCAATGTTACTGTACTTGGCGCGACCGCGCTGACCGGACATGTAAGAAAGTCCGTTACAGGCTCCAGCGCTCACTCCGATAGTATAGGGGAAGCGGATGCCACGGTCCATAAAGCTGTCCAACACACCGCAAGTGAACACTCCGCGCATGCCGCCACCTTCAAGAACCAATCCTGTTTTTGGGTTGATATGTATCTTTTTCTCCATAATTATCTGATAAAACGCTTCAAAGATAGCTTTTGTTTCCGAAATCTCCCTATCTTTGTGCCAGTAACAATCCATTAAAATCAATTTAACCATGATGAAAAAGTCAATACTTATTGCCGCTTTAGGCTTGTTAAGTTTCAATGTGTCAGCACAAGACACTCCGAAGACAGAAGAAGGCTTTATCTTCACCACCGTCAAAGAAAACCCAATTACTTCTGTTAAAAACCAAAACCGCTCGAGCACTTGCTGGAGCTTCTCAGCACTTGGTTTCCTCGAAAGCGAACTGCTGCGCATGGGCAAGGGAGAGTATGATTTATCAGAAATGTTTGTAGTGCACCACACAATGGTAGACCGCGGTGTAAATTATGTACGCTATCACGGCGACAGTTCTTTCTCTCCCGGCGGAAGCTTCTACGACATCATGTTCTGCCTGAGAAACTACGGTCTTGTTCCGCAAGAAGCTATGCCGGGCATCATGTACGGTGATACACTGCCAGTACACAATGAACTGGATGCCGTAGCCGGTGCTTATGTAAACGCTATTGCCAAAGGGAAACTGACTAAACTGACTCCGGTATGGAAGAAAGGCTTATGCTCTATCTATGATACTTACCTCGGCAAATGTCCCGAAAATTTCACTTACCAAGGTAAAGAATATACTCCGAAGACTTTTGCCGAATCTCTCGGCATCAATCCGGATGATTATGTATCTCTGACTTCATTCACTCACCATCCGTTCTACACCCAGATGAACATCGAAATCCAGGACAACTGGCGTAATGGCCTTTCTTACAACCTGCCTTTGATGGAATTTATGTCTGTTATCGACAATGCCGTAAACAACGGTTACACTGTAGCTTGGGGTAGTGATGTAAGCGAAAGCGGTTTCACCCGTGACGGTATTGCTGTAATGCCTGACGCTGACCGTGGTGCCGAGCTCACAGGCTCTGACATGGCACGCTGGACTGGTCTTACTGCTGCCGACAAACGTAAGGAACTGACTTCACGTCCATTGCCGGAAATCACTGTAACTCAGGAAATGCGTCAAACAGCATTCGACAATTGGGAAACAACCGACGATCATGGCATGCTTATCTATGGTATCGCTAAAGATCAAAATGGCAAGGAATACTATATGGTGAAGAATTCATGGGGTACAAACAACAAATACAAAGGTACCTGGTATGCTTCCAAACCTTTCGTAGCTTACAAGACTATCAACATCCTGGTACACAAAGATGCAGTGCCTAAGGCGCTGTTGAAGAAGCTGGGAATTAAATAAAGTCATTAGTGATGAGTGATTATTTATCACCCACCACTATTTCATCATCCTACTATTTATATATTCCATAAACTGATCTTTATAATTCTCTCCTGTACGATTATGAATCAGTTACGAACTACAGGCTACAAGTTGCTGCGCTATATTCTGAAAAGGCACTTGTAGCTTGTAGCCTGTAACTCACAACTAATTCCCTTTCTAAAGCCTCTATATTGCTCAAAAACCTTTTCAATGTGCATTTTTTGCCCGCATTTCTTGTCAGAACGAACAGTTTGACTAATTTTGCACGCTGATAATTAGTTAACCGGACAATTTCAGTAGCTGGACACACTATGTACCTCCTACTCCTATTCCCGGCACTGACACTTTGAGAAATACTAATACTAATAATTAATAACATGAGTTTGAAAATCGTAGTATTGGCTAAACAAGTTCCCGACACACGTAATGTTGGGAAAGATGCCATGAAAGCCGACGGAACCATTAACCGTGCGGCACTCCCCGCCATCTTCAACCCCGAAGACTTGAACGCTCTTGAGCAAGCCCTCAGACTGAAAG
>OGUQ01003005.1_pt1 | contig 10600 bp, 10 predicted proteins | sample 1574701 | NCBI WGS metagenome assembly OGUQ01 (sample SAMEA2582087, study PRJEB24529) | metagenome | biome: Human gut stool | place: China | collected 2011 | reverse complement strand
AATGTTTGTCTATGGTTGCCCGCTTGTTCGCTAGGGCGGGCCGGCTTGCACGCACGCACACGCCCGCACGCATGTTTTATATATAATGGAAGGGAAGCGGCCACCGGGGGGGAGCAGCGGAGCACCACCAACACATAATACCCTCTCACATTTTTTTGGTAATTTTTACCTTTAAAGGAGGCATTGGTTATGACAAGACGACCAAAAGGTGATGGGAGTATCACTGAGTTACCCAATGGTAAGTTCAGAGTAAGAATAGAAATTCGCCCGGATGGAGGCGACAAAAGGAAATGGGTATCAAAGACGGTAGGTAGTATATCGGAAGCCCGTAGTGTCCTTAAGGAACTCGAACGACAAAAGGCTGACAACAAGCTAATAGCGGCTAAGAAGGAAAACTTCAAGGACATTGTTGAGATGTACCTTAAGGAACTGGAGGAAAGCGGAGAAGTCAAAGAGACGACCCAATGGGGCTACAAGATGTTTCTGTCTAAGTGGCTGCCTTATTTAGAGGCTATGCCTGTTCAGAAGATAACTTCAAGAACCCTTGATAAGATAATGCAGGACTGGAAGACACAATATGGTGTCAATTCTATCTTATCGTATCGTAGGGCGTTGAGCTGCCTGTTTACTTTCGCTATTAAGAAGAAGCTGATAAGCAGAAGCCCTCTAAAGGACATCAAGAGGATTAAGAATGTGTCAACAAAGAAGTATCTGGAGATTATTAGTCCAGAGGAACATGAGCAGATCAAAAGGATTACCTATGGTGACTTTAAGAGTTTCTTAGAGACCGGAAAGGCAACGTCAAAGACCATGATGTTTCCTATTTATATGCTTGCTTATGAGACCGGAATGAGGCGAGGAGAAATAGCTGCCTTGAAGTGGAGTAGTGTCGATTTCAAGCAGAACACTATCTTCGTGGAATCCAATATGGTTCATGTGGCAGGTAAAGGAACCTTCGAGACGACACCAAAGACTGAATCATCTGTGAGACCTATTCTTGTCTCTGAGTCACTATTGGAGCTGCTAAGGACTATTAAGGATACCTACGAGAAGTTCAACATAAAGGCGACTTACCTTTTTGTCGGACAGAAGCATACCTGTATAATACCTTCGCAGATTGGAGATAACTTTAAGGAGATAAAAGAGAAAGCAGGTATAACAAGACCTCTGACTTTCCACGACATTCGGCACACAAATGCCACTATCCTTTTGACAAAGGGCTTTAACACCAAGGTCATATCCACACGATTAGGACACTCAAATATAGCCATAACCCTAGATACTTACAGCCATGTGCTTAATGCTACCATGCAGTCGGCAGTAGGTTTTCTGGAGGAACAATCGGGTCACTATTCGGTCACTATGGGTAGTTAAAATAGGCTAAATTTGGTAAAAACGGCTAATGTGGAATCAGAATGAAAATACCAATACAACCAGTAAACAAGCGGGTTGACACAAAAGTAGAGACAAACTAAAATATCATGTGGTATAATATAGTGATAATAAGGAAGGTGGGTAAACGAGTGAAGAGCAAAAAGCTTGGCATTATGGGCGGCACTTTTGATCCTGTTCATTTGGGGCATCTGCAGACGGCCAAGTTTATTTACGAGCATTTGGGCTTGGAAAAAATAATTTTTGTTCCTGCGTTTATTGCGCCTCATAAGGTTGGTCTGGAGTTTGCACCTGCTGCTGACCGTTATCGGATGACGGAGCTGGCAACAGAGCCTTATCCTTATTTTGAAGTTACTGATATTGAATTGCAGCGCAGCGGAGTTTCCTATACTTATGATACGGTTATGGAGCTAAAGGCCCGCTATCCAGAATATGAGCTGTATTTTATTATTGGTGCCGACGCTGTGCCGATGCTGAACACCTGGCACCGCATCAGGGAATTGCTGGCAGAAGTGACTTTTATAGCTGCTGACAGGCCCGGTTATGGGCAGACTATTGACAAGGTTTGCGAATTTTTTGGCGAGCCTGCTAAGAATAAAATTATACTTTTGGATACTCCTGAAGTAGATATTTCTTCGACTGGCATTCGTGAACGTGTCAGACGAGGACTTTCTATTAAGGGTCTGGTGCCGGAAAGTGTAGAAAAGTATATTTTAGAGGAGCATCTCTACCAGTCTTAATGGTAGTGAGAGGAGTTGTTATCATGCTGGATATCACAGAAATGAAAAAACTTCTTAAAGCATCTTTGCCTCATAAGCGTTTTAAACATTCTTTGGCTGTATACGATACTGCTCTTGAACTGGCAGCTGTTTACGGACTGGATAAGGAAAAGGTTGGCGTGGGGGCATTACTGCACGATTGCGGGCGTGAGATACCTACGCGTGATCTTTTGATGCATACAATTGCTTTGGGTTTACCAATGGATGATGTCGAAAGGAATCAGCCTATTTTACTGCATGCCAAACTGGGCGTATATTACGCCCGGGAAAAATACGGCGTTACCGATCAGGAAATTTTGGATGCTATCCGTTTTCATACTACTGGTGCGGCAGGCATGAGCAAGATGGCGATGGTTGTCTATCTGGCTGATCTGCTGGAGCCGACCCGTGATTTTGCAGGTATCGAGGAAATGCGCCGGCTGGCTAAGGTTGACCTGGAACAGGCCATGATAAAGGCTTATGCGCAGACGATACGTTATTTGCTGGAATACGACCTTTTGGTACACCCTCATTGCATAGAGGGGTATAACGAATTGGCGGCTAAGTTTAAAAGGCTTAAATTGAATTTGTAGGAGATGCCAATGTCTGTGGAAGAAAATAGAGAGAGCAGGCCTGTCCGCAAGAAACGTAAATTACGTTGGGGCAGGCTGGTATTTGTACTGTTGGTTTTGGCGGTACTGCTGACGGGAGCTTTTTGGGGAACAGTCTGGATCTATGACAATTTTATCAATCCGCCGAAGGTTGATGTTGTTGGTGCCAGCGACAAGATAACCCAAAATGAAAAATTAAACAAGCGCATCAATATTTTGCTTTTGGGTATAGATGACGGTGACAGTGATGCTGCTCCGGATGAACCAAAGCGAACTGACGCGATGATGCTGGCCAGCTTTGACCCCGGCGATAATAAGGTTGCGCTGCTTTCGCTGCCGCGTGACACCAAGGTGCAGATCCCGGGCCGGGCTGGTTGGGATAAGCTGAATGCAGCCTATGCTTACGGCGGTGTGACGATGGCCAAGCAAACGGTAGCCAATCTGCTGCAGGTACCGATCCATTATTATGTTTTAGTGGACTGGCGTGCGTTTATTGATGTTATCGATCTGATCGGCGGCGTTGATTTATATGTGGAAAAGGATATGTATTATGAAGATCCTTATGCCGATCTTGTTATTGATATTAAACATGGCTATCAGCATCTGGACGGTAAGCGGGCAGGCGAATATGTGCGTTTCCGCAAAGATGAGCTGGGTGATATTGGCCGCGTGCAAAGGCAGCAGAAGTTTATGAAAGCGGCGGCAGCACAGATTTTCAATATCGATACGGTGACTAAGATCCCGGCGCTGTTTTCGACTGTTGACAGACATGTGGAGACCGATATGAACACTTTGACGATGATCAAGGCTGCAAACAGCTTTAAGCTGTTTGGTGACGAAAAGGTCAAGTCGGGTATGCTGTATGGTAATTTTGACGATACAGAAGGTATCAGCTATTGGGCTACATCACGCGAGGAAGTTCAAAAATCTTTGGACGAAATCGGCATTCCCTATATGAAAGATGATGAAGATGAACAAGAATAAAGGAGGCGAAAAGATGGATTTTACTACTAAAGAAATTGCACACAAGATCGCGGCGGCAGCCTGCGATAAAAAAGCAAAGGATATTTTGCTGCTGAATATGGAGAACATTTCTCCTGTAACTGATTATTTTATTATTGCCAGCGCTGGAAATAATATTCTAGTTAAAGCTATTGCTGACAATATCGAAGATAAATTGGCGGAGGCAGGCATTTTTGTTACTCACAAAGAAGGCTATGCTGAAGGTCGTTGGATTTTGTTGGATTATGGTAATTGTGTTGCGCATATCTTTATTGAAGAAGAACGCGAGTTCTATAATCTGGAGCAACTGTGGGCTGATGCTCCGTCGGAAGAATTTGTGGAGAGCAAAAATGACTGATGAAAAAGACATGGCAAAGCAGCTTAAATATCGTGCGGGTGACGTTGTTACTTTAAAAGTGGCACGTCTGGGCGAAATGGGCGCTTTCCTTGACGCTGGTACGGGCGATACTTCTGATGATATCCTGCTGCATAAGCTGCAGCAGACGGAAGCGGTCAATGTTGGCGATGAAGTTAAAGTCTATTTGTATAAAGATCCGCATGGCCGTTTGACGGCGAGCCAGAAATTACCGAAAATGCGCGAAGGGCAGATCGGTTACGTTAAGGTTTTAAGTGTGACCAAGGACGGCGGGTTTGTGGATATTGGCGCTGAACGCGGTGTATTTTTGCCGTACAGCGAAATGCGAGGGCATGTGTCGCCGGGTCAGCTGGTCTGGATAAAGCTGTATCGCGATAAAACAGGACGCCCTGCTGTCAGTATGCGGGTGGAAGAAGAAATGCTGAAGGCTTCCAAACCTGCTGTTGGTGTCAAGGTCGGCGACAGCGTGACAGGTACTATCTATAATATCCTGCCGGAAGGCTTCTTCATTTTTACTAATCAGCGCTTTTTGGCGTTTCTGCATCGCAGTGAAGTTCCCGGCGGGCGTTTGGATTTTGGTCAGGAGATCACGGCTCGCATCACTTATATTCGTGAGGATGGCAGGGTAAATCTGTCCTTACGCCAGCAAAAAGAAAATGCTATGATCGCCGATGCGGAAGATATTTTAAATTTTTTACATAAACGGAATGGTAAAATGCCTTACTGTGATACTACACCGATGGAAATCATTAAGGAAAAATTTGGTATCAGTAAAGCAGCTTTCAAACGTGCTTTGGGGCATTTAATGAAGGAAGGCCTGATCGTGCAGGAAGAAGGCTGGACTATGCTGACTGAAAAAGGACTGCAAAGCGAAAAATAAGTAAAGACTCTCGTTTGGGCGAGAGTCTTTTTTTATGCGCGTTATTTGTGGATGCTAAAAAACATTTCTTAAAGAACAAATATTGGAAATTGTTTAAGAGTAAGGTATAATGTAGACAATAAGAAGTTTGAAATAGAAAGAGGAACTATTATGGACTCTAGCGGCTTAAAAGAAGATATTTTTTACAGTTCCAGCTGGATGCAGGAAATATTGGAAATCAGTAATATTGGTTTATGGCTTTTGGAAATAAACAAAAATAATACTGACGTGCGTCTGTATGCCGATGATAAAATGTTAGAACTTTTAGGGCTGCAGAAGAGTTTATCGCTGGAAGATAATTATAAACATTTTGCGCAAGGCGTGCTTGCAGAAGATCTGGAAATAGTGCAGAAATATATTGAACAGATGCTGACGACCAAAAGGCTGGTAGAGGTTCAGTATCGCTGGAACCATCCATGGTGGGGCACAATTTTTATTCGCTGCAGCGGCAAGTTATATAAAGAAGACGATAATGCTTATTATATTCGCGGTTATCATCAGAATGCCAGCGATGTTGAGGTCTTAAGACAGGCCAATATCGAAAAGAGCAGGCAGCTGATAGAAGTTGTACGTAAACGTGATTATTATGACGAGCTGTTTCAGTCCGTATTGTGCGGTATCGTTCAATACAGGCCACAGGCTGACGGAAGTATTGTTTTTCAAAATGCCAATATGGAAGCTATCAGGATTTTTGGTTATGAAAAAGAAGAATTCTGGAAGCGTAAATCCTGGCGGATAGAAGATCTGGCTGCGCCGGAAGACTGTGATAGAGTATATCAGAGCATGAACGCGATACTGCTGGGCAAGGGGAAACAGTCTTTTGAATATCGGGCGCTGAGGGCCGATGGTACTTATTGCTGGATCATTGGCAGCGGTGAATATATCAAAAATATTGACGGAGAACGTGTTATTCAAAGTGTTTTTCTGGATATTGATAACAGAAAGCAGATGGAGCTGCTTAATTAGGAATTGCTGGAGCAGGATAAGGGTACTCAGGAACTGCTGCGCCAGGTTCTGGAAGGAACAAAAATTTTCCATTTTTATTATTATCCGCAAAAACGTCTGGAAGTTATGCCGGTAAGAACCAGTAAATATTTTAACTGTAGTATGGAATACAGGAATATTCCGGAAAGCTTTGTGGAAGATTTTGTAAGCGGTGAAAGTAAGGCAGATTGCTATGCGATGTACGAAGCTATTCATAATGGGGCTAAAACTGCATCTTCCACATTCTGTGACAAGAACAAGCAGTGCTGGGTGCGGGTAACAATGACTGTTATGTCATGGGATGATCAGCAGCAGCCGACTTTTGTCATTGGTATCATTGAGGATATCAGCGAGCAAAAAGGAATGGAGCTTGAAAAAATCGAGCTGCAGTCTATTTATAATTTTACGATAGAACATGACTATGATGCTGTTTGCATCTGTGATTTAAACAGTGGTGATTATGTGATGCGTTTTGCCGGTTATTGCGCTCATTACGGCTTGCCGCTGCGTGGCAGCATTAATGAACAGCTGCCGGTATTTATAAAAGAGTTTGTTTGTGAAGAAGATTGTGAGCATTTAAAAAGCTGGAGTATTGATAGTTTGCTGAAGTGCCTGGAGCAGGAAGATGCTGTTATGCTGTATTTCCGTTCATCCGCTAAAGACGGGTACAGATATAAAGAAGTTAAGCTTTCATATTTTGGTAAATTAAAAGAACGGCTGCTTTTGACGATGCGCGATATCCATGAACGCACGATGCAGGAGGAAGCAAATAAACAAATCATCAGTGACGCATATCAGCTGGCTTTACAGGCCAATCAGGCCAAAAGTGAATTCTTTTCAAAAATGTCGCATGATATCAGAACGCCGATGAATGCTATTATGGGGCTGGCGGCTTTAGCGGCACATTGCGACGACAAAGATCATGTAGATGATTATTTGAAAAAAATTGTCACTTCTGGCAAACATATGCTGGAGCTGTTGAATGAGGTTCTGGATATGTCGAAGATCGAAAGCGGCAAAACAGAATTGAACTCGGAAGCATTTTTATTAAAAGAAAAAGTTGAGGAAGCATTAGATATCATTAAACCTGCTGTTGAGGAGAAACGGCATCAGCTGATTGTGGAAACAGAGGCACTGAAAAATATAACTGTGCTGGGTGACGCGTTGAGACTGCAGCAGATATTACTTAATCTGTTGTCCAATGCCGTTAAATATACGCCTGATGAAGGTGTGGTAAAGCTGACGGTTACTGTTAAGCCGTTACCGCATGATCTGGCTGTTTTTGATTTTATTGTAGAAGATAACGGCATTGGGATGGAACAAAGTTTTATCGAGCGTATTTTTGAGCCGTTTATAAGAGCAGAAGATTCTCGGGTCAGTAAAATACAGGGAACTGGTCTGGGCATGACGATCAGTTTGAACCTGGCAAAACTGATGAACGGGTCGATCGATGTTGAGAGCTGTGTTGGTAAGGGCAGTAAGATCACTGCTTCTGTTTGTCTGAAGGTGCAGCGTCAGAACGGAGTTGCGGTCGAGTATGAACAACCTGCCGGTGATAACGAAAATGCTGCTGATATTGATTATAGCGGTAAACGGGTACTGGTAGTTGAGGATAATGCAATCAATCTGGAAATTGCTTTAGAGTTTTTGAAGCTGTTGGGCTTGACTTGTGAATCCGCTGGTGATGGTGCAGAAGCATTGGAAAAATTCCTGGCGGCGCCTGAAGGATATTATGATTTGATTTTTATGGATATCCAGATGCCAACTATGAATGGCTATGAAGCGGCAAGAGCAATCAGAGCTGCTTCTCGCAGTGATGCGGTCCGGATTCCGATTATTGCCATTACTGCGAATGCTTTTTCGGAAGACGTGAAAATGGCGCTGGCCGCGGGGATGAATGCACACATAGCCAAGCCGTTTGAACTAAAGCTTTTGAAAAAAATAATACGTCAATGGCTGAAATAAGACGACTGGAAGAAGCTCCGTTTTGTAGGGGCTTCTTTTTTGTGTTATAATGCAGATATCTATTTCAGAAAAGAGCGGAGAGAAACCATGGATTATTTTGTCTTGACAGTTGCTTCGTTGATATTATTTGCTGCTACTTTTTTCAGTACTGTAACTGGTTTTGGCTTTGCGCTGATCGCAGCTCCTGTATTAACGATGGTCATGGGGCCGAAAGAGACAGTTGTATTTGTTATTATCGCCGGTGTTATTGTGCGGGTGATCATGATGTGGCGTACCTGGGGAGAATTTGAGTGGCCGACAGTTTTGATAACAGCTGCCGGCAGTCTGTTGGGGATTATTCCCGGAGCGTATCTGCTGAAAGTGGCTGATGCTAATCATTTAAAGATTTTATTAGGGATAGCGCTTTTGCTTGTAACGCTTTTAATGGAATTAAATTTTGTGCCTGAGGTCAAAAATAAAAAGCTGGGACGTGTTTCTGCTGGTTTTTTAAGCGGTTTTTTCAGTGCGACTACCAGTATCAGCGGGCCGCCGATCGCTTTATATTTTTTGAGTGAGAATATGGAGAAAAATTTGCTGCGCGCCAATATGATCTGGATCTTTGCTATCGGCAGTTTTTGTACTTTAGGCAGTTTTTTTGTTGCGGGTACATTTCAGGGTGGAAATTTGATTGCTTTGTCGCTGTATGTGTTGCCGGCAGTACTTTTAGGCTGGTGGCTGGGAGAAAAAATGTTTTTCCGTATCAATCAGCATTTATTTAAGCGCATTGCGCTGCTTGTAGTATTGATAGGCGGGGTAATGACTTTGGGAAGTGGCATCAACGGTGTGCTCCATTGATTTTGTTGTAACATTGTTTACAATAGACGGTGCATAAAAATTAATTTTTTTGAATTTTATGCTTTTGCTTGACACCTTTTTGATACGGGTCTAAAATAACAACAATTAAGTTTTACACAAGAAATTTAAATTAGGTGGGTTGATCGTGGAATCTGTTTTGAGAACTAATTGGGTAAATGAATATGCTTTTGACTTTAGCCGGGGCTATTTTTATTTTAGCGCTGGTTATTTTACTTGCTCAAAACTGCATAATTCTATTACCGTAAACAGATGCCGATACCGTAGCTGAGATATGCTGCTGTAAATAAGAAGATGAATTTTTAATCAGGCTCTCTTACGAGGCCTGATTTTTTTTATTATCTTGTGTAAATAAAAATGAAATTAAGGAGTGGAGATAAATGATTATAGTAATGAAACCGGGGATTCCCGCAGAAGAGGAATTGAGAGTAAAAAGCTTGATGGAAGGTAAGGGTTTTCAGATCCATGAAAGCCGCGGTGCTAATTTTACCCTGTTCGGTGTAGTAGGCGATACGGCTGCCTTCGATATGAATCAACTGAGAGTATATGACTGCATTGACAAGGTTATGCGTGTGCAGGAGCCTTATAAACGTGCTAACAGGATGTTTCACCCGGAAGACAGTATCGTAGATGTATGCGGGGTGAAGGTGGGAGGCAAACAGATCACGGTAATGGCAGGCCCTTGTTCAGTAGAGACGCGGGAACAGATTATCGGCGTGGCGGAGGATGTGAAGCAAATGGGCGCTGCGATCCTGCGTGGCGGTGCTTTTAAGCCGCGTACTTCTCCATACTCTTTCCAGGGACTGCAGGAAATCGGACTGGATTTATTAAAGGAGGCTAAAGCTGTTACCGGGCTGCCGATCATTACAGAAATTATGTCAGCAGATAAGATCGAACGTTTTGTAGAAGATGTGGATGTGATTCAGGTAGGCGCCCGCAATATGCAGAATTTCGAGCTTTTGAAGGAGCTGGGCAAGACAGATAAACCGATTTTGCTGAAACGCGGTTTGTCTGCGACGATAGAGGAGTGGCTGATGTCGGCTGAATACATTATGGCCGGCGGTAATGATAGTGTTATTTTATGCGAGCGTGGTATCCGAACCTTTGAAAATTATACTCGCAACACTTTGGATCTGAGCGCGATCCCGGCAGTAAAAAAACTCAGTCATTTGCCGGTGGTGGTTGACCCCAGCCACGCGGCTGGTATGTGGTGGATGGTAGAGCCGCTGGCTAAGGCAGCAGTAGCCGTAGGTGCTGACGGACTGATCATTGAAGTGCATAATGATCCTGAGCATGCGTTATGTGACGGAGCTCAATCCCTGAAACCTGAACGCTTCGGCAGGTTGATGCAGGATCTGAAGATCATAGCAGGAGCCGTTGGACGTGAGCTATAACAGGTTATAATTAAATTTAACCATATAAATTAAAAGGAGAGAACAAAAATGATTATTGTAATGAAACCAGGCGCACCGATGCAGGAATGTGAGAAGATTAAAAACGGACTGATCAATAACGGCTTCCAGATCAATGAGATCGTCGGCGTGAATATGACGATCCTGGGCGTTATCGGAGATACCAGTACTTTAGATATCAATCTGCTGCGTGTTAACGATTGGGTAGAAAAGGTCATGCGTGTGCAGGAGCCGTTCAAACGCGCAAACAGGATGTTCCATCCGGAAGACAGCGTAGTGGATGTCAACGGGATCAAGATCGGCGGCAAAAAAATCATCGTTATGGCCGG
>OGUQ01002983.1_pt1 | contig 10710 bp, 17 predicted proteins | sample 1574701 | NCBI WGS metagenome assembly OGUQ01 (sample SAMEA2582087, study PRJEB24529) | metagenome | biome: Human gut stool | place: China | collected 2011 | reverse complement strand
ACACCGATTTTCAACAAGAGGCGATAACGCCTTAAAAATGTCTTGCTGTATCATTTCCCTGCCTCGCTTTCAATTCCATCTTTTAATGTTTTGATGATTTCTGTCGCAGCCTTTTCTTTGGTCTGCTCAAATGCTGGTCTTAGGAATGGCTTGGCTGGCATTTTTGAAGTGCCAAACTCAACAAAACGCCAATAAAACGGATCTTTCGGATTGTAAGCTCCGCTACTTGCGTTTTTTGCCTTAAAAGCCCCTCTTTGCTTGGCCGTAAGACCTTTAACTCGAATTACAGTGCCGATTTTGCCGTTTTTTAAGACCTTAGTGCTGCTCTTAATCGCTTTTTTGAGCGTGCCAGCTCGTCTATATGGCGTACTTTGGGAAAGAACAGGTGCATTTTGTCTTGCTTGCTCTCGCACAATCTTTCCGCCCTCTCTCATCGCTTTAACTGCAATCTTGTTAGAGACCTTACGACCAAGCTCACTCAAAGCCTTGTGTATTTGAGATAACCCCTCAACTTTGACATTACCCATCAACTGCCTCTTTACACATTAATTGTAAAGATACGTTGCGTTCTTGGGTGTTAAGCACAGCAACGATTTCTAGATAACGTTTACCAAACTTAACCCTCATTGACGGTTTGATACCGTCTAGATGACGCAGCCATATCTGCGTAGTGATTTCTGACTGCACTTGTTGAGCTGAAAAGTATTCTCGCCCAGATAAAGGCTTTACTTCTGCCCAAACGGTCGCAATAGATTTCCACTTCGTTATGGTCGATCCATAGTCATTAATCTCATTGACCTGTCGCATTAATGTAATTCGATGCCTTAATCTTCCGATTTCCATCTACACCCCCATAATTCGATATGGCTGAATTAGTCGCCAAGTACCCTCTTGAATCTCTTTTGAAATCATGCCAATCACAACGCTCTCACGGTGTTCGTACCAGTGAGCAATCGTCATTAGCATTGCTTGTTTGATTGCGGAATTAATAACTAAGCCATTCGCAACATCATCAGGCACTTCGCTCGCAAATAACTTTCGATCTAACTGATTTTCGATGTGTTGCTGTGCTGCACTCTCATACAATTCGAGTAATTCGTCCTCATCATCGCTATCAATGCGGCAATGCTGTTTGATTAAGTCTAGTGTGAGTAACATATAAGCCCCAAAAGAAAGCCCCAATTAAGGGGCTAGGATTGATTATTTAGCGAGTAATGTGCCTTTTACAAACGCTTCTGGACGGTAGATAGCTAACGCCAAACGTTCTTCGCAAAGGATTGTGACTAAGTTTTTCACGAAGTCATCTTCGTTCTCGGTTGATACCGCTACGCCCAATTGTTGGCGGTCGAAGATTTGAGCGCCCATATTGAACGCACCGGTTAGGAAGTTACCAGCAGCGATTGCTTGAGTTTGAACTACTGGAATTCCCCATAATGTCGGCTGCGCCAAGCTTTGAGGATTGCCGATAATATGGCGACCTTGAGTGTCTTTTTCTAACTCGATTTTCGCCCAGTCAACAGGGTTTAGTACAAAACCGCTTGCTGGATAATCAGCTAGAGCAACTTGTAATTGCGCTAAACGTAACTGATCGATGATTGTGTATTTCTTCATTTCTGCTGGGTCTGCGAATGCTTTAGCTACTTGAGTTAAGCCTTGTAAACCGCCAGCAGAACCGTCACCGTTTAATAATTGCTTATCTTCAACTAATTTTAAGCCGTAAGCTAAACGACCATTGATATAACTTTCTAACATTGCGGCATCGTCTAAGATTTGACGAGACGCTTTAACGTAGTGAGCTAATGTTTTAACACCAACGGTCACTTCTTCAAGTTGTAAATCAGATTGTGCTTTTTTCGCACCCTCTGCGGTTTGCGCAGCAGCGTTGTTGGTGAATAGTTTTTCACGAACATAAGTAATTGCGTTGCTGTCAGTAGTGCCTTGCATTAACAAGTCACGTACAGTCAATGGGCGCTGTGGAGGTGTTACAATACCAGTTAAGCGCATTGGAGCAACTGCCGCGCCTGCTGAACCTACTGCATCTGTAGTTAAGCTGGTAATGGTTGCTTTTAAGCTTAATTTCGCCGATTTACCAGATCGAGGGTCTGCTGCAAATGATTTATAACCATCTGTATCCACTAAGCGTTGAGCAATTGATTTTTCTTGCTCTACACCATAGCCACGACGAGTAGCTTTTTGTTCTAACTCGTCTAAGCGACTTTTCGCACTGTTCATAGCGGTTAAGGCTTCATCTACACGACCTTTTAAGTCGTCTAAACCTTTTTCATTGTTCGCCATTTTGCCTTGTAATTCTTCACCAAGACCCTTTACCTGTTCAGTTGCTTTTTTGAACTCGGTGGCGAGTAACTCAATATTTTCTTGTGACATATATTAGTCTCCATTGATAGATTTAAGGATATTTAATGCGTTGCCAATTTGGCTTTCAGGCTCACCCTGAATAAGTTTTCTCAAGCCATAACTGGCAATGGTTGTGGCTTGTTGTTTGGAAAACCCTAAATCTCTCAAGGCCTTCTCAAATTCTGGTAATGTAGGCAAACTGCCTTTAGCTAAAGCAGATTTAACAACTTCAACACGGCTTTCTTCGTTGGCTGGAAATGTAACGATTGAGATTTCTTTCAAGTCAATCTCTATAAGCTCTAGCACATCGTCTTTTTCGTTATACATCCACTTATTGAGCTTGTACCCAATAGAAAGCCCATCAATCGCTCCAGCCATCATTAATGCGTGGATTTCTTTCGCTCGAGCCACATCATTAATCAGTAATCGACCCTCGCCATATAAACCACGTTCATCTTCCTTGAGTTGAGTCCATACGCCAATCGGTTGATTGCGGTCGTGATTCCATAGCACGGGAGGCATTTTGCTTTGCGCGTTCCAACCTTTAATACTTTCTACAAACGCACCTTTTTTAACTACTTCATCGTAACTATCGGCAACATCAAATACATTGCAATAGCCAGAAAAAAAGCCGTCCTCTCGAACAGCTTCTGCTTTAAATAATAAATCTTTAGTCTTTGTCTTTGTCATCCGCTCCCACCTTGTCGATAGAGGTTAGATTTAGCTGTACTGTTAATTGGTCTGCGCCATCAATAGCAGGCAGATTTTCCAATGCTCGCACTTCATTTCTTGTCATTACGCCATTTTGCAGCAAGGCAGTATAAAAACTTGCTCGTCCTGCGCTATCAGCTCTTAATAAGCCCTCAACACTAAAAATCGGGTAATATTTTTCACGCTCTTCTGGAGTTAATAACTTTCTCGCTATTGTTTGCTCAATGCGTTTTAGCGTTGGACCTAATGAATAAGTGAGGAAATTCTGGTTAATTTGCTCCGCACTTGAAGCCCACGATGAAGATTTATCAGTGCTGTGAATTAATTGAGGCGGAACGCCAAATGCTCGGCAGATTTCTTCTATGCCGAAATATCTGCTTTCAAGTAACTGAGCGTCTTGCGGATTAATCCAAGCCCCTGACATATTGGCAGGCTCCATTCCGGCTTCAAGAACCATCCATTTTCCAGCGTTTTCAGGTTGCCCATACTCATTTAAAGCCTTGCGAACTAAATCACGCTGTTCGGCATTTAGCACTCTATCGCCAGTTTTTAAGAATCCACCAGCTTTCAGGTTGTTTTTAAATGCTTTTCCTGCCGCATTATTCGCCGCAATCTGCAAGCCCATTACATTAGCTAGATAGCTGATAGGAGATAATCCGACCAATCCATCAAGCGAAAAGTCTTTGAAATGTAGTATTTCAGCCTCGCCATACTCACCGCTGTCCACATTGTTCTTTGTGTAAATGTAAACAATCTCACCGCTATCCTTGCGTTTAACCGTCATGTATTGAGGGTCGAGAATATCTAACGATACAATTCGACCATTTAAGCGATTAATGCGGCTGTATGAATTGCCCCATAAATCAATATTAGCAACGATTGCCTGCCAGAACTCACTCGCACACATATCTGCATTTGGTGCATCGTGAATTATCTTGTATAACGGGTGATTTCTTGCTATTTTCCGCTCAAAGTCTTTAAGGTGTAATGGTAAGGATGAGGCAGTTTGACTTCTTAAACGCACGCAAGCCCAAACCGCACTTAATTTAAGAGCTTTTTCAGCATCTACCTGTTCACCAGTCCCGGTTGATTGGCTTACAAATGGATCTACTGACGAACCTTTATCTAATCGTTTTCCACCGCTGAATAATCGGTCATAAAACCGACTCCACCAGCCTTTATCATTTTCACCGTTCATCCGATAATAATATCCTGTAAAAAGTCGTCTATATCTTGAGGTGTTTCACTCATTTCGGAAATACCCCTAGCCATTGCCAAAGCAACCATTCCATCAATACGCCCTGTTGCTTTATGCTTTTCAAATTTTCGATTCCCTGCTGGATCTTTTGTGATTACCGCATTTGCTGCACACATTGTTAAAACAGGGTTCATTCCATGCTTTAAATTACCATTCAGTAAATCACTCTCTAGAGTGTCGATTGCCGGTGACATATCTTTAAAACCCTGACCGAAAGGAACTAGGGGAAGATTAATTCCTTGGGATTCCATTTCTTTTTTAAAAATATCTATTCGCCATCGGTCAAAGGCGATTGCAGCAATATCAAAATCAGCAAGGATTTCAGCTATATCTCGCACAACATACGCATAATCAACAGTTGCACCTGGTGTTGTCCGAATAAACCCTTGTTTAGCCCATACATCATAAGGTGAGCGATCTCGTTTTGACCTATCTTCCAATCCTATTTCAGGTGTCCAAAAATAAGAATAAACGTTAATTTTTCCGTCAGGGTCTTTAGTTGTCAGTACTAGAGAAGTTAAGTCAGTGCGAGCCGACAAGTCTAATCCACCATAAGCAGTTAATCCGCTAGGGCTTGATTGTTCAGCTCCGCTTTCTTTCCAAGTGTCAATACTGACAAACGTGGAAACTGTGCTTACACGTTGATTTAAGTTTAGATTTCGGAACGTATTCTCAAAGCTTGGCATTCGATTAGCCTTATCAGCGAGCTTTCTTATATCATCCTCACTGCGGAATACGCCTAACGCTGGATTTGCTTGCTTCCACGCTTTCGGGTCAGTGATTTTTAAATCTTTGTCCGCACTGTAAACGTGGCAAACTGTGTGAGGGTCATTACTCGTTTTAGCATCATCAATCCAGATTGACAGTAAATCACCATCGTTTGCCGCTTGCGTACTAATTGAAAGCAATAACGGATTTTTATGCGCACCTTGAGCAGTAGTGATTGCATCAACGAAAGCGGATTGTGGTCCTTGAATCTGTCCAATTTCATCAAGGATAGCCAACACAGGGGATAAACCTTGAGCGGTTCGACCATCAGCCGCTAAAGCTCGATACTCAACATTCATTGGTAAGCCAATTAAACGCTTTCCACTAGGCTTAACAGCAATGATATTGCTTAACTTAGGATTTAACTGAATCATCTTTACAGCCAAGTTAAACACCAAGGAAGCTTGTTCTCTGCTTAATGCACCACTTACGATTTGACTGTTTTGAATTGCCACTGGCCCAACTAAGTGAGCTAATAACAAACAGGCAATTAACGCTGTTTTCCCGTTCTTACGGCCAATAGACAAAATACCGTGACTTGTTCCGTTAGGGTTGTCATAAACGCCACGAATAAAATCCAACTGGAATTCCTCTAATTTAATCGGCTGACCAACTAACGCACCCTCTGGCACAAAGCAGTACCGCTCAATAAATGCAATTACTTTGTCAGCCTTAGTCATTAGTTGATTACCCTTGTAGCTATTAAGCCATCGTCATCATCAATAGCATTTCGAGCATCTTGATAAAGCTGATTGGTTTTCACTTGGTCACGACTTTCACCATTCGTTGCTCGGCTATGAATTTGTAAACTGCGGCACATTTGGATTTCACGCTTGTATAAATCTTCGATTACATAGTGCAGTGGGTGCTGTTTCATCACACCATTTTCTGTTTTCAGCCATCGTCTAGCTGTTGTTGCTAGCTCGTTTTCGTAATCGTCAAGCTCTACATATAATTTAGCCAGCTTAACAGCTCGCTCTTTATCAATAGGTGTCCAACTATCTGCTGCTCTACTTGTAATAATACTTTCCCAATAGCGACTTTCAGCTTTGGTTAGTTTTTGCGGCGATTCTAATTTTCTCTGAGCCGCATTATTGGCTAATACCTTTGCTGTAGTGCTATCACTTCTGATTTTGCGACTACTCATAGGCTTTACCTCTTAATTTATTGTGAATTTACTAGAAAAACTGTATTAGCGATAAAATAGAGTTTCGATGGCGGTTTTTTGGAGTTTTGCTCCGAACTTTTTACCCACCCCTCCCCTTTTTGAACGGATGTTCTTCGTCAATTGGGAGTCCATTTATATCGCATCCAATCTGATTTAATTTCCTTGATTCTGCTTTCTGTTTAGCGCTATCGTGATGTAACTTACATAACGACTGTAAATTGCTATCATCAAAGAATAAATCTAAGTTACCTTTATGTGGTGTTATATGGTCCACTACAGTGGCAGGTGTCAACTTTCCCTCTTTCTGACAAAATACACACAATGGTTCTTTTGCTAAGTGGTCAAGTCTTAATTCCTTCCAAGCCTTTCTGTTATACAGATAATGCCAGCCTTCTCTTCCCATATAAGCACCAATAAAAAAGGTGAGCCATTCAACTCACCTTTGTTTATCTTGTTATGATGTAAACCTTACAATCACAATCTAATCAACCGCAGTTATCACCGCCAATCATCCAACCACCTCAATGACATCTAACTGACTTTCATCGTCAGCATAGAATGTACCATTGGCATTATGCCAGTGAGAGAATGGCGGTTCTTCTGTTTCGGTCTTTTCGACTAATAACCATTTACCGAATTGCGTTTCATAGACTACATCACACAATGTTCCATTGCGGAGTTTTACAATATTGCCTACTTTCATTATTTACCCCTAAATAAAAAAAGACCATATATCTAGCGGTCTTTATTTTGGTTTATTATTACTTTGAGCGCAGCTCTTTAATACCAATATTAATATCTTCTATTGACTTAACAACTCTGCCAACATTGAAATTCTTGTTCACTTCGATGGATAACCATTTAAGATTGATGAGTAAGGCGTTAGCCTGTTTATTAGTGAGCGATTTATTATCTTTCATTAGCACCCCTGTGAATATGTTCGTTTGTGAAATATTACTATCACTGGAAAATAATTCAAGCTCGCTCTATTTATTTCCCTTTGTAGATTCAATCCACTTGTTAATGTTTGTGATTTGACTAGCGCACATATCTCTCTCCGCTTTCACCGTGATTAAATGCTCAACCGCTTCACCGTATGTATTGCCCATAAACGGAGTCTTAACACAAGGCCCTAAGAAAGCTTGAGGCGGATAAATGTATTCCGTCTTTGTTGTAACCTTGCTAGTGCAACCGCTCAATAGCGTCATCGTTAATACGAGTGCTATAGCAAGGTTGTGTCTTAATAATCTTTCTAACGGCTTGAATTTTGTCTTGGCTTGCTTGTTTGATTTCATCGTGAATCACCCTTTGCTGTTCTACCGCTTGGCGTTCTATCTCAATCGTATCTTTCAATGATAGATTAACTTGTTCTTGTTCTGCGATAAGGTTAGCCTGTGTTTGGTTTTTGGCTTTTAAGTCATTAATCGTTCCGTGTTGAAACCAAATCCAACCGCACAGGCTAACTGCTACCGCTAGAAAAATCAGTGTTAGTTTATTAACCATTCCAACCTTCCATCATATTAATCCACCATTAACGCACGGAATAATCGGCAGCGGTCATCTAATCCATTTGTGCCACCGTTAATTAGGATTGTTACTTTTTGAATAGAATCAAGTGTTGCAAGCTCGTTAAATATCCAGTACCACACCGCAGCTTTGACAGCCAGCTCTAGATTGTTTGATACTTCTTTAGGGCTGATTGTTTCACCTAGCCAACGAGCGAATCGGATATAGTTATCCTTACCGGTGATTTGAATTAAACCACGACCGCGATAATTCCAGCCGTCCATTGTTTCTTCTGAACCATTACCCATTCGGTTCGCATATACTCGGCTTGCAATCTTTTCTGGCTTACGTTCATACTGGCGAGCAATATTAGGATTAGGGAAATACTTACGGAAAACGCTCATTAATCCGTCAGCAGAATAATTAAGGTTTTCGCTTAATGTTGTGAACCCTGCTGTTTCGTGTCCGCATTGAGCAAGAAACATCGCTTGTTGTTGCTTATTGAAACAACCTGCCAATTCGATATGTTTATCAATCACTTGATACATTCCTTTGATTGCTCTCGGGAAAACTCTATTAAATACCGCTTCTGAAATTAACATTTTATCGTCCTCTGCCTTTACCGTTGTTTCGACCTTTGTCGCCACGGTCGCCCTTATCTTTCTCAAAGCCTAACGACTGATATTCACTGTGAGCGTCTTGCTCTATTTCGTGTTCATAATCAGCCACTAGGTTTTTAATCTGTGTGATTCGACTGTTACAAATTTTTAATTGGTCTGTCACCTTTACAGCGTAAACGGCAACGTCAGAAGATTTTTCACCGTTTAATGTTGGTTTCGGACAAGTAATTAAAAGATTGTCAGGAATAGTCACTCGAATGATTTTAATCTTCTCGACTGGCTTACTCGGACTTAAGCAGCCTGTCGATAACAGCACGACTAATACCATCGCTACGAACACATTTACTTGAAAGAACAATCTTACTAATCCCATCCAGCTTATCTTCATTTCGTTTCCGCTCCCTTGCTTGCTCTTTTAGCAAGTGTTCGATTCTGTCATTTCTATCCGTTATCATGTCCCTTAGAGCGTCAATTCTTTTCATTCGCTCTTCGGCTAATTGAGATGCTTGCTCGTACTTATCCTGCAACAGCTCTAAACTCTTATTCTGGCTATAAATCTGCACCGATAAACCTATGCAGCCTGCGAATAAAAAACAGGCAAATACTCTATCGAGTGCAATTCCTAATCTTGCGGCTCTTTCTCTACCCATTCCATTTTCCTCTTGGCTTTACATCATCGTTCTGGTCTTCCGTACCATCTATTAAAATATCTTCCTCATTATCATTGATTGGCATTTCGTCATCGTAACGAACAGAGCGTTTTCTGCTTGTTTCCTTTTCAATGTCTTTCATTGAGTAGTTAGGATTTAAATCATCAACCGAACCACCGATTTGACGGAAGAAAACTCTAAGTAATCCCCATAAAGCAGGAACGCCAAAATACCCAAACGCTCCAGCGATTGAGATAATCATTAAAGTGTCGATACTTTGAGACATTAAGAAAAACGCTACAACCATCCCACTGAAAGCCCCTACTATAAAACTAGAGACTACGGAAGATACTTTCACAGGTGAGCCCGCTGATTGTGTTGCGGTGATATACTTAACCACACCGCCTAAACCTGAAAATGCGAGAGAAATAACCGTTGCTATGATGTCAATGCCATTGTTAGGCGATCCGTTATCTTGCATTGGTTACTCATTGAATTTTGTGCAATAAAAAACCCCGATCGTTTCCGATCAGGGTTGTTTCTAAACTTATCTTGCGTTTGCTATGCGCTAAAACCGCAACTTATACTTTATACTACAATTTTACTTGCAAGCTGTCAACACTTTTATTAATTATTTTTTCAAACTACCATATTTCCAAAGTGCGGTCGTTTTAAATGATGTTTTCTACATTTCACAGCGTTGCTTTATTTGCGCTCTGCTGTTGTGTAGTAATTGGGTCTGCGGAAGACGCTCCAACAATTTTTTGATTATCGGTTGTGTGTCATGGATAACCTTATTGCACCATCTTAGATTAAATTCAGGCAAGCTATAAAGGTTGCCGTGAATGATTGGTTGGATTTTTCGTAACAAGAAACCAACACTATCAGAAAAGTGTGTAAATGCCATCCAAGTATTGATTAAATCTTTAAGTTCGCTCTCAGTTAAATTAAGATTCATACTTAATTCTTTCTTTTCCTCGATAATCAATTCACCCTCTAGCACGATTTTATGAATATACTCTACAGCTTGCGGTAACTGCTCTAATGTCAAATCTTCGATTGATTCCACATTAAAGCGTTGATGGATTAAATGATAGGCATCGGAATAAATTAAGCCTTTCTTACTCACCAACATATTTACGGCATTGCGTAAGCCTGTGCGATCATCTACTGTTGTTTTTGATTCATATTTACCAGTTTTACGGATTGCCGGCAAAACCTCTGCTGTTACCCATTTTCTAAAACGGTGTGGAACAGATCCTTTTTTCACTGCATCACGGCAGCGTAAGATCAAAGTGTACCGATAGTCGCCTTTTCATCATCATCTAGCTTTAATAAAGCATCGCTTACGTTAGATATTTTTAACGTGTCACAAACGTCCTTAGCAATAAACCAAGGCTCATTGTTAATAGCTAAAGTGCGGATGGATTTTGATTCAAATTTGAATGTAGAGAGTTGGGATTGAGTTTTCATTGAACACTTCCTTTTGATGGATTGATAATTTACCCATAATTGGGCGACCAACGGCTCAAAACCTGTGTTCAATCAGGCGGAGTTATTCCCTTTCGGTATTGTATTCCTCGCACCGTCGGTCATTGATTCTTTGAGAATTTTATAATGGCGGTAAAATTTTCAAATTTTAGATACAAAAAAATCACGCTGACGGGGTGAATA
>OGUQ01002968.1_pt1 | contig 10789 bp, 10 predicted proteins | sample 1574701 | NCBI WGS metagenome assembly OGUQ01 (sample SAMEA2582087, study PRJEB24529) | metagenome | biome: Human gut stool | place: China | collected 2011 | reverse complement strand
AATCTCTGTTGGATGGTTATGTGTCTCGTTCTTGAAGTTGATCAGCCATTCCTCTTCTTTACCGTCAACATCTACAGGAACTACAATACTGCAGGCATTGATCTCATCTGATTCTTCCTGGTCAGCAAGTTTTCCTTCTGCTTTGAGTTTCTTCATTGCCATAAGAGCCAGATCCATCAGGCAGACAAACTTGTCCTTGCGGCCTTTATAGATTTCTTCTCTGTCAGCAAGATATTTGTTGTAAGTATCTACGATCGGTGCTTTATAATCACCTTCATCAAATTTTACATTTGTAAGTTCAGTGGAGAATGTTGTGTGACGGCAGTGATCGGACCAGTAGGTATCCAGTACACGAATCTCTGTCATAGACGGATCACGTTTCTCTTCTCCTTTAAAATAATGCTGGATATGCTGGAAATCTTTGAATGTCATAGCAAGGTTTAAAGAATCATAAAGTGCCTTTAATTCTGCTTCCGGCATATCTTTGAATCCGTCAAAGATCTTTACATCTTCCGGTTCCGGGAATACTGTTACCAGAGTTTCCGGTTTCTGCAGACCTGTCTCACGGGAATCTACAGGGTTGATGCAGTGATGTTTGATCGCATCAAACTCTTCATCAGTGATAGTTCCTTCGATTACATAAGTAGTTGCGGAACGAATAATCGGCTGTGCATTCTCGTCCAGGAACTGTACACACTGAACAGCAGAATCTGCTCTCTGATCAAACTGTCCCGGTAAAAATTCTACAGAGAAGACGCGGGAGCCTTCTGCTGCCTCAAAATTCTCCAGATATAAATCATCTACAGGTGGCTCTGCAAAAACAGTTTTGCATGCTTTATCAAAAACTTCATCAGAAATATTCTCTACATCATAGCGGATCAGCACACGTACTGCTGTTACGGATTTAATTCCCAGATAGCTGCTGATTTCATGTTTTAATTCCTTTGCCTGTACAGCGAAGGCCGGTTTCTTTTCTACATAGACACGTCTTACGTTACTCATAATATAATAGAAACTCCTTTCTTCTGTGTATCATATTCTCATACATCTGCTGTTGCAATCCTTCCTTCTGCGATCTGCATGCATCTCTCTTGTCAATCGGATATTCGCAATTGAAGCAGGGGACTTACTTGATTCGGTTAAATACACATTGCTGTATATAAAGCAATATACTTTTTACGCCTGCCATCACAGCTTGAACATTTGCTTTCTATATAGTATCATAAGAAATATCATTAGTAAAATTAATATATCTTATATTATTTATCTGTATATATAATAAATATTGTAAACAATGAGAAAAGGAGTAATCCCATGGATATCAATCTGGAACTATATAAAGTTTTTTACTATGTTTCCACCACATTAAGTTTCTCCGAGGCCTCCAGACAGTTATTTATCTCTCAGTCAGCTGTCAGCCAGTCTGTCAAAACTTTGGAGAAAAAATTAAATCAGACACTTTTTATCCGAAGTACCAAGAAGGTAGTACTGACTCCCGAAGGTGAGCTATTGCTTCAGCATGTAAAACCAGCTTTGCAGCTTCTGGATGAAGGAGAGTCACTCCTGTCCGGCGATAATCTGTTAAAAGGCCAGCTGCGTATTGCCGCCAGTGACACGGTCTGCCGCTATTTTCTTATTGACTATCTGCAGAAATTTCATCAGATGTATCCAGATGTCAGGATCAAAATTACCAACAGCACTTCTATCGGCTGCGTGGAGCTTCTGGAAAAAGGCCAGGCTGATCTGATTGTATGTAACTACCCAAATTCCAGGCTTGGCAGTCATTTTCGGATTCGTATATTAAAAGAATTTCAGGATGTATTTGTTGCAAACACAGACTACTTCCCTGTGCATACCGTACAGACCAAATTACAGGAGCTTTTAAAATATCCCATTCTTATGCTCTCCCAGAAAAGCACGACCAGTGAATATCTGCACGAAGCATTTGCCGCCCACAATCTCAAGCTTCTTCCGGAGGTAGAGTTAAACAGCAATGACCTGCTTCTGGATCTGGCACGGATCGGACTTGGTATTGCCTGCATTCCTGATTATATGCTAAAAGAAAATGATCACCTGACACCTCTGTCATTAAAAGAGCCTCTGCCCAAACGCCAGCTTGTGCTTGCACAGCATGATAATCTATCTGTTTCACAGGCTGCAGAACGTTTTATAGAAATATTTTAGAGCGTATACACACTTTGTTTCATCAAAATAAATCCCCTGTCAGTTTGCAAAAAGCAATACCAAACAGGGGACTTGTCTGTATCAGATTATCTGATAACCATGATTAAATTTTTAAAACAGCTGCCTTATTTCGGCATAACTGCCAAAGCATCTGTAATATTCTGATTGTCAATTGCTGCAAAGAAACCGCCGTCTGCCTTTGTCGCATAGTCTATATCGATTGGCATTTTTCCAAGTACCGGAACGTTCAGCTCTGCTGCAATCTCGTCAATATGGCTCTCACCAAACACTTTGATCTCTTTTCCGCAGTCTGGACATTTCACATAGCTGTAGTTCTCCACGATTCCCAGTACCGGGATTTTCATCATTCCAGCCATGTTGAAGGCTTTCTTTACGATCATCTTAACCAGATCCTGCGGTGAAGTTACGATCACAATTCCTTCGATTGGCAGGGACTGGAATACAGTCAGTGGAACATCACCTGTTCCAGGAGGCATATCCACAAACAGATAGTCTACATCGCCCCAGATAACATCTGTCCAGAACTGTTTTACCATATTTGCAAGAACCGGACCTCTCCAGATTACAGGAGTATCTTCTGTAGGAAGCAGAAGGTTGATGGACATTACCTTGATTCCGTTCTTCGTGATCATTGGATAAATGCCTTCATCATTTGCCATTGCTGCGCCTTTTAATCCATACATTTTCGGGATAGACGGGCCTGTGATATCAGCATCCAGAATACCTACCTTGTATCCCTGAGCTGCCATCATATTTGCCAGAGAACCTGTTACGAAGGATTTACCTACGCCGCCTTTGCCACTGACTACTCCGATCACATGTTTTACATTTGAGTGAGCATTCATTTCCGCAAGGAAGCTCTGTGGTCCGTTTGCTTTGGAAGAACAGCCCTCACAGCTTGATTTGTCACATGAAGTATTGCTACATTCTTTTGCCATAATTACATTCTCCTTTATATTTACGTACCATGTAAGTACGCATATTACTTTTTATTCTGTCATTTTTCGATTACTGCCCGCATGCCACTGTCCCGTCAACCATATTACTAAGAACAGGCTGAACAGCAGCTAACAGTTTTCAATAAAATGATACTCTCATCCATACACTGAGGCGACCATTTATTTCATAAATCTATCGATTGCAATCTCAAGTTCCTTAATCGCATCTTTGTCACCATGTTCCACTGCATCTACAATACAATGCTCAATATGATCCTGCAGGATAATCTTGCCTGTATTATTAATGGCAGATTTTACTGCTGAAAGCTGTATCAGAACTTCACTGCAGTCTCGTCCTTCTTCTATCATACGTTTGATAGACTCCATGTGCCCGATTGCCCTGGACATACGATTTAATACTGCTTTTGTATGCGCATGACTATGGTGATGTACATGCTCTCCATGAGAATGCTCAACTACTGTACCATCCTCAAGCACATGTACATGTGTCTTTTGTTCTTCACCCATAATAGTTTCCTTTCTTTCTCAGAATAATCTGATTACGTTACTGTTCACTCCATTGTCAGTATCAGAATGCGAACAATAACCGGATTATCTATCAGACGGATCATATATTCAAAGATACAGCTCCATCTGCTTTACTGTCTGTACAGCATAAATATTACTGTTAACTCCGTGTCCAGGTAACACGTAAATAATATTATACCACATTTATCAAATTTCTGTAAAGGAACAGCGCTGTTTTATTTGAGAAGTTATGATATCAAAAATAATCGTACCATCTTCCAGTACGGTTTTCTCGTAAGAAACCTCTTTACCCTTAAATTTGTTCTTAATGTATTCTTCCGGATCATCCAGTTCCAGTTCTTCCACAAAAACATCCCGCATCTGATTGCGCGGACATTTATTAAAAATTTCCCATATTAATTCATATTCTTTCATTATCTTTCCACTTTCTGTATTTGAATATTTATAATTTTTTTTGACTTACAAATCCATAACCGAATAACTGCTTCGCAGTTTATCAGAAGGGGCTTGTACCCCTTCTGATACAAGCAAGTCCCCACCCACTGCTTATTGCTCTTCGCAATTGAAGCAGAGGACTTACTTGATTTGGTTAAATTGTATTGTTTAAAATATTTTGTGTGCATCCATTTTGAACTCATTATAATTATTTTTAGATTTTTTGTCAAAAATAATTGCATGAAATCAAATTATAGCGTATGATAATTTATAATTATCAAAATAGCAACTGTTACTGTATATCTATTGCCGTCAGATTTTATTATCTTCCGGCATATTTGTTATATTCAGTAACTGCAAAATTACATATATAAAGGAGAGAAATCTATGAAACTTTTAAAAGACCGAATTCTTAAGGATGGAATTGTAAAACCGGGAAATATTTTAAAAGTAGACAGCTTCTTGAATCATCAGATGGATATCACTCTCATCAATGAAATCGGCAAAGAGTTCAAACGCCGCTTCTCTGACTGTCCAATTACCAAAATCCTTACAATTGAAGCATCCGGTATCGGTATTGCCTGTATCGCAGCTCAGTACTTTGATGTACCTGTCATTTTCGCAAAGAAAGCACAGAGTGTCAATCTGGATGGAGAAATGTACACAACTAAGGTAGAATCTTTTACTCACAAGAAAGTATACGATGTTATCCTTTCCAAGAAATTCCTTGGTCCGGAAGATCATGTTCTTCTGATTGATGACTTTCTTGCCAATGGATGTGCACTTCTCGGTCTGATCGATATCGTTAAGAAATCAGGGGCTACACTTGAAGGTGCCGGCATTGTAATTGAGAAAGGCTTCCAGCATGGGGGCCAGCAGATTCGTGATATGGGGATCCGTCTGGAGTCTCTTGCAATCATCGATTCTATGTCTGACGATTCTTTAACATTCAGAGAATAATTTTTCTCCTGTAATTTTCATTTTTTAGGGCAGAAAAGATAGTTTCTTCTATCTCTCCTGCCCTTTTTATATTTCCCTATGAATTTTTGTATTACTGTACACAGAGTAGACTGTAATATTTTTGCCACTTTCTGATTCGATGTTTTATCTGTTCTTTAATCTTTTGCCAGCTTCAGTGTAGTCTTCGGAGCTGGTGTTGGTGTTGTTTTCGCTTCCGAATCATCTTTCGACGAATCTTCCGGGGTTGATGTTGCTTCTGGTGTATCAGTTACCTCAGGGGTTGGCGTTGCCTCTGGTGTCGGCGTTGGATCAGGCACAATTTCATCTTCTGTATAAGTTCCGTTATCCACCAGAATCTGATAGTTATCTTTATCGATCACCTGCGCTCCACAGGTAAATGTTCCCACAATTTTCATACCATTATCATACTGTGAATAATCTTTTACATCAACTTTCTCACCCGTCAGATAATCAATTGCCATCTGAGCTCCGCCCTTCGCAAGCTCTTCACGATCCATAAACATGGTAAACGACATCTTACCTGCTGCAATATCTTTTACTGCCCGAACTTCACTGCCATAGCCAGTGATCACCGGCCATTCTTCGCTTCCAGATTCCAGATCATTATCGCTTAGTACTTCCTCTGCTGCATATGCAAATCCATCATACGCTGTACAGATAATATCTGGTGTTTTCTCTTCCATATAGAACTCTTTTATTATCGATTCCAGCTTTGACTTTGCAGATGTCTCACTCCATCTCATGATCGCAGTGTCATCAAATGATGTATTTCCTGATTTACATATAAGAGTTCCATCATCCAGATATTCCTGAAGTCCTTCCTGGATTCCATTGCACAAAAACAGCGCACTGTTGTCATCCGGAGATCCCATAAGAAATTCTATGGTATAAGATTTCTTATCTTCCCTTGCCTTATCCAGATCCATCTTCTTGACTATTTCAGCAGCAATATCTTTTCCGATTGCTCTGGTATCATATGAAGCATAATAATTAATATCTGCAGTATCGCGAATCAATGTATCATAGGAAATAACCGGTATCTCCTGCTCCTTTGCAGTTTTTAAGATATCTGTCAGGCCATATGGATCTACAGGATCAATAATAAGAGCTGAAACCTGCTCATCAATGAACTCCTGTATCTGAGAAATCTGAAGTGCTGAATCGCCATTTGCATTCTTAATATCAGCCTCATATCCACCATCTGCAATCTGCGAAGTCATTGCCTCACTGTCAATCTTTGCATTCTCATCTTCTTCTGAAAGGAGCACTCCGATTTTTCCAGCCGGAGCTTCTGTCACCTCATCATCCAAAGAATCGTCTGACTGATTCGCATTATTCTCAGAAGAATCCTTACCTGTGGATTCACTCTCAGACGCATCTGAATTCTTTTCTCCTGATTCTTCGCTGCCCTCTGTTTTGCTACTGTCATCAGCATCAGAGGTCTGTTTATTTTCTGCTTCTACTTTCTCGCCTTCCTCTGTTACCTCACCTACACCCTCTTCTTCTACCTGGGCACTTTCATTAGCTGCTTCTTTTGCATCATTCTTTTCACATGCGGACAGGAACATGGAGGATACCATTATTCCAAGCAGAATAGCAGTTGCTCTTCTTTTCATAATATGATCCTTTCTATCTTTATTTATCGGCTTATTTGTCAATTCCCTTATAATCCCTCGCAATGTTTTTGAGATAGTCACGATAAGCAACGGCCACCTTCTTAGGCTTCAGGATATGTACGTTTCTGCCCATTGAAGCCAGCCAGCCAAATAATGCCTTGTCGACTACTGCCTCGACTGTCACAGTAAAACTATCTGCTCCTTTTTCCTTGCAGACAACTTCCGGACCAAATGTACGCAGGATTTTCTTTTTTGCCGAGTTCTGACATATAAGCTTCAGCTCTTTCTTATTCTCGGCATTCTGATCAGGTACCGGTGCCGGCACACGTCCTGACAGAGTCTGCTCTTTCTGAACTGTCGCTTTTGCTGTTATTTCTCCTGTCTCTGACACTGCTTCCTGATGTTTCGTCTCTTCACCTTCATTGGTTATAGCTGAGGAATCTTCTTCTGTTTTTTTCGTATTTTCTGTAAAATATCCGCCTTCGCGGCCTCTTCTATAGTGTATTTCCATTCCAAAATCACGTAAAGTCTCCAGATCATCATAGATACTCTTTCGCTCTGCGCGTATTCCCCGTTCTTCTAACTTTGTCAGAATTTCCTGCATGGAAACCGGCTTCTCACTGGTAGTTTCAGATAACATTCTCTCCAGATACAGGATTTTTCCTTTTTGATTACATGATTTCGCCATAATTATCCTTTCACAAATCTGTGGTATATATAGTCATTTGCTTCTTTTTCCTGACTGTCATCCAATGGTGCAAGTTCTACTTCTTTTCCATACTTTCTTTCCAGCGCATGTCTGATAAGCCAGTCCGCAAGCTGTGGATTCTTCGGGAGTAACGGTCCGTGCAGATAAGTTCCAATCACATTTTTATATACTACTCCTTCGTATCCTGACTGGCCATCGTTGCCTTTTCCATAAAGCACTTTTCCTAATGGTTTATTGCCATTGATGCAGGTTCTGCCACCATGATTTTCAAATCCTACAATTGGCATGTCAAACAAGTCACTTTGCAGCACGATATTCTCGATCAGTCTTCCTTCGCCCTGCTCTGTATAAAGATCTACCAGGTCAAGACCTTTTATATTCCCCTGTTCTGTTTTATAATACTTTCCAAGCAGCTGATAACCACCGCAGATTGCAATAACAACTCCATTATCCTCCACATAAGCCTTAAAGTCCGGCTGAATCTCCTGGAGCTTCTCACATACGATCATCTGCTCTCTGTCTGAGCCGCCGCCGAGAAGTACGATATCAAGCTTTGAGAAGTCTATTTTATCATCCAGCTCAAATGGAATCGTCTCTGCTTCTATTCCCCTCCACAGACATCGCTTCATCAGGCACTGAATATTTCCCCTGTCGCCGTAAAGATTCAGAAGATCCGGATATAAATGTCCAATCGTGATTTTCATTATTTCTCGCCCTCCAGTTTCTTCAGAATGTTTCTGGTACTAAACAATGCTGTATAATTTACAAGTACATACAGATTACCCACACCATCCTCTACTCTGTCCCGGATGGCTTTCTCTACATCTCCCTCCAGAATAGACGAAATATCTACATATTTCAGACGCAGACGCATATCCTGACAGCGGATTCCGCTTACCGTAATAGATTTTACTGTGGAATTGCCAAGGAGGTCAAAGTCTACATCCCAGAGCCAGGAAATATCTGTTCCATCCTGCGCATTATCATTGATTGCGATAATAATATCTTTTGGAGACTGATCCTGCATCACCGCAGAAATATTCTGGTTAAATCCCGCCGGATTCTTGGCAAGATTTAATGTCACTCCGCTACCTTTGATGCGGAACTGTTCCATACGGCCATTCTCCGGATTGAACTTGCTAAGCATATCCTCAAAATGTGTTCCATCAAATCCCGCCGTTCTCACACCGGCATATGCTGCCAGTATATTATATACATTGTAGAAGCCCTTATAGTTTGCCACAATATGCTTTCCTTCTACATTAAAGCTCAGCTGGTCACCAACCTTTACATCCTCTGCATCAAAATTCAGCTTCGGTCTTGCAAAACCACATTTCGGGCAGTAATAATCTCCAAGCTGGCTATAATGATAGAATCTGTATTCCAGCTTCTCACCGCAGCATTTACAGAAACGTCCCTCTCTGATCTCGTTTGCCGCAGATTTGATCACAGGCTTGCTGATTCCATAAGTTACATATGAATTTCCTGAATCCATGGCAAGATATGCGGATAATGCATCATCACCATTTACAATGATCTGCATTTTCGGCACTTTACGCATCATTTCTTCCAGAATATTCATGGTAATATCAATCTCACCGTAACGGTCAAGCTGATCTCGGAAAAGATTTGTCAAAAGCATATAATCTGGTTTGATTCTCGGAAAAATATGTCTGGTGGATGCTTCATCGGCCTCAATGCATGCATAGTCCGCATCAATTTTACCATTCCATTTCGAAGCCAGCACAAATGCGGCAACAACTCCATTGAGCATATTGGAACCTGTATGGTTACAGATTACTTTCTGTCCTTCCGCCTCTAATGCCGCACAAAGCATATTATTGGTAGTTGTTTTTCCATTAGTACCGCAGGTTGCAAAGATTGCCTTTCTCACCTGCGAAGAAAGCTGCTCCAGGATATCCGGACAAATCTTAATTGCCACTTTTCCTGCCCAGGTTACACCCTGTCTTCCCATTTTCTTACATACATATCCTACAAATTTCGCTGCCAAGACAGCAGTCATTACTCTTATTTTCATTGTGTATTATATTTCCTTTATAATATGATCACCGTTATTATTTCGCTGTACCGACAAGTTGATTTTTGAAACAATCTTGCCGATACGGTAGATGAAAACCGTCAGGATTTCCGAAACAATAATAAACAGTTGTTTTATTCAAAATCTGTATCCTGCAGATAATCCGAACACACACCAGCCGCACCTTTCTGCATATAGCCCTGCGCTTCCTTCAGATTATTTACAGTATAAATATATAGCTTTATTCCTTTTTTGTCAAAAATCTCCTGGACATCCTCTGACCAGTATTTATAATAAACCGTTGCTGCCTGAATATTTTTCTCTTTGCAAAATGCTGCAATCTCTGTCAGATCTTCTTTGGAATATTCCTGCCATAACGAATAAATATAAGCAGGAAAATTATATAGCAGTGCAGTTCCTGCGAACATGGCCTGATTATAAATTTCCGGTATGACCTGTCCCATCACATCAGGAACACCTGCTTCCTGAGCTAATTCGATATAATCGGCATAATCTTCAAGTGTTTTCTGGTAATTCCGGACAGAATACTGCTTAGAATCCAGCATCACAAACGCATCCGGATAATCACTCAGCAACATTAACAAATCTTTAAATGTCATCGGAGTATATTTTCCACAGACAGGTCTGGATATAAACTCTTCTGAGGACAACACATTCTTTCCATCGCCTTCCCACTGATCCAATGATTGATTCCAGCTATGGCGACATACCCAGACATTGTCAGAAGTCTTCACAAGGTCGACTTCAAATAATCTGCATCCCATCTGATAACTCGCCAGGAAACTCTCTTTTGAATTTAAATATGTCTTATCGCCAATACCACCTAAGGCATGTGCAATAGTCTTATAATTCTCCCAGTTAAATTCAGGGGGAGTGGCAGATATGGAATTGATATCATTCCCCCATAGGAAAAGTGTAACAGCCAGTAATTCTACTAACAGCAGAAATAATCTGATGCAATAACCTAATCCTGATTTTTTCTTTGTAGTATTCTGGCTCAATTTCTTATTCTCCTGACTGTCATTTGTATTCCTCTTCTAAACTGCTTATTGCTCTTCGCAACCTCCGCAGGGGACTTACTTGATTCGGTTAACTCAACATTTATATACTCTACGATTTTACGCTATCTGGCACAAATAATCAAGGGCAATAAATAGCAAAAAAAACGCTAATTTCAGATAAAATAAAAACTGCACATACATGGCCAACACCATATATATGCAGTCTCATTATCGTTTGGACAAATATAAGTCAGATATAATTATACTAACTCGATCAGTACTTCCATTGCAGCATC
>OGUQ01002964.1_pt1 | contig 10801 bp, 10 predicted proteins | sample 1574701 | NCBI WGS metagenome assembly OGUQ01 (sample SAMEA2582087, study PRJEB24529) | metagenome | biome: Human gut stool | place: China | collected 2011 | reverse complement strand
GTAAGCGCTTTCAGTTCGTCAAGGTTATCGTTCGTCGCGCCGAAGTAAAAACTGTAGTTCGCCAGCGAAGAATGCGAGGCACGTTGAAATTTCTCACGCAGCGCCTGAAGGGTCGTTGTTGGTGGCGTAACGTTAGGCATTTCCATAAAACTGGTAATGCCTCCCATTACAGCGGCAGCTGATTCACTGGCAATGGTTCCCTTATGCGTCAGACCGGGTTCGCGGAAATGAACCTGATCGTCAATCATACCGGGGATCACCCATTTCCCTCGCACATCAATAACCTGCCATTCCGTTCGGGAGGGAATAAGCGAGGCAATTTTCTGGATCCGTCCTTTATCAATGAGGATGTCGGCCGGATAGCGCAAGTCTTCATTGATTATTAATGCATTGGTCAGTAATAAAGGCTTCATGACATCCCGCTCCCGATGCTGTTGCGCTCCAGTATCGATGAGATAAACGCGCCGATTAAATAACGGTTTGCTTCTGCTCGTTTTGCAAAGGGTTGCAATCCCGGCGTTTCAGTGCACGCTGCGACGTCGGAACAGGAAGAAAACAACCATGATTCAAATGACGAATCGAAATGGTTAAAAATAATGCCATCCTCACATTCACAACCATCAACTCGCTCTTTTTCCATGACCGGGAAAAAGCGTTCAAGTTCATCACGTAATGCCACGCTGAAATGACCCAAGCGAGTAGCATGTTCGAAAGTGTAGAGATACGCCTTATGACGAAGAATATCTTCATGGCAACAGAGCACACCATGACTTGCTGCGTTTTTCAGAAGCGTTTCATAGTTGAGCAGTACTTTTCCTTCAATAGAAGGCTCGACTTCTGCACCTTTGGTAAAGCCTCGGTTTGGATTCTGTCCAAGACTATTAAGGCGGCTACCAGTGCGCAGACCAGAGAGGTTTACAAGCGGTAAAAAACTCACGGCTACGTTATCAAACAATTCAGGGGAGCCCTCGCGCAAAAAATCCAGCATCCCCCAACATCCCGCGGGTTCTTCTCCATGAAACCCTGCCGCAATCAGTACGTGAGGAACATCTGCCCCCTGATTAACAGACTGATAGAGTGATATTTCTCCATCACCAGTATTACTAAGAATGATCTCGGAAAGCCCCCATCGCCTGGACTGTTCTCTGAACGCCGTTTTATAAAAATCGATATCGTTGCTTTGGGTATCATCCTCCTTCACCGGCCAGACGTGACGACCGCTCTCGCGTCGGGGGATATCGCTTCTGCTTTGCTTAATCAAGGTGAACCTCCGGTGGCTGGCAACATATTTTGATAGCGTCTGCCGCCTCATTGAGTAACAGCGTCCCCATGCACCTCCCGGTACGATCGCGCACCGTGACACGCGCCGCATTCTCCTCCGCATCGCCAACGATCAGCAGGAAAGGAATGCGGGCCAGAGTCTGTTCACGGATTATAAATCCAATTTTTTCATTGCGGAGGTCGGCCTCACAACGCAGCCCTTTCTTGCGAAGCGCCTTCAAAACCTGCTCCGCATAGTGATGCTGCTTGTCGGTAATCGTCATGACCACGGCCTGAACCGGCGACAGCCAGGCGGGCAGTTTACCGACGTAATGTTCAAGAAGGATACCGGTGAACCGCTCAAGGGAGCCGAAGAGCGCCCTGTGCAACATCACCGGGCGTTTTGTCGAGCCATCCTCGGCAATATAGCCAATATCAAATCGCTCAGGCAGATTCATATCCACCTGTAGCGTTCCGCACTGCCAGTCACGACCAATCGCGTCGCGTAACACAAACTCCAGTTTAGGGCCATAGAAGGCACCTTCACCGGGATTTACCGACCATTGTAATCCCTGCGCTTCCAGAGAGGCTGAGAGCGCGTTTTCCAGCCTATCCCAGTCTGCGTCGCTTCCCATCCGCTTTTCAGGACGAGTGGATAACTTGATTGCGACCTCTTCAAATCCAAATTGCTTATAAATATCAAGCACCAACTGAAGGATACTTTTACATTCCCCCTCGACCTGTTGCAGCGTGCAAAAGATATGCGCGTCATCCTGAGTAAAATGGCGGACCCGTAATAAGCCATGCAGCGATCCAGAGGGTTCATAACGATGGACTTTACCAAATTCAGACAGGCGAACGGGTAAATCGCGGTAACTCTTGATCCCGTATTTAAACAGCGATACCGCCCCAGGACAGTTCATCGGCTTGAGAGCGAAATTCCGGCCATCCTCGGTTTGTGTCGTAAACATATGATCACGATAATTATCCCAGTGACCGGAAATTTCCCACAGGCTGCGGTCCATGACATCAGGCGTATTGACCTCAACGTAACCCGCCACCTCATGGCGGCTACGCATATAGGCAATAAGCGACTGAAAGATTGTCCACCCCCTGGGATGCCAGAAAACCGCGCCTGGCGCATTGTCCTGAAAATGAAACAAATCCAGCTCCCGACCCAGCTTGCGATGATCACGTTTCTCCGCTTCTGCCGTTTTCTCAAGCCAGCCATCAAGCTGTTTTTTGCTGGCCCATGCCGTGCCATAAATCCGCTGTAGCTGTACATTGTTGGCTTCACCACGCCAGTAAGCACCGGATACGTTAAGCAACTTCATATTTTTTAGAAAACGAAGATCCGGAACCAATGGGCCATTAAAGCCGTCCGTGAACTGCCTGAGATGGCATAGTGTCACCGACTTATCTGCCAGTATTTCCATCAACTCCGTTGATTTGAATTTCTCGCCCCGCTGCTCAAAACAGTCAATAGCCTGTGCCCGCGTGACCTGCTCTTTAATAATCGGCGGGTTTTCAGCGATCAGACTTGTCATGTGCTGCTCAATCATCCCCAGGTCATCGCGAGTAAAAGGTTTATCTACCGCGAAATCGTAATAAAACCCTTCCTTAGTCAGTTGCCCTTCAACCATCCTGGCCGAGGGAAACAGCTGTTTTACAGACGCTGCGAGAAGGAGAAGACAACCTCGGCGAATCGGGCCCAACGCTTCTTCATCAAAAACTGTAATGATATTGAGCTTTCCACTGTTCTTTGCTTTCTCAAGCAGATCCACACATTTACCATCAATTTCCGCGTACACAGCGCTTTTCGCGACGGAAGAACCGATGCTTTCTGCAACGTTCTGCAAAGTTGCCCCTTTTCTGACGTGCTTCAGAGAGCCATCAGGAAGAGTAAAAGTGAGAGGTTCTGACTCTGTTATAGGCGCTTCTGACATTTTCATATCCCAACATAGCTCAGTGATTAACAGCAACTATGTTGCATTAATGCACATTTTAACGCAACCATGTTGCATTAAAAGTGGCATGTCTGAGATATCAGCGCTTGCATAAGCCATGAAATACTGTGCCATCAGCTCTTAAATGATAAAGATAATTTTTCTCATTTAAATATAGCCTGTGCTATGTTGCATAGTATAAGCTATGTTATAACATTACTAATTATTAACAAACAGTGATTTCATCAGGAGATAACCATGCTTCAACTAAAGACGGTAAAGATAATCCTGTTAAGCACCTTTATCACAGGACTGACAGCTATTCATGGCGCTTATGCTGCTGAAAAGTTTAAGGTCATCACGACATTCACGGTAATTGCTGACATGGCACAGAACGTGGCAGGGGACGCCGCCGAAGTCAGTTCGATTACCCGGCCTGGCGCAGAAATCCATGAATATCAGCCTACAACCGGAGATATAAAGCGTGCTCAGGGGGCACAGCTAATCCTTTCAAATGGCTTCAACCTCGAACTCTGGTTTCAAAAATTTTATCAACGATTGAAAAACGTACCGGATGTGGTGGTCACTACAGGTATCACTCCAATAAGCATTACCGAGGGTCCGTATGATGGAAAACCAAATCCTCATGCCTGGATGTCGCCTGATAATGCACTGATTTATGTAGATAATATTCGTGATGCGCTGGTGAAATACGATCAGGGAAATGCTGAAACTTACAAAGCCAATGCGGACGCCTATAAACAAAAGATCCGTCAGACGCTTGAACCGCTGCGTAAACAAATAGAAACCCTCCCTGCCGAACAGCGCTGGCTGGTATCGAGCGAAGGCGCATTTTCTTATCTGGCACGCGATCTGGGACTGAAAGAACTCTATCTATGGCCGATTAATGCCGATCAACAGGGAACCCCGCAACAGGTTCGTAACGTAATCGATAAAGTCCGGCAGAATAAAATTCCGGCGGTATTTAGCGAAAGTACCGTTTCCAATAAACCAGCCCGTCAGGTCGCACGCGAAACAGGTGCACATTATGGGGGCGTACTTTATGTGGATTCCCTGAGCGCAGCAAATGGCCCGGTTCCCACCTACCTTGATCTGCTGAACGTCACTACCCGGACAGTGGTACAGGGTTTGCACAGCGGAATGAAGGAGTAAAAGATGAGCCAGGCGGCAGGCATCACAGTAGCGAGCTTAACTGTTGTTTATCGTAACGGCCATAAGGCATTACAGAATGCATCATTCAGCGTCCCTAAAGGTTCGAACGCGGCCCTGCTGGGGGTAAATGGTTCCGGAAAATCCACACTATTCAGGGCAATGATGGGATTCGTATCCCCTTCATGCGGAACGATTTCACTTCTCGGGATGCCTCCTGCACAGGCGCTTCGCCGCAATATTATTGCCTATGTACCTCAGTCCGAGGAAATTGACTGGTCGTTCCCGGTATTGGTGGAAGATGTCGTCATGATGGGCCGGTATGGCCATATGGGTATGCTGCGTAGAGCGGGTAAAGAAGATCGCAGGATCGTTAATGATGCGCTTGAGCGTGTAGATATGCTTCCTTACCGCCACCGGCAGATTGGTGAATTATCCGGAGGGCAAAAGAAGCGGGTGTTCCTCGCGCGTTCTATTGCACAACGGGGCAAAGTAATCCTTCTTGATGAGCCTTTTACCGGTGTGGATGTCAATACCGAAAAGAAAATCATCACGCTGCTTGGCGAACTGAAAGAAGAAGGCAGCACCCTGGTGGTTTCAACGCATAACCTTACCTCCGTATCCGAATATTGTGATTATACCGTTCTGGTGAAAGGCACCGTGCTGGCAAGCGGTCCTGTCGCCACGACATTTACGCCGGAAAATATAAAAAAGACGTTTAGTGCAAACATTGAGAGTGAGTCAGATATATTGCCAGTTCAGGGAGGATCAACACAGCCAAATTATCAACCTTCCGCTGAATATGAAGATAAAGGCAGGTCATCATGAGCTGGCTTCTGGAGCCTTTTGGTTATCAATACATGCTCAATGCCATGTGGATTTCGGCAATGGTCGGAGGAATATGTGCTTTTTTATCCTGTTATCTGATGTTGAAGGGTTGGTCACTAATTGGCGATGCGCTGTCCCATTCTATCGTACCCGGAGTAGCTGGCGCTTTTATGCTGGGACTGCCCTTCTCGGTGGGTGCGTTTGTTTCTGGCGGGCTGGCAGCAGGCAGCATGTTCCTTCTTAATCAACGTACCCGTCTAAAAGAAGATGTCATCATTGGTTTGATCTTTTCATCCTTTTTCGCGCTTGGATTATTTATCATCTCGCTGAATCCTGTTTCGGTAAATATACAATCAATCATTCTGGGAAATATCCTGGCGGTTCCGCCAGAAGATATTCTTCAGCTTACCGTCATTGGCATTATTTCGGTTATTACGTTGTTATTAAAATGGAGAGATTTATTACTGACCTTTTTCGATGAAAATCATGCGCGGGCGGTAGGATTACATCCGGAAAGGCTTAAGATATTATTTTTCCTTCTGTTAACCCTCTCCACCGTTGCGGCATTACAGACCGTAGGCGCGTTCATGGTGATCTGCCTTGTGGTAACGCCTGGCGCAACGGCCTGGCTGCTTACTGATCGCTTCCCCCGCCTGGTCTGTATTGCGGTGACCATAGGCAGTGTCACCAGCTTTCTGGGTGCGTGGGCAAGTTACTACCTTGATGGCGTAACGGGTGGCATTATCGTGGTCGCTCAGACCCTCATTTTCTTGCTGGTGTTCATTTTCGCCCCGGTACATGGCTTACTGGCGAACCGCCGATCGGTTTCTCAGTCAAAAGGACCGCGTAAATGCTGAATATGCTCATTGAACCTTTCCGCTTTGACTTCATCAATTATGCCCTGATAATCGCGCTGCTGGTCTCTGTTCCCTGCGCCCTGCTGTCTGTTTTTCTCGTGCTGAAAGGTTGGGCTCTGATGGGGGATGCCATGAGCCATGCCGTGTTTCCCGGGGTTGTACTGGCCTGGATTGTAGGGTTGCCATTAGGCACCGGAGCTTTTGTGGCTGGATTATCCTGTGCTTTACTTACCGGATATATTAAAGATAACAGCCGCATAAAGCAGGATACGCTGCTGGGTATCATTTTTTCGGGTATGTTCGCCTCCGGACTGATTTTGTATGTCTCAGTCCGTCCGGATGCTCCGCTTGAACATATCCTCTTTGGCGACATGCTTGGTATAAACGCCACCGACATACTCCAGACGGGCACCATTGCCTTATTTATACTGCTGATTACCGGAATTAAATGGCGTGATTTCCTGCTTTACTGTTTTGATATTCAGCAGGCCAGGGTCAGTGGACTACGGACGGGATGGCTCTATTACGGATTACTGAGCATGATTTCGCTTACTGTTGTCGCCACGCTAAAGTCCGTGGGGATTATTTTATCCGTCTCTTTGCTTATCGCGCCCGGTGCTATTGCAGTTCTTTTGACGCAACGATTTAGCAACGCATTATTCATCGCTGTGGCTTTATCGGCTCTGGTATCAACGACCGGCGTTTACCTCTCTTATTTCATTGATAGTGCGCCTGCGCCAACGGTTGTTTTGCTTTTTGCCCTGATATTTATAGTTATTTTTATATACTCAAGCTTTAAATATAATGAGAAATATCTCTGAGGAAGTTGATATTTTATGAAAAAAGCAATTATCTTTCTCCTTTCATTTTATAGCTGCGTGGGATTCGCTGAGCCTCAGCAGGCACGAAGCGACTATTCTATTGAAGAAAGTCAGGCGAAAGTTAACAAAATCCTTCATACCACTTCGTTGTACAGAAATGGCCTCAGCTATAATGAACGCGTTGCTGAGATATCCTCCCGTTTCCTCGGAACGCCTTACCAGGCGCATACACTGATTGGATCATCTTCGATGCAAGAGAGGCTGGTCACTAATCCCAGTACCGTGGATTGTTTTACTTTTCTTGATTATGTTCGCTCCATGGCGCACGCCAGTAGCTGGCAAACTTATGTATCTGAACTTGTTAAGACTCGTTATACAAACGGAATGATTGATTTTACTGGCAGAAAACATTTTTTCACGGACTGGGCGGTCATATCTCCGCGAAATGCACAAGATGTTACTCAGGACATCAGTCCGTATACTATTACTGTCAACAAACAGCTAAACCAAAAGAATAAAAAACAAGAATATGTTAAGGGTCTCGGCATTATCTCACGACGGATAAGTTACATACCGGCTTCTGCAATAGATAAAGAGGTAATAAATAAACTGCAAACAGGTGATTATGTGGGTATTTATTCAACAAAAAGAGGCCTGGATGTTTCACATGTTGGGATCATTATCAAAGACCACAATAACATCTGGTTCAGAAATGCATCGTCATTAGCGAAAAACAGAAAGGTAGTTGACTCACCTTTTATTAGATACATGGCTACAAAACCGGGTATTGTAGTTTTACGAGAGAAAACAGATCAATACCCCTGAACAGTAGAATAGTGTGTCAGGCAATAGCGCCTTTACCCACTCCCTCAAAGGCATGGACTTCTATTTTCGCTGCGGGTAAACCGTGCTCAATTGATTGCCTGATAAATAAAGCCAGTGACTCAACCGTGGTATCACACGGCAGAATATCTACTACCTCAGAACAAAGCATGATTTCAAAGTATCCCTGAGAACTCCGCCAGGAAGAACATGTCAGCCCCTTATGCCAGTATGCAACGCCACGCGGTGAAAGTGTTGTCACTGTAACGACATCTTCCCGGCTTAACAGATAAGCGTTATTCCATCGCGTTGCCCACTTCTGTTCCCACATATGGCTTCGCTCACCATCCACAAAAATTCTGATCGCAGAGCGATGCCCATGCGCTATTCTCTGGCAATTTCCGCGGTGTTTTTTCAGTCCATGCGAATAGTGATAACTGTCCCCATTAATACTTTCCGGCCGTAACGTTATCGTTATGTCTTTTACTCCTTGCGGCAAACACGCCAGTAAATGTTTTTCTATTTGGGATTCAAGGCAACGGGAATTAATATTATCTGTTTGGACCAGCCAGAAACTCTCCTGCGGCCCGGAAATAAAACACTGGGTCTCCCCATTCTTACGCAGCATGGCGACTTCCGTCGTAGTGCCTGCATGACTAACAATAATATGACTATTTTGTTCCGGCACAATCAGGACATGATCGGCCAGTTTATCAATTTCATGTTTGATACTTTTTTTAGCATGTGAGAAATCCATTACCATTGACTCAGCATTCAGATCTCCCTCAAGAATAATATCAACAATAAGGCTATCGCCAATCAACCCGGATTCCGCATCAAGGAAACTAAAATCCATGACCGTCAGATCATTAATAAAAAGTTTCACCGCTACCTCTTTAATAAAACAGAAAAGCCTCTTCCGCAAAAGGAAAGAAGAGGCAAGTATCATTTTGCTACATTAATAACAAATCGTTAATAATACGGTGTTACGTTAACGGCACTAGCCGAGCCATACTCAGAATTCATTGCGTAACTTCTGATAACCTTCGACCAGTTTAACGTTGGTACTGGCCACTTCTTCTGAAAATTGTAAAGAAGCGGGGTCTACCCTCGAATAACTTTTAAGATCGGAATCAGGCCCCACGCGTTCCGTTGATGGAATATAGGTATTCTCAGGCAAGGTAACGCCATCCACAACTGCATTATAGCGAATAACACAACCCGTCTGAATATGACAGTTAAACAACACGCTGTTGAATCCAATAAATACCCGCTCGTCAACCTGACAGGGGCCATGCACTATTGCACGGTGGGCAATAGACGTTCCGCTTCCTATTGTCACTGGCGCGCCGCTTTTTGAGTGAATAACCACCCCGTCCTGAATATTAGAGTGGGAATGGATAATGATAGGATCCATATCCCCGTCTGCATTTAGCTCGTCAGCCCGGATAACCGCATAAGGTCCGACGTAAACATAATCATGAATAATGACACGTCCACAAATTACCGCGGTGGGATCGATATAGGCCTTTGTTGACACCACTGGGGTATGACCTGATGGGTTTTTACGTAACATTTTTACTTCCTTTCCAGTGAATACGGGCAACGGCATTATGAGGATGCAGGCTTTCCTGATGCTCAACCCTGATATCAAATGCTTCACAAAAGGGTGCACAACGAAAAACGTTATTGAGCCGACGGGCAGCATCTTCGCAAAACATCAGATTCTGACCGTTAGCCACCGCAAAAGCCTGTTCGTCGCTCCGCTTGACAACCGTTTGCACGGCTGTCCCGAGAGCAACTTCAGCATAATCAATCAGTTCAATCACAGGCAGTGATTTTGCTTCAGGATTAAGACGGATACTCACCCATGCCCAGCTTCGCTGGCTGTGCGGGGTTGCCGGCATTCCTTTCTCAACAAGCCAGTCGGCTATTTCTGCTGCCGGGAGCCTGTCGATCCTGTTACCAAAGTCTTTGCTAAACTGCAAACCCGCGACGTGGCGGCTAAGTGCAGCGGAAGCCGGGCAGGTGGACGAATAAGGGATACCCACTTTGAGGGTAACCGTAAAAGATTGCCTGAGTTCGGCGCTCAGAGTCAGAGGATAAGCTTTCCAGCCGGAGTGATTAGAATTTAACGACTTACGCGACAGTAACAAATCCCCTGAAATCTCAATACTGGCTTCATCACTACGTCCCTGATGAGATACCAGAAATGCTTTCAACACATGTTGCAATAATGCCGGTGTGATTTCCCCTTGTGTCAGTTCGTCCAGAAGAAGATAAAGACGAGACATATGGATCCCCTTTTCAGCTTCAGGTGAACTGAGAAGGTTTATGCCAGCATTGACCTTTGCTGATACCGGCCTGCCTGCGATGTCTATCGGCAGGTCAATTTGTTCCATGCCAACCCAGGATAATGACTCGCCCTCACCGTCACCCTTAGTGGACTGAATATCCGGTAGCATTCCGGGGCATAAGGTTTGTTTGGCTGCAATACTCATATATACCTGCCTGATCTGATATTTACTCTCATCCCTACCCTGCCCCCTGCCTGAGCCACCGCTTTATTTCTTTCGGTACTGAATCTCAACTTTTTCCTCCTTTGTTTTGGCTTCAATACTTAATTCTGCGGTGGGCCTGAGTAGCAGGCGTTGCAGACCGATAGGTTCGCCTGTATCCCGGCAGAAGCCATATTCTCCTTTTTCAAGCCGCATAAGCGCTGCATCATATTTCGGCAACAGGCGGCTTTCTCTGTCTATCTGTCTGAACAGCAGACGTAACTGCTCTTCACGAATGGCGATGTCACCTTCGTCACCCGTTTCTGGATTATCCTGCAGTTGTTGCTTCATCTGGTCTATATGATCAAGCACCTCCTGCCTTTCGTGGCGGATAAGCCGCCGGAAGTAGTCCTGTTGCACAGGATTCATGTAATCTTCTGGCAGCATCGCCAGGATTTTTTCTCGTTCAGCGCGGGTAGGTTTAGTCATGTCCTGTACCGATAAAATTGCGTAATGAAACGTTATAACATAACATTAACTGCCGCTGCAAAATAACCTGTTAAGCCAGCCGGGCCACTTTCGTGGGCCAGGGATCGTGG
>OGUQ01002956.1_pt1 | contig 10848 bp, 7 predicted proteins | sample 1574701 | NCBI WGS metagenome assembly OGUQ01 (sample SAMEA2582087, study PRJEB24529) | metagenome | biome: Human gut stool | place: China | collected 2011 | reverse complement strand
TTCCAGGCTCCCTATGTGCCCGGCTTTGATACCCACGGCCTGCCCATCGAGCTGAAGGCTCTGTCCTCCGTCGGTGATAAGAAGAAGGACATTTCCAAGCTGGAACTGCGCCAGATCTGCGAAAAGTTTGCCACCGAGCATATCGACATTATGAGCGACCAGTTCAAGCGTCTGGGCGTTATCGGTGACTTTGAGCACCCCTACCTGACCCTGAAGCCTGAGTTCGAGGCCCGCCAGATCGAGATCTTTGGCGAGATGGCCAAGAAGGGCTACATCTACAAGGGCCTGAAGCCCGTGTATTGGTGCCCCGACTGCCGCACCGCTCTGGCTGAAGCTGAGATCGAGTACGGCGAGGACGACTGCGATTCCATCTTCGTCCGCTTCCACGTTTCTCAGGACCCCAACGGTGTGCTGGCAAAGCACGGCATCCCGATGGACAAGACCTACTTCGTCATCTGGACCACCACCACTTGGACTCTGCCCGCTAACGAGGCGATCTGCCTGAACGGCCAGTTCGAGTACTCCTTCGTCAAGATCGGCGATGAGTTCCACATCATGGCCACCGAACTGGTCAAGAGCGTCATGGATGCCTGCCACATCGAGAACTACGAGATCGTAGGCGAGCCGGTCTCCGGTACCGAGTTCGAGCTGATGCGCTACAACCACGTCTACCTGCCCAAGGAGGGCTGGGTCATTCTGGGCGACCACGTCACGCTGGAAAGCGGTTCCGGCTGTGTCCATACCGCAGGCGGCCACGGCGTGGACGACTTCAACGTCTGCCAGAAGTATCCGCAGGTGCCCATCACCGTCCCCGTGGACGATGGCGGCTATCTGACCGAGCTGGCCGGTAAGTATGCAGGTCAGCGCGTGTGGGCTGCCAACAAGACCATTCTGGCCGATTTGACCGAGTCCGGTGCTGTCATGGGTCAGGTGCACATCAAGCATCAGTACCCGCACTGCTGGCGCTGCCATCACCCCATCATCTTCCGTGCAACGGAACAGTGGTTCTGCTCCATCGCAAAGTTCCGCGAGGATGTCTATAAGGCCATCGACACCGTTACCTGGATGCCGGATTGGGGCCATGACCGCATGAAGGGCATGGTGCGCGACCGCAACGACTGGTGCATCAGCCGTCAGCGTACCTGGGGTGTGCCCATCCCGGCTTTCTACTGCAAGAAGTGCGGCGCTTACCACATCACCGATACCACCATCAAGGCTGTCAGCGAGCTGTTCCGCAAGGAAGGCTCCGATGCCTGGTACAAGTATGAGGCAGAGCAGATCATCCCTGCAGGTGAAGTCTGCGAGAAGTGCGGCGCTTCCGAGTGGACCAAGGATACCGACATCATGGATGTCTGGTTCGATTCCGGTTCCACCCATGCTGCCGTTCTGGAGGAGCGTCCGGAGCTGAACTTCCCGGCCGACATGTATATGGAGGGCGGCGACCAGTTCCGCGGCTGGTTCCAGTCCAGCCTGCTGACCAGCGTGGCTGCCAAGGGCTGCGCACCTTACAAGTCCGTTCTGTGCCACGGCTGGGTCGTGGACGAGCAGGGCAAGCAGATGCACAAGAGCGCCGGCAACGGCGTGGAGCCCAGCGAGATCATCAAGGACTACGGCGCAGACATCATCCGTCTGTGGGTGGCTTCTTCCGACTACACCGTGGATGTGCGTGCCGGCAAGAACATCTTCAAGCAGCTGAGCGAGGCTTACCGCAAGATCCGCAACACCGCCCGCTTCATTCTGGGCAATCTGGACGGCTTTGATCCCAACACCGACTGTGTGGCTGACGATCAGCTGCAGGAGATCGACCGCTGGGCACTGGCTGCTCTGGATGACCTGATGGTCAACACCAGCGCAGGCTACGCTGTGTATGACTTCAACAAGGTCTATCATGCAGTGTACAACTTCTGCGTTGTTGCAATGTCCAACTTCTATCTGGATGTGACCAAGGATCGCCTGTACTGCACCAATGGCGCAGGCCGCAAGGCTGCTCAGACCACCATGTACAAGATCCTTGTGGCTCTGGACAAGATCATTGCGCCCATCCTGTGCTTCACCAGTCAGGAGATCTGGGACTTCATGCCCAAGACTGAGGGCATGAACCAGTACGTTGTCTTTGAGGAGATGCCCAAGGCCGGCCAGTATGCCGCCGATGAAGCCTTCAAGGCAAAGTGGGCACAGCTGATCGCCGTCCGTGATGAGGTGAAGAAGGTTCTGGAGCAGGCCCGTGCCGAAAAGGTCATCGGTGCTTCTCTGGAGGCTGCCGTCACCCTGTACTGCAATGACGCGGTGTATGATCTGCTGAACAGCATCCCCATGGACGAGCTGGCCGACCTGATGATCGTCTCTCAGGTAGAGCTGGTCAAGGGCGAAGGCGGCGCTGCAAGTGCTGTTGAAGGCCTGGGCGTTGCTGCTGCACATGCCACCGGCGAAAAGTGCGAGCGCTGCTGGAAGTATTCTTCTTCCATCGGCAGCCATGCCGCACATCCCACCCTGTGCGCACGCTGCGCCAGCGTTGTGGAAGCCTAAGCGTTCCGCATAAAACAATGTTTTAAAGGGCGGCGCTCCCTTATACCGGGGAGCGCCGTTTTTTATACTGAATGATTTTGGGAGTATCCTATGGCATTTGTTGTTTTTAATCTGCTCGCGGCTGCGGCACTCATTGGCATCGATCAGGCCATCAAGCTGTGGGCCACAAATGTGCTGCAGCCCGTTGGTGCAATGCCGCTGATCCCCCATGTGGTGGAGCTGCGGTTCGTGCTCAACCCGGGCATGGCGTTCAGCCTGCTCAGCGGCAAGCAGCTGTTCCTCATCATCGCTACCAGCATAGCGCTGATCTTTGTGGCCTACGGGCTGTTCTTCCGCAGCCGCGGCAGATACCTGCAGCAGGCTGCGCTGCTGCTGATCCTTGCCGGCGGCATCGGCAACCTGATCGACCGTGTGCTCAACGGCGAGGTGGTGGACTACATCAATCTGCTGTTCATGCAGTTTGCGGTGTTCAATTTTGCGGATATCTGCGTGTGTGTGGGCGTGGGCCTCTGGGTGCTGGTAATTTTTCTGGAAGAGCTGCACGCTGAGAACGGGCAGTCCCCGAAGGAGCAGTGAGCCATGGAACAGCGTGAATTTGTGGTGGAGCAGGAGACGGCAGGCCAGCGCATCGACCGCTTTCTGAGCGGCGAGGACACCGGCCTTTCCCGGTCTGCTCTGCAGGCGCTGGTGGCCGACGGTCATGTGTTGTGCAACGGCAGGCTGGTTGCCAAAAGCCTGAAGCTCAAGGCGGGCGACACCATCGTTTTGGAAATTCCGGATGCAAAGCCCATTGAGGCCGTGCCGCAGGACATCCCGCTGGAAATCGTCTATGAGGACGAGCATCTGCTGGTGGTCAACAAGCCCAAAGGCATGGTGGTGCACCCGGCTCCCGGCAACCCGGACGGCACGCTGGTGAACGCGCTGCTGTGGCACTGCAAGGGAAGCCTGTCCGGTATCGGCGGCGAGATTCGCCCCGGCATCGTGCACCGCATCGATAAGGACACCAGCGGCCTGCTGGTGGTGGCAAAGGACGATGCAACGCACATCGGCCTTTCCCAGCAGATGGCGGTGCACAGCGTGGAGCGGGCCTACAATACCATCGTCTATGGCGGCTTTGCCCAGGATGAGGGGTTTGTGGAGAGCAACCTGGGCCGCAGCAAGACCGACCGCAAAAAGATGGCGGTCTACCCGGCCAGTGAGCCGCACACCAAATATGCCTATACCGGCTATCAGGTGCTGGAACGGTTGAACAACTTTACCATGCTGGAATGCCGTCTGAAGACCGGCCGCACCCATCAGATCCGCGTGCACATGGCATCCATCCAGCACCCGGTGGCGGGCGACCCGGTGTATGGCCCGCACAATTGCATCACCAGCCTGCACGGCCAGTGCCTGCACGCCAAAACGCTTGGCTTTGTGCACCCGATCACCGGCGAACATCTGCGGTTCGATTCGGAATTGCCGGAATACTTCACTCGTTTTCTTGCAACGCTCAGGAGGGGAACGGTATGAACCATCTTTCTTCAACGCTTGTACTGTGTGATCTGGACCATCTGCTTTTGGGTGCCGACGGCAACCTGACGCAGGTGGTGCGGGATGTGCTGCAGCTGTTCGTCCGCCGCGGCGGACGTTTTACGGTGTTTTCCCAGCGCACGCCGCGGGCAGTGCGGTCCATTCTGGGCAGTGTGCGGCTCAGCGCTCCTGCGCTGGTGTGCGGCGGTGCCATGGCCTACCATTTTGCCGATGGCACCCGCCAGCCGCTGTGCACCTTTGCCGGGCAGGATGCCGACCTGTTCGCCCGCCTGCCGGTGGCAGAGGGTGTGGGCATTGCTCTGCAAATGACCGATGGTACTACCCGCGTGCTGCGCATGAGCGAGGCATTGGAGCGTCATCTGCGGCAGGAATGGACCCCTTATCTGCTGGCAAACGCGGCAGACATCAAGGGGGAAGAAGTGCTGCGGGTGCTGCTGTATCAGGACAGTAAGGCAGTGCCCATGATCTCGCTGCTGGAAAAATCTCTGGGCGACCGCACAGCGGTGCTGCTGGGCGAGCGTGCCGCAGCGGATACGCTGATCCTGACCCCCAGAACCGTCTCCGGCCGTGAAATGCTGGATGCCGTGTGTATGCCGGTGGGCATCGACCCGGAAGATGTGCTGGTACTTGCCGGAGGGCTGCCTATGCTGGACATGGTGCGCGCTTCCAGCCAGAGCACCGCAGCTGCGGATGCCCCGGCTGAGCTGCGTCTTGCTGCCCAAAAGGTCACTTTGACCGATGCTGCGGCAGGTTCTGCAGTGGAAGTGCTGTACCGTATGGTGCGGGATGCTGAAAATTTGGCGTAAAATTTGTGCAAGGCTTCTGCAAATTCTTTCGCAGAAGCCTTTCTTTTTGGAGGAAAGTCAGGTACAATGAGAGAAACGCATCTTCTGGTCCTGCAAAAGAAGGAAAAACGCTTTCTTGCGCTGTCGCTGGCGGCGGTGGTTTTGTGCACAGTGCTGGCCTTTGGCTTTGCCGTGCCGCTGCAGGCTGCCGAACCGCAGGTCCTGCCGGATACGACCGGGCTGGAACAGTATGTGCTGGTGGATCTGAACACTGCTGATCTCTCTGCGCTGTGCACACTGCCGGGCGTAGGGGAAAAGCGCGCACAGACGATTCTGGATTACCGGACGCAGAATGGCCCGTTTGAACGGGTAGAAGATGCAGCCAATGTTCCGGGCCTGACACAGACCATTGTGGATTCCTGGGCAGGAATGGCAACCGTGAGCTGAGCCGCAGCCGGCGGCCCGGCGCAGCAAAAAGGGGAATGATTATGAGTGACGATACCATTTTTATCAACCGGGAACTGAGCTGGCTGGATTTCAACCGGCGCGTTCTTGCATTGGGCAAAGATAAAAATGTTCCGCTTGCAGAGCGGGTCAAATTTCTTGCGATCTACGGCTCCAATCTGGACGAGTTTTTTATGGTGCGCGTGGGTTCTCTGCAGGAGCGCGCCAATCTGGAACAGGAACAGGGCAAAAAGGTCAAGAGGGAAAACAAGACCAACATGTCCGCGGCGGAACAGCTGACTGCCATCATGCCCAAAACGGCACAGCTGCAGGAGGAGTGCGATAAATACTACGCAAAGGCGCTGGAAGCACTGGCGGAGTGCGGCTGGCGCAAGGTGGATCTTGACCACTTGTCCAAGGAGGACGAGCACTTCTGGAAGAAGTACTTCCAAACGGAGCTGTTCCCCATCCTCAGCCCGCAGATCGTGGATAACCGCCATCCGTTCCCATTCCTGCGCAATCAGGAGATTTACCTTGGCGTTCTGCTCAAGGAAAAACACCCGGCAGGGCAGAGCCTTGGCATCATTCCCATTTCCAGCCAGATGGAACGGATGCACGTTGTAAAAAAAGACGGCGAAACGCAGTTTGCACTTACCGAAGAGCTGGTGCTGCACTTTGCGGCCAGCATCTTTGGCAAAGAGACGATTCAGGAAAAATGTCTTTTCCGCGTTACCCGCAATGCGGATATCGACGTAAAAGAGGGCATGATGGATCATGATATCGACTACCGCGAGATTATGACCGAGCTGCTCAAGCGCCGCCGCAAGCTGGCTGCGGTGCGTCTGCAGATCACGCCTGCCCCGGCCCCGGAGGTAGAACGCCTGCTGTGCAACCGTCTGCTGCTCACCCATAAACGGGTGTTCGAGCAGAAAAGCCCGCTGGATCTGAGCTTTTTCTACAAGCTCACCGGCCGCATGGAAGCGGAGGGGCGGCCGGAACTGTTCTACCCGGCTGCACGGCCCATGCTGCCGCCGCCGGACTACGACCTTGCCGCTGAGGTGCACAAGCACGATGTGCTGCTCAGCTACCCGTACCAGTCCATCCGGCCCTTCATTGCCATGCTCAAAAAGGCTGCCCATGATCCTGAGGTCATTTCCATCAAAATGACCCTGTACCGTATGGCGCGGGAGTCCCAGATCGTGCAGGCGTTGATGGAAGCCGCCGAAAACGGCAAGGAAGTGGTGGCGCTGGTGGAGCTGCGCGCCCGCTTTGACGAGCAGAACAATATCGACTGGTCGAAGCAGCTGGAAAGCGCAGGCTGTACGGTCATTTATGGCTTTGATGATTACAAAGTGCACTCCAAGCTGACCCTTATCACCAAAAAGATCAAAGAGGGCTACTCTTATATCACCCAGATCGGCACCGGAAACTACAACGAAAAGACCAGTGAGCTTTACACGGACTATTCCTTCATTACGGCAGACCATGGCATTGGCGAGGAAGCTTCCAATGTGTTCCAGAACCTTGCCGTGCAGAAGCTGACTGAGGAGAGCGACCGGATGCTGGTAGCACCGCTGCGCTTCAAGAGCGTATTGCTGGAAGAGATGGATCGTGTCATTGCCGCCGCCCACATGGGCCGTCCGGCATCCATGATCCTGAAAAACAATTCCATCAGCGACCGGGATATCATCCTCAAGCTGCAGGAAGCCAGCTGTGCCGGTGTGCGCATTGATATGATCGTGCGCGGCATCTGCTGCGTGCGCGCCGGCGTGCCCGGCAAGACGGAGAACCTGCATATCCGCAGCCTTGTGGGTCGTTATCTAGAGCATGGCCGCATTTACAGCTTCTTCGATGGTGCACATACCCGCATCTATATTGCATCCGGCGATTTCCTCACCCGCAACACCGAGTGCCGCGTGGAGGTGGGCGTGCGCGTGGAGGATCCCGTGCTGGTGCGGAAGCTTACCGACATTCTGCAGCTGCAGCTGCGGGATAATGTCAATGCCCGCGAGATGCGCCCGGACGGCAGCTACCAGAAGGTAAAGCCCGCTGAGGGCGAAGCACTGGTGAACGGCCAGATGGGCATGTATGAGCTGTTGAAAAATGACTGGACGCAGCCGGAGCCTTGGAGGCTTTCTGCCGCTGTGCAGGAAAAACAGCCTGAACCTTCTGCCGAAGCAGCAAAGCCAGAACCTGCGAAAACGGAAGCGGTTCCCGCTGCAAAACAGGCAGAAGTTTCTCACCCGGAATCTGCTGTGGCACCGGAAAGCAGCGACCGCTTTAACCAGCTGGAACAGATGGTCAATCATAAAAAGCGTACAGAGCCGCAGCTTGCCCCTGCAGCCAAGCCGATAAAGCCGGTGGTGGTGGAGACACCCGCCCCCAGAAGCCGCCTGAAACGGATTTTGGATTTCTTCAGGTTACGCAGATAATATTTGCAAGACCCGACAGAGCAAACCCTCTGCCGGGTCTTTTTGCGTGTTTGCCTGCATAAATAAAAAGCAAACGGAAGGCGGGAGGCAGAAGGTGCGGGCAAAGCGATGGGGACGAGCCGGGCACGGCAGGAAGCAGCCCAGACGGAGGGCGATTTTTCTGGCAGTTTTAGCCGGACTGCTGGTGTGCGTGGTGCTTCCGGTGCGGGCGCAGAAAAAAACGGGGAAGCTCTGTTTCCCGCTGGACACCACACAGTACCGTGTTTCGGACGGATACGGCTGGCGGCAGGATCCTTTTACCGGGGAAAGGACGTTCCATAAGGGCATTGATCTTGCCTGTGCAGAGGGAACAGAAGTGTTTGCTGCGGAAGGCGGTGCGGTGGTGCAGGCATACCGCAGCACAAGCTATGGCACCTGTCTGCGTGTTCTCCATACAGACGGCAGCGAGTCACTTTACGCCCATTTGCAGTACGCCTATGTCCGCCCGGGCGAGGTGGTGGAAGCAGGGCAGCTGCTGGGCGCAGCAGGGCGCAGCGGGCGCGCTACGGGAGCACACCTGCATTTTGAACTGTACCGGAAGGGAACAGCCTGTGACCCAGCGGATGCGCTGGGCCTTTCCTCATGAAGCTGCATGATTCCCGGCAGCTGGGGCCGCTGGTGTTCCGTGACCCGCTGCTTTTGTGTAGCGCACTGTATTTTCTGCTCTACTTTGATGCAAGCGGCTTTCTGCGGCTGGGGCTGCTGGCGGCGTTCCTGCACGAGTGCGGGCACATTCTGATGTATTGTGCGTTGCTGCGCCGCTTTCCGGTCATTGAGGTGACCATGACTGGCTTTTGTATGCGGATGGACGCTCCGGCCCGGGGCCTTTCACCGGGGCGGCTCTTCTGGCTGGCTGCTGCAGGCCCGGCGGTCAATTTCATGCTGGCAGGCATCTGGGCGCTGCGGCTGGAACAGGAACTGACCAGCACAGACCAGCGGCGGGAGAATTTACAGGGACAGATCGACGGACAGGAACTGACCATCCGCGGCAGTGCCTTCTGGGCGGCAAATCTGCTGACCGGGGGATTCAATCTGCTGCCCGTTCCACCGCTGGATGGGGCGCAGCTGGCATCCTGCCTGTGCGAAATGCGGCGTGCAGGCAAAAAGTTTAAGGGAAATGATTGAAAAAACAGCTCATTTCGGGTACAATAAAATGACGTGTAAAAATGGACTGTTTATTGGAGGACTCGATGTTTGATCCAAAACTGAAAGAAGCACTGGGACGGGTACAGAAGCCTGGTCGTTATACCGGCGGAGAACCCGGCAGTGTATATAAGGACAAAGAAAAAGTGGATGTCCGCTTTGCGTTCTGCTTTCCGGACACCTATGAGGTAGGTATGTCCTTCCTCGGCGAAAAGATCCTGTATGAGCTGCTCAACAGCCACGAAAACTGGTGGTGCGAGCGTGCTTTTATGCCGTGGCTGGATATGAAGGCTGAGATGGAGCGTCTTGGTCTGCCGCTCTACACCATGGAGAGCAAGGATCCGCTCACCGCTTTTGATGCAGTGGGCTTCACCCTGCAGTACGAGCTTTCCTATACCAATATTCTGGCCATGCTGGATTTGGCGGGCATCCCGTTCTATTCCAGAGATCGCGATGAAAGCTGGCCGCTGATCGTGGCGGGTGGCCCCTGCGCCTGCAACGCGGAACCCATTGCGGACTTTTTTGATGTGGTCCAGCTGGGTGAGGGCGAAAACCAGCTGCCCGGCATCTGCGCCGAGATCGAAAAGGCCAAAAAAGAGGGCGGCGTTTCCAAAAAGGAACTGCTGCTGCGCATTGCAAAGATCCCCGGCGTCTATATCCCGGCGTTCTACGATGTGGAGTATTACGAGGATGGCCGGGTCAAGGCCATCACCCCCAATGAGCCGGGCATCCCGGCGCGCATCACCAAGGCGATCATCAAGGACCTGAACGAGTTTGCCCCGCCTACGAATTTCGTGGTGCCCATGGTGGGTGCCATTCAGGACCGCGCCAGCATCGAGGTGCTGCGCGGCTGTGTGCGTGGTTGCCGTTTCTGTCAGGCGGGCTTTCTGTACCGTCCCATGCGCCAGCGTGACGCGGGCCTTCTGAACAGGGCGGCGCAGGAGCTGTGCGCTAACACCGGCTATGAAGAACTGAGCCTTTCCAGCCTGTCCACCTCTGACCACGGCCAGCTGGAAGAGCTGCTGGATGATTTGAACGAGTGGGCACCCAAGGAGCATGTGAGTCTGTCGCTGCCTTCGCTGCGTGTGGACAACTTCTCCCAGAGCCTCATTGAAAAGACCACCAAGGTGCGCAAGAGCGGCCTGACCTTCGCCGCCGAAGCCGGCACCCAGCGCCTGCGCAACGTCATCAACAAGAATGTCACATGGGACGAGATCGAAAAGACCTGCACCATTGCATTCAACGCGGGCTACACCTCGGTCAAGCTCTACTTCATGATGGGCCTGCCCACTGAGACCATGGAGGACATTGAGGGCATCGCAGAGACGGCGCAGAAGGTGGTAGACCTCTATTATTCGCTGCCCAAGCGCGGCAAGGGCAAGGGCGTTCAGGTGACCATCAGCTGTGCCTGCTTTGTGCCCAAGCCCCATACGCCGTTTGAGTTCGTGCCCATGGACACTGAAGAAATGCTGCGCGCCAAGCAGAAGCATCTGCTGGAAAGTGTGCGCAGCCGTAAGATCAAGGTCAACTACCACGACAGCACCACCAGCTTTCTGGAGGGCGTGTTTGCCAAGGGCGACCGCCGCCTTGCCCCGGTCATTGTGGAAGCCTACAAGCGCGGCTGCTACTTTGACGGCTGGGAGGAGTGCTTCAAGTACGATACTTGGCTGCAGACCTTTGCTGATCTGGGCATCGACCCGGCATTTTACTGCCAGCGCCCCATTGGTCTGGACGAGGTAACGCCCTGGTCCCATATGGACTACGGTGTTACCCACGAATATCTGGTACGGGAGTACAAAAAGGCCCTTGCCGCCCAGACTACCCAGCCCTGCAACCGTGCCTGCCACGGCTGCGGTGCAAATCACCTGTTAGGAGGTCCCTGCTTTGATTACAGTCAGAATCTCGTTTGAGAAAAAGAATGAGGCCTCCTACATCTCCCTGCTGGA
>OGUQ01002953.1_pt1 | contig 10859 bp, 8 predicted proteins | sample 1574701 | NCBI WGS metagenome assembly OGUQ01 (sample SAMEA2582087, study PRJEB24529) | metagenome | biome: Human gut stool | place: China | collected 2011 | reverse complement strand
TGCCTTCGCGCACCAGTCCGGCGCCTTCCGATACAATTTCATCACCTGCTTTCAGTCCGTCCAGCACCACATATTCGCGTCCGTCATTGTTTGCGGCCACTGTTATCAGGGTAGATACAGCCTTCCCGTCCACTACCTTATATACAATTGTTTTGTCCTGCATCCGCACGGTAGCTGTCTGCGGGATGGCGATGCAGTTCTTGTAGATGCTCGGCACTACTACCGTGCCCGATGCTCCGCTATGAAGCAGCCGTGATTCGTTGGGGAACACCACGCGTGCCACTACGGTCCCTGTCTGACGGTCGATCACTCCACTGATGGATTCGATGGTACCTTTCTTCTGATAGACTGAGTTGTCGTTCAGAATCAGTTCCACTTCCGGCATATTCTTTAACGCTTCGTCCATGTCGCCGTACTGGCGGGTGAGGGCGAGCAGCTGGTTCTCGGTCATCGAGAAATAGACGTACATATCCGAATTGTCGCTGACCGTAGTGAGCGGATAAGGAATGCTGGCGCTAACCAATGCGCCTGCACGATAGGGCAATGCGCCTACAACTCCGTCACTGGGACTTTTCACTTCGGTATAAGAGAGGTTGTTACGTGCGCTTATCTCCTGAGCTTCAGCCTGTGCCAGTTGTGCCTTGGCGGTGAGATAAGAGTTTTCGGCAGTCTTCAGGCTAAATTCCGAAACGACTTTCTGCGCATACAGTTCCTTGTTGCTCTTGTAAGTCAGTTCGGCGGTGCTCGTAGCGGCGCGGGCCGCTTCCACATTGGCGGTGGCGGTTTTGAGCGCGGCTCTGTAAGGTACCTGGTCGATGATGAAAAGCAACTGTCCCCGACGTACCTTCTGACCTTCGGTCACGCAGAGTTTCTCGATTGTTCCCGACACCTGCGGATAGATGTCAATATCCTGTCGCCCGCGTATGGTCGCCGAATAGGAGGAAGAAAGTTCTTTGTCCGTTGGTTCTATCTGCATGACTGCATAAGAAGATTTCACTCCTGCATCCGGTGCCTGCTTGCACGATGCCATCCACACTGTACAACCGACAATCCCTATCAGCCGTATCCATTTTTTGTTCACTGTAATCATACTTACTCTTTTTGTCTTTTATTAAAATCAGAACAAAAGTAGGAGAAAAGAACAAGTCAATGGTGACCGATTTTTCTCTATGAATGTCCTGTTTTCGTTATTTGTGCTTTTTATGGCTAACTATTTGCGTATAAACGACATATCAAACAATTATAAAGGAGTTTGGGACATTCTGTTTTCCCTATTATTTACCAACTTTGCAAAAAGTAAAAAAGGAGAGATTATGGAAAAAGAGAACATTATGACAGTAGATATAGAAGACTTTAAGAAGAGTCAGCATATCCTTGATTATATAGACGATGACTTTGCGATAGTCAACAGTCTGGATGGGATTCCGTATAGTAATGATACAGTCCGGCTGAACTGTTTCCTTATTGCTGTCTGTGCAGAAGGGTGTATCCAGCTGGATATCAACTACCGGACGTATCAGTTGCAGGCAGGCGACTTGCTGCTCGGTCTTCCCAATACACTGATCAGTCGTACAATGCTGAGTCCTAAATATAAGATAAGGCTGGCGGGATTCTCTAAGTTGTCTTTTACGGAATATAACCGTTTGGCTGCGTGTTTCCCTGAAACGGAGGTGCTTCCTTGTGGTACGGCACTTATCCGGAAGGCCCGAAGTGTCAAGACTGAAATAGAGATTGAGATGTTCCGTCGTTCCGGCATTGCACATGCTAAAGCTTACGAACAAATACCCTCGGTTTATAGACCAGGAATGACAGACCGCCAGTTATCCATCGAAATAGAGCGCCTGATGCGTCTGGAAGGTTGTCTGGGTATTTTTCGTACCTTCGGACAAAGTATGGAGATTTTTATGGGAAGTCTGCTGGCAGGAGATAATGCTACTGCGCCTGCCCCCTATGATTTTGCTCTGGGAGGCGAGGGACTTGACCCGTCACTGCCTATCAGTGTGAACGGTGCACTGTTGCAGCCCGGTCAGAGCTTTATGGTTGATATGGGGGGTAACTTCTATGGCTATATGGGAGACATGAGCCGTGTATTCTCTATCGGAAAGCTGCCGGAAAAGGCATATGTTGCCCATCAAGTTTGCCTGGACATACAAGAGGCTGTTGTAGAAAAAGCGAAACCGGGTGCTGTTTGTGAGGACCTTTACAATCTCGCTATCGATATTGTCACCAAAGCAGGCTTTGCCGACAACTTTATGGGAGCCACTCAAAAGGCCAAGTTTATCGGTCATGGCATCGGTTTGGAAATCAATGAAATGCCGGTATTGGCTCCGCGTATGAAGCAGGAGTTGGAGCCGGGTATGGTCTTTGCATTGGAGCCGAAAATTGTTTTGCCGGGCATTGGTCCCGTTGGTATCGAAAACTCTTGGGTTATAACAGCGGAAGGAGTGGAGAAACTGACGTTGTGTAAGGAAGAGATTGTGGAACTTTGAAAATTGATAATGGATAATGGAAAATTGCCATGCGGTTTCAATAAATACGCTGCACTGTTTATTTTTCCATTATCCATTTTCAATTATTTTACCCTTCTGTTAAGCTGATTATTCGCTTTCGAAGGTTTGGATTTACCAATCCGTTTTCCGGTTGGCTTGGCCTTGTTGCTCCGTTTGGGCTTTATGCCGGAATGGTTACTCGCCTTCATAATATTCACATAAGTAGTAGCGGGCTATAAAGTCCCAATATTGATGCAGTGTTTCTTTTCCTTTCAAGAAGGGAAGTTCCACATCGGGTAGAATTCCTTTGGTCATTCCGTATTTCAGCAGGTCGAACGGACACTCTCCAGGTTGGCAGAACATCTTGTAACCCTCTGCAGCAGCGCGTTTGGCATCGTACATCGGGTTATGTTCTTCACAGAAATAGGCGGCCACGTTGTGGGCTACGAGCATACCTTTGGCGTTGGCATAAATCACGAACTCTTTTTGGTATTCCAGGTCGGGCAATAGTGCGGACCGTTTGTTTTCCCATCCCAAGACATCGACAAAGAAAGTGCAAAGCTCCTTGTAATCGGTGAAGTATAGCAGCGGTTTCCCCTGGCTGTATTCCAGACAGCGGGCGGCATCTTTACTCAGTTTGGTTTCCGGAGTGACTTCCGGCAGCGGAGTAATGGGCATATCCAGTAAATCAAGTCCCATTACCCAAAGGAAGGAAGATTCTCCCTCGCTGATGGGAGCTTCTTCGAAACGTGCATCCATCAGTTCATAGGCGCTTTGGCTTAATGCAAGCAGGTCTTTGTCATAAGGACTGAACAAGGTGTATTCCTTGTCAAAAATACTGAATTGTGATTTCAATGTCCACAGTACGAATGCAATGTCTTCCTGATTTATTTCATCGGGCGTATAATCGTCACTCAGCGGATAGAACGGCAGGTAAGTTCCGTATACTCCTTGAAAGGCTTCGGAGAAAAGTTTCCAGCCTCCGCTTTGGGCAATGGCATCTTGAAAGTACATGCCGAGGGAGATGGCTGCGTCAATTTGGGTACGCAGCTCTTCCTTGTTGAACAGAGGAGAGGCTTTGACGAGGGGCAGGATGCTTGTGGCAAAGTCGAGGTACCATTTGTCCGTTGGCAGTACGTGGGTGCGTTCATTGGCCCCCAACCAATATTGCATGTTGATTGTTGTCATGATTTGTTTGTTTTAGATAAATATTATAGTCTTTTTAATGCCAATTTGATGACTTGTTCCACCGGTGCACTTGGTTCTTCCTTCAAAATGGCAAGCACTACTTTTTGTGAGGGGGCTTGTGCAAAGCCCAGCATGGTAAGGGCGGCTACGGCTTCTTCTTGTACTTGTGCGTTGGCTGTCGATACCAGTGTACCTATGGTCCCTGCGTTGCCGGCTACAACGCTGCCGGTCTTGATTTTGTCTTTTAAATCCACAATTATCCGTTGGGCTGTTTTCAGCCCGATACCCTTGACTGTTTTCAGTAGAGTGGCATTTTCCGTGCTGATGACATTTATCAGTTCGGATGGCGAGAGTGCCGAGAGAATCATGCGGGCTGTATTTCCGCCGATGCCTGAAACGGAGATGAGCAGCAGGAATAGTTCGCGTTCCTGCTTGTCGGCGAATCCGTAGAGGACATAGGCGTCTTCACGGATAGCTTCGTATATATATAGTTTGCATTCTTTCTTGCCCTGGATGGCGGCATACGTGTTCAATGAAATATTGACGCCGTATCCCAATCCGTTGCAGTCTATTATTGCGGTTGCCGGACTTAGTTCGGCAATTCCGCCTCTGATGTATTCTATCATAATTCTTTTACTTGTCGGCCCAAAATGCGCCTTGCATACATATCATCTGCGAATGTATGAATTATTATTGGACTTTCACTCACTAAAAAAAGAAAAACTGTGTGAAACAGCAGGGAGTTCTGCCGATATAATAAATTAAAATGCTTACTTTTGCGCCGATAAAGTAGAAAACTGATAAATAAATTCATAAAAAGAATGAAAAAAGTAAGAGCGGCCATCGTTGGCTATGGTAATATCGGGCATTATGTGCTCGAAGCCCTGCAAGCAGCTCCCGATTTCGAAATTGCCGGTGTAGTACGCCGTGCCGGAGCTGAAAACTGTCCTGCGGAACTGAGTGCATATCCCGTTGTGAAGAATATCAAGGAACTGAAAGACGTGGATGTTGCTATCCTTTGTACGCCTACCCGCAAGGTGGAAGAGTATGCAAAGGAGATCCTTGCTTTAGGCATTCATACTGTGGACAGTTTCGATATCCATACGGGTATCACTGCCTTGCGCCGCACACTGGATGCAGAGGCTAAAAAGCATAATACGGTATCCATCATTTCTGCCGGCTGGGATCCGGGTAGTGACTCCATTGTCCGCACTATGCTGGAAGCCATTGCTCCGAAAGGCATTACCTATACTAATTTTGGTCCGGGTATGAGCATGGGACACACCGTGGCTGTAAAGGCCATCGAAGGTGTGAAAGCCGCTCTTTCCATGACTATTCCTACAGGAACCGGCATTCACCGTCGTATGGTGTACATTGAGTTGAAGGATGGTTACGAATTTGATAAGGTGGCTGCAGCCATCAAAGCCGACCCGTACTTCGTGAATGACGAAACACATGTAAAATTGGTTCCGAGTGTGGATGCACTGCTCGATATGGGGCATGGGGTAAACTTGACCCGTAAGGGTGTGTCCGGCAAGACGCAGAACCAGCTATTTGAGTTCAACATGCGTATTAACAATCCTGCCCTCACGGCACAAGTGCTGGTATGTGTGGCGCGTGCCGCTATGCGTCAGCAGCCGGGTTGCTATACAATGGTTGAAGTTCCGGTAATAGACCTGCTTCCGGGCGATAGAGAAGAGTGGATCGGCCATTTGGTATAAGACACAGAAAAAACAGATGATGTGTTTGGCTCAAACGCATCGTCTGCTTGCCCCGAACACATCATCTGTTTGATGTAAATGCATCATCCGTTCTACTGCGAATGGATGATGCGTTTTTTTATGTCTTGTTCTTTAAAAGAAATACCTCAGTATATCATTGAAGTTTGCCCAAATCAGCAAACCGAATAAGAGGAACATGCCCACCATCTGCGCACGTTCCATAAACTTGTCGCTGGGCTTGCGGCGTGCAATGATTTCGTAAATGAGGAATAACACGTGTCCGCCGTCCAGTGCGGGGATGGGCAGAATATTCATAAAGGCAAGGATGATGGAGAGGAATGCCGTCATGTACCAGAACTGGTGCCAGTCCCACGTGGCGGGGAAAATACTGCCGATGGTTCCGAAACCTCCGAGTTGCTTGGCTCCTTCCTTGGAGAAGAGATATTTCATCTGGCCTACGTAGCCTTTCAGAGTCTTTACCCCCAAAGATACGCCGGCAGGGAAAGAGGAAAGGAAACTGTATTCCTTACGGACAACGGGCAGCAGCTTGTCGGTTGCCGTACGTGCTGCTACGCCTATTTCATAGTCGGCATTGGTCATCATGCTCAAGGTGTCTGTCACACCGTTACGGACGTATGTCAAGGTTACCTCATGGGATGCATTGGCTTTCTTGCGCTTCAGCATCTCTTCTTTGAAGTCGTAGTAGGCTATTGACTTTCCATCCAAGTGGGTGATGCTGTCACCTACTTGCAGACCGGCGGAAGCGGCAGGGTATCCTACAATCAGGCTGTCGACTACATAAGGGAAACGGAAACTGGCGAAACGCACGCTGTCTGCCAGCAAGCGGTTCATCATGTCTTCGGGGATGTAGACTGAAGCAGCTTCCCCATCACGCAATACGCTTACCTGGCGAGCATCGACAATACTGGTCAGCAGGTCGCCATCATAGCGTTCGAACGGTACCCCGTCGGCAGATATTAGGATATCGCCGTCGCGGAAGCCTATGGCTTTGGCTGTTTCGTTAAAATCCATACCCAATGGGGCTTTTTGTACTGGTATATATTCGTCGCCCCAAGTAAAAAGTATCATGGAATAGATGAACAATGCGAGCAGGAAGTTGAACAATACACCGCCTACCATAATCAGCAGGCGTTGCCATGCCGGTTTGGCACGGAACTCCCATGGCTGCATGGGTTGCTTCATCTGTTCGGTATCCATAGATTCGTCTATCATACCTGCTATTTTTACATAACCACCTAAGGGTAGCCACCCGATACCATATTCTGTGTCACTGTGTTTGGGCTTGAACTTGAATAATGTGAACCAAGGGTCAAAGAATAAGCAGAACTTTTCTACCCGCGTCTTGAACAAACGCGCAAAAATGAAGTGCCCCCCCTCATGAACAATAACGAGCAACGAGAGGCTCATAATGAGTTGCAGGGCACGAATCAAGAATGTTTCCATCTAATTATTTGCTGTTTTACGATTTTTATAATTTTCGCAAAGGTACGTTTTCTTATTTAACGTATCAAATGAGTAGATGTTTTTTATAATTCTTTTCATTCCGGTGTATCTATCAAATCAGCTCTTCTGCTATCCGTCGGGCTTCGGCATCCGTAGCCACATAGTCTTCATAGGTGGGCTTCTGTAAGTAGGATACGCGCGACATGGTCTTTTCTATTACTTCACTCATGCCAAGGAACGAAATTTTGTCCTGCAGGAAGGCAGCTACCACCACTTCATTGGCGGCATTGACAATGCAAGGCATATTGCCTGCATGATGCAGCGCTTCGTAGGCCAGGGCGAGGTTACGGAAACGGGTGGTGTCCGGTTGCTCGAACGTCAGTTCCGTACACAGCTTGAAGTCCAGGCGCGGGAAAGAGGCTTTCAACCGGTCGGGATAGGAGAAGGCATATTGGATGGGCAGGCGCATGTCCGGCATTCCCAGTTGTGCTTTCACGGCACCGTCCTCAAACTGTACCATGGAGTGGATGACGGATTGCGGGTGTACCACGACTTCTATCTGGTCGGGACGTACACCGAACAGCCATTTGGCTTCGATTACCTCGAACCCTTTGTTCATCATGGAAGCAGAGTCTATCGTGATTTTGGCGCCCATGTCCCAGTTGGGGTGTTTCAGTGCTTGCGCTTTGGTGACGGTTGTTAGTTGCTCCATAGTGCAGGTGCGGAACGGACCTCCGGAGGCAGTCAGTATCACTTTTTCTATTTGGTTGCCTATCTCACCGGCCAGGCACTGGAAAACGGCGGAGTGCTCGGAGTCGACGGGTAGGATGGGGACACCGCTGAAGCGTGCCAGGTCATTGATGAGCTCTCCCGCCACCACCAGCGTCTCTTTGTTGGCAAGGGCTATCGGCTTACGGGCTCGGATGGCATTCATGGTGGGCTTCAGCCCTGCATATCCCACCATGGCGGTCAATACCATATCAATGGGATTTTCGGTCACAATCTGGCAGAGGGCATCTGCGCCGGCATATACCTTGATAGGTAGGTCGGCAAGCGCTTCTTTCAGTTGCGTGTATTTCGATTCGTTGGCTATTACCACTGCCTCAGGCTTGAATCTGCGTGCCTGGGCTATGAGTTCCTCTACGCGGTTATTGGCGGTCAATACGTATGCTTCGTACTGGTCGGGATGTTCTTCGATGACCTGCAACGCTTGTGTACCGATGGAACCGGTAGAACCGAGTATGGCAATCTGTTTCATTTACTATTATGCTATTTACAATTTACTATTTGGAGACTAAAATACGATGTAAAGCTCGGGATTTACGGCCCTGCCCTTATGCCACAGCTCGAAGTGAAGGTGGGGACCGGTGGACAGCTCGCCGGTGTTTCCTACCAGTGCGATGGCTTCACCCCCTTTCACCGCATCGCCTTCCCGTTTCAGCAGAGAGCCGCAATGCTTGTAGACTGACACGAAGTCCTGGTTGTGCTGTATTTCTATCAGATAACCCGTCTCGGCAGTGTAGGTACTCAGTATGACGGTACCGTCTAAGGTGGCCAATACGCTTTCGCCCGGATTGGCGGCAATGTCCGTGCCGAAGTGTTTTGTTTCGGCATTGAAGGGAGATGAAATCATGCCGCGTGTGGGGCGGTAGAAAATCAGTCCGTCTATTTCGGGGCGAGCGGTGATGCTCGTCAGGTTGTACTTTTCTGTCTCCTCGTACTGTTTGCGGAATTCGGCTTCCCGTTGTGTACGTTCCATGAGCGAATCTTCGCGCAGGTGGGTCAACGAGTCGATGGAATGTATGGTATCTGCCTTTATCTTGCCCTGGAAGATGTCCTGGATATTCATGATATAGAGGTTCTGTCTGTTCACCAGTTGCTGGAGGGAATCTACGCGCAAGGCATTCTCCACTACCTGGGCACGGATTTCACTGTTCATATATCCCGGCAGGTAGTTGCGCAGCGGGGTGAAGGCTACGATCAGGGAGGCGATGAGAAACAATACGAACAGCACGGAGAGCAATACGGACAGTCCGTTCAGCTTGGATACGCGCAACGTGATGATATCCTCAAGGGTATTCTCGTTCGTAATCGTCAGTCTGTACTTGAACTTGATGTTACTCCAAAATGCTTTTCTTCGTTTCTTTTTCATACCTCTTCTGTTTCGTCCAAAGCTATCAAACCTTCCGGCAGGTCTACGGTGATGACCTTGTGCTTCTGGTCAATGTCTATGATAAACTCTTCTTGTGCCGGCACCAGCAGTTCTTCTCCCTGATAATCTACCACAAACAGTGTGTTGATGGTCGATGTGTCCACGTCCGTCACTTCTCCCAGCGTGCCGTGATGTACTTCCTCCATACGAAAACCGACGAAGAAGTCCCAACTCAGTTCACCTGGTCCTGCCTCTTCTGCATGCTTTACGGGGAAGTAGACCTCAATATTAGTGAACATGCGGGCGCGTTCTGCCGTGTCCACGCCTTCTAGTTTGACAAGGGCGGTGGTGTCGGAGCGGAAACGGTATTCTTCCAAGAAGAAAGGCACCAGTATACCATCCAGCAGGCAGATTAGGTATTCGGCTTCCACCCGGTCGAAGATGTCATCCGTAAAAGTGAACGATAGTTCTCCGTGAATGCCGTGGGGCTTGTTGAATATACCTATCTTATATACTTCTTCTCTCTTTATCATCTTATTCTATTCTTGTTATTCTTGCTCCGAGCGCATTCAGTCGCCCTTCGATGTTCTGATAGCCACGGTCTATCTGCTCTATGTTGTGGATGCGGCTGATGCCGTCCGCACTCATGGCAGCTATCAGCAGGGCGATGCCCGCACGGATATCGGGCGAGGTCATGTTGCCGCCACGTAGTTTAAAGCCGTGGTCGTGACCGATGACAACGGCGCGGTGCGGGTCGCAGAGGATAATTTGCGCTCCCATATCTATCAGCTTGTCCACAAAGAACAAGCGGCTTTCGAACATTTTCTGGTGAATGAGTACACTGCCTTTTGCCTGGGTGGCAACCACCAGCAGCACACTGAGCAAGTCTGGTGTCAGTCCGGGCCAGGGTGCGTCGGCAATGGTCATGATGGAGCCGTCGATAAAGGACTCTATCTGGTACGTCTCTTGTGCGGGCACGTAAATGTCGTCTTCCCACTGCTCCATCTTGATGCCGAGTCGACGGAAACTGTCGGGGATAATTCCCAAGTTCTCGTAGGAGACATTCTTGATGGTCAGTTCGCTACGGGTCATGGCTGCCATGCCAATGAAACTGCCCACTTCAATCATGTCGGGGAGGATGGTATGCTCGGTTCCGTGCAGCTCGTCTACTCCTTCGATAGTCAGGAGGTTGGAGGCGATGCCTTCTATCTTAGCTCCCATCCGGTTCAGCATTCTGCAAAGTTGCTGCACGTAGGGTTCGCAGGCGGCGTTGTAGATGGTGGTCTTGCCTCTGGCAAGGACTGCTGCCATTACAATATTGGCGGTTCCCGTTACAGATGCCTCGTCGAGTAGCATATAACTGCCATGCAGTTGTTTGGCTGAGATTTCGTAGATGCCACGCTCCTCATTATAGACAAAGTCGGCTCCTAAATTCTGGATACCGATAAAGTGTGTATCCAGACGGCGGCGTCCTATCTTGTCTCCGCCCGGCTTGGAAATCATGGCCTTGCCGAAACGTGCCACCATCGGCCCCACCAGCATGACGGAACCGCGCAGGCTGGAACATTTTTTCAGGAACGCGTCACTTTCCAGATAGGCAAAATCAATGTCGGCAGCTTGAAAACTGTAAGTGTCAATGCCTTTTTTAGATACGCTGACTCCCATATCCCGCATCAATTGGATAAGGTTGTTGACGTCCAGTATGTCCGGGATATTGTGCACAGTCACCTCTTCGGCAGTGAGCAATGTGGCGCAGATAATTTGCAACACCTCGTTTTTTGCTCCTTGGGGGTAAATGTCACCGGAAAGTCTGTGTCCTCCTTCGATTACAAATGATGCCATGAA
>OGUQ01002952.1_pt1 | contig 10860 bp, 5 predicted proteins | sample 1574701 | NCBI WGS metagenome assembly OGUQ01 (sample SAMEA2582087, study PRJEB24529) | metagenome | biome: Human gut stool | place: China | collected 2011 | reverse complement strand
GCAAGGACCTTCACAGGCACTTGCTGCCAAACACAAATTATGTTGAAAATCGTTTAGTCTTCCGTGATAACTGAAAACTCAGCAATTCCAACACGTTTTACGTTATCAACAATTCGTGTTGCCTTAAAAACTAATTTTTTGCCCTTGACAGGAGCAAAATGTATTTCTTGTTCAATCGGGTTATGTTTGATGTTTGAGAACTCGCCCGAAGCCACGACCTTTCCATCCACTGACAATTGATAGTTTGAAATATGTCCCTGCGAATCGCGTCCCTGATTAGGGGTGTAAACAAAACCGCTTATCGTATGAGGGGCGGCCAACTCTACTACTATTTCGTTTTTGCCTTCGGGCAGATAATAGGTGGAATAACCGTTTCCGTCAAACATGAGATTTGTCCGCTCATCGGCAGGGCTGGTCACCTTGTAATCGACTGCTGGCAGGTCGAAACGGCGGCTGGCTACAGGACCGGATTTGCCGGACTGCGCATCATAAGTAATCGCTTTGACGGTTCCTTTCTTGTCCAATATAAACGGAACTTCATATTTTGCAGACTGTGCCGTCGGCTCCGTTCCATCTGTTGTATAATAAATGTCGGTTCCTTCGCTTTCCACATCTATATGGACTTCATTTTTCGCATTTCGCACGATACGCGGCTGTTCCAACAGCGGGGGAGCCAGGAAGGCTTCCACATTATTAATACATAACGGGCCTTTTGCCTCTGTGAAATGAATGCGCAAAGCATCTGCCGGAGTCGTTTTGAAACGGACGATACGTTTGTAACCTACTGTCGAAAGCGTATCGGTTGTTTCCACCGGCAGCCATTTGCCATCCTTTTCCACTTCAAGCGTAAAGGCGCATACACGTTGTCCAAGAGGTATATACTCTTGAATCATCACCCGGTTCAGCGAAGTCCCTGTCGGTAACGGGAAAGTCAGCGAGCCCGACGTTATCCCGTCGGAAGTAGCCCAATAAGAATCCCAGTTGTCGTCCGTCACATTCGATGCTTTATAAGTACCCCCACGGGTTTCGCTTGCTTTTGGCTGGATACCTGCCAAAAGATTATCTTTCAACTCTGCTTGGATCGTATGATACCAGTCGACGGCACGTGCCGAATCGACCGGATGAATCTGGCCGTTCAGTGCTACCGGGAAATTCAGCAGGAAGTTGGCATTATGCCCCACACTGCGATAATACAAATCGACCAGATTCGGAACAGTACGAACCTGATGATCTTCACGATGATGATAGAACCACCCCGGACGGATCGATACGTCGCATTCTCCCGGCAACCACTGGTTTCCGTCTTTCATTCCCCATTGGTTTTGTGTATAATGTGTCTCCTTGTCCAACGAATAGGGCGACCAGTTTGTTTCGCCGGCCCAACCGGACTCGTTGCCGATCCAGCGGATATCGGGAACCGTTCCGCCGAAGATCATCGCTTCCGGATGTTTCGCTTTGATCATTTCACGGGCCGTCTCGTAGCCGTAATAGGTTTTCGGATCGATCGAACGCGTTTCATTCGTTCCACCGTACCAGCCATTTCCTCCGTTCGCCCCGTCAAACCAGAACTCGAACAACGGACCGTAGTTGGAGATCAGTTCGTTGATTTGCTCATGATAGGTCTTCTGGTATCCTTCCCGCCCATATTCGGCATTATGACGATCCCAGGGAGAGAGGTAAAGCCCGAACTTCAAGCCGTGCTTCTTGCAGGCATCGGACAATTCGCGAACCATGTCGCCCTTTCCGTTTTTATAAGGCGAGTTAGAGATATTATAGTCGACCGTTTTGGTCGGCCAAAGGCAAAAGCCGTCGTGATGCTTAGCTGTCAGGATCACCCCTTTCAGGCCGGCCGCTTTGATGATACGTACCCATTGTTCGCAATCCAGGTCTGTCGGATTGAATGTTTCCGCAGGTGTATTCCCATAGCCCCATTCCAAATCATTGAATGTGTTCAACCCGAAATGCACGAATGCATAATTCTCCATTTTCTGCCATTTGATCTGCTCCGGCGTCGGAACCGGCAAAACAGGTGCGGGCGGCTCTACTTCCTTGCAGGAAAGAAATAACCCGGCAAACATACCGGTGATTAAAAGATTCTTTGTGTTCATGTTGTTATTTTGTAAATGAGATCTGCTGGTTTTTCCCTTCTTTTATTCGGGAAACTAATTTGTATGTATCCGTTTTCACTTTCCCCTTGACAAATTCCGGGATATTATACGATTTGGTGAGAAATGTATAATATTCCGTTGATTTCTGAGGCAGGACGAACGGCTTTGAGAGAACGCCTCTTTCACCGACATGAGCAATGAAAGGACGTGTGTACAAGCCGTCCAAACGACGGCTGCTGAATACCACCCACTTGCTGTTGGACGACCAGGAATGATAACTGTCCGTATCAGGGCTGTTCGCTTCTTCTGTTGGAACTTGCGCACCCGTGCTCAGGTCGAACATGCACAGATCCGCATCTTTGTGCCAGATAGGGAAGGTTCCGTAAGATGTCGTTGTACAAAGCAGATATTTTCCGTCTGGCGAGACACGGGGAAACAAAATGCTTTGCCCTTCTGTTTCCGCTTGAAAGATCGTGTCGACAACAGAACCGAAAGTCCGGCTTTCAGGATCAAAAGAAACGCGGCAAAGGCTATAACGAAGGTCACGCAATTCGCCCGGAACTTTCAATGCCGGGGCGGAACAGAAGTAAAGTTGTTTTCCATCCGGTGAAAAAGTCGGGAATGTTTCAAAATGTTTTTTTGAGAATAGTGCTTGAGTCGTGACGATTTCCTGTTTTTCTACATCGTAGACAACTACATCCGATGCCTTGTCATATACTTCTGTACGATGTACCGGATGCGTATCCTGGGTTGTATTATTGATGGAAAAAGCAACAAACTTTCCCGAAGGATGCCAGGAAGGGTAGACCAATGCCGATATCGTCCGATCGGTTTTCGTATCGAGCGTTTCTATCCGGTCGCCATCCACAAACACGGTACAGCCATACTTTGCACGGACATGGAACAGCATTTTGTCCGGGTCCTGCATGCAAAACGAATGGCAGTTCATGCAATTATTATCCGTCAGGCGGTTTTCCAGAATCGGTTCCTGATCGAAAGAGGATAATTCGCGTTGATAGATTCCCATCTCGTTCCATAGCTGGTAACCGGGATCGATCAGGCGGTAAGCGATATACGGATCGATCGGGTCTTCGGAAACCCGGATATGAAACGGAAGAAAGGCATTCCATTTCCCTTTTTCTTCTGTCAGGACAGATACCTCTACCTGTTTTCCTTTTGCCGCAGTCAATAACTTTTCCCAGTCTGTATTGGGAATGGAAAAGGCTCCGTTGGAGGCGTAAACGGTAAATGCATATCCTTCGGTTGTAAATACCGCGCATGCTTTCCCTTCCGTTTGCACGGCAAAATTCAAAGGTGCGATCGATTGTGGTATGGTTACGTCAATATAATCCGGATAGATGGTCGGCAGTTCATCTATCTGCCCGGAGACGGCAGGTGGCTGGTTGGAAGAACATCCTTCCAACAACAAAAGGAATATGCAAAAAAGCAATTGTTTCATTTGTCCATCATATTAAACATATAATAGTACCAATACGTTTTGCCATACTCGGAAGCCAAAGCGACCGCAAGATTCTGCCCCGAACGGGAAACATCTTGTACTTTCTGCATAAAAGCGATCGCTCTGTTCCTTACTTTGATGCTCACCCCATGCTCTAACCAGAAGTGCGGATCATTGGGACTGCAAATCACGATTGCCTCCTGCTGGCATTCCGTCATATCGCGCCAGGCGGGAGAACGGTACAAGCTCTCCTGCAAGGTTTTATAAGTTTCAATATCTTTGTTCAACAGTAAAAACGAAGTCAAATATGCTAATCCTGCTTTATTATCCGGACAAGCCGGGAGCAAGTTTATTAATGAACTGACAGGATCTGTATATAGTTTTGCAGCAGAGGCTTCGGCCTTCCAACAGCGACGTTTCATTCCTAAAATTTTATCTTCCTCGACTGCTTTATCATTGTAAAGAAATCGACGGTGAGCAGTAGCCCAATCCTTATAGAACCAAGTCTTTTCCAACAATTGAATATATTTATCCGCAATCGGATAGGACCCTGTTATCAGATTTGTCTCTATCAGCCTTTTCAACATCCGCGGATTACCGGAAGAACGAGAACTGACAAACGCTTCAAAAGCGAATTTTTGTGCTGCGCTTATTATTCCCATACAATAATACAGATCACTATGCAGTTGTGCTGTATAGATCGACTGATCCCAATGTAGCATCAAGGTTTCAATACCGTGTTGAGGATAATCTAACAATCTCTCTGAAAGCTGGCCTTTATGTGCCAAAGCTAAGTTTAAACCGCACATTCGGCGTTTAGACAATACATCATGGTTAAATTCACTGATAACAAGGTCCCACTGTTCCGTCCGGAGCAAATAGTCCTGCTTCATGGAATGCTGTGCATCCAATTTCCCAAAATGAAAGATTCCTTGATAGACCAATAGAAACATGATTGCCCATTGTGCCCCTTCCCATATACATTTCCCTTTTAGAGAAACGGGTTCTTTGTATCGTTTCAAATAAGCAACCAGAAGCATTGTCATAGGTAATGCATACCATGCATAATATATCCCGGATACTGTTTGTAGTGGATTACAATAAGCCTCTGGTAAAAACGCTAAAGTTAAATTTCTACTATATCCTAAGTAAGTACCTGCAATTGCTGAAAGTGCGGCAATCAACAAATAAATAATACTAATATATTTTTTCTTTCCATTGGTTAAAAACTCAAAGAACAATGCCGATATAGCAAATAAATGTACGATAGGACCTGCTATTCCATATAAAATAGGAATGATGCAAATGCCATAAATAAATTTTATTCGTGTTTTTATGTTTGTATATAGCCATAGAAAAAGCAATAAAAATAAATAAGCAATAGTTCCTTGTTCATAATAATCATAGTCTAAACTAATAATTAGTAAAGATAGCCAGGGTAACAGGAAAATAAGAGGTAAATCGTTTCGTGAGTTAATCTTTTTCAGTATTAATGATGATAATAAAGCCACTAAAGTTAAAAGTAGAGCAGAAATGATAGGTCCTGTCCAAAATACCACATAGAATTGAGAGAGAAATTCCGATATATAAATAGCGACACCACCAGCCTGCTTCAGTGTTTCAGTTAGGTACTGTGATGTAAATTGAAACATTTGTAGCTGTTCCTTAAAAGGGAATAAATAGCAGAAGAAATAATAAAAGACTATTATTTGACTAATAAATAAAAGAATATTTAATATTAAGTCTTTCTTGTTCATATAAAATCCCGTTTTGAACATCTACTGTATACATGCCAGATTTCGGAACATTTATGATGTGTGTAACTCTCTATATATTCTATAGGGTTGTAATATAAACGTCCTGTTAGCCAGCAGACAATAAGATAAGTAATATATTCTCATTATATTTTATTGAGGGAAATAAAGAGGGAAGGCTAACCTTCCCTCTCGTATGAGATTTATTCCCAACCCGGATTTTGTTTTAGAAGAGAACCATGGCTTGCAGACAATGTAATCTGACTTGTTGGGATAGGATAGTACAGACGCTTGTCGTTTCCTGTCCATTTACGGCCGGCTTCGTTCAAACTTTTACCAGAATACATGCGGATATAAGTTTTACCATTATATTCGATTAAATCACGGGCTGTTGATCCTTCGAATACTTCAGGTTGGTATAACGCTTTTACTTTATCTGTAACACGCATGCCTAGATATGTTTTAGGATTTTCGAATAGTTTCATCGCATTCCAACGCATGATATCATCATAACGGAAACCTTCCAAAGCCAACTCGATACGACGTTCACGGCGGATTTCATATAACAACGGAGTTATAGAATACCCATAATCAACCGGATTCAGATCGGCTACTGGAGATACTGTTAAATGTTTCATCTCAACACGGTCGCGCAATTTATTAATCGTCTCATCCAAAACAGCCTGTGTGCATTCACCTAATTCGCATTTGGCTTCAGCGTAGATCAGCAGGATTTCTGCGTAACGGAAAACAAACCAGTCGTAAGAAGATGTTTTCACTGCATCTTGTTGGCTCTGGCTTGCTGACACCAGTTTGATAGGTGAGTATCCTGTGGCAGTCCCGGTTAATCCCGGAGCTGAATGGATATTTGTTCCTGGTTCTTCAGACGGACTAAATTCCTTTTTATCATCAATACCGGAATTTACTACACGCATACCATTGCTTTTGACCGTATATGGACGATATTTACTGTCTATAATCTGATACATACGAGGATCGCGGTTTGCCATTTCATCATCCAGTGTTTCATCTCCCTTGTATTCACTACTGTTTGCAATAGGCAAACCGTCCTTGCAAAGGAATGATTCTGCAAAATCTTTAGAAAGGCCGACTCCTCCACCACGAGCGAGATTATGAGTCAATACGTCTGCTTCGAAAACACGTGCTAAAATACATTCTTTATTAGTCGTTAAATCCTCTTGTGTAAACTGGTTTGCATAATACAAGGGATAATCGGCAAAAGCAGACTGGTTTGCTCCGGCATCCGAGCCTTGTACGATATCGTAAAGACCACTATCCATCACTTCTTTGGCAAGAGTCGCCGCTTTTTGTAATAATTCCTGAGATGTAGGTGATGTCGAAACATTATGATACTTTTTATATGTTCCATAATGTAGGCAAACACGGGCTAAAAATGTACGAGCGGCATCTTTATGTAAAGCACCTACCTCTGCTGCACTTTTTTCCGGTAACCATTCAATTGCAAATTCCAGATCTTCGATAATTTTCCCTAGTACAAAGTCACGGTCGTCACGTGCTTTATACAATTCGTCAATATCGGCAGTTGTCAAATCCTTTTCATACCAAGGAACATCTCCAAATGTCTTGATTTTATCGAAATAATCGAAAGCCCGGAAAAAGCGAATTACGGCAACAACCGGATTTACTTCAGATTCTGTCGCATTTACCCGTTGGTAACGAGTCATAAAATAGTTTAGATTACGAATATTGTTCCAATACCATTTTGAATCGAAATTTGCTTCAGAAGGTATAACCCATTCGTTGAACAACCATTGGTCGGGAGAAGCGACCAGACGATTGTCACTTCTTTCATCAAGAGTATTTAAATCATCCAAATTTTCACTTCCATCTGCCCTTAAACCTTTTCCTGTCAGGTTCATGTAAAAGCCTTTGGCATAATTTTCCAAATCGCTAACTGTGTTCCAGTAGCTATTGTCGGTAATGCTGTCTTTTGGATTGAGGTCTGTCACGTCACAAGCCGTAAATCCTCCTAACAATCCAAGACTTAATCCTAATAAGATATGTTTAGTTTTCATTGTCATCTTTCGTTTTTTACAGTGTTAAATTTAATCCAATTGCAACTTTTCGATTAATCGGGTATGTCATTCCTCCCAATGTTTCGGGATCGAAGGCATCGTTCAGAGGAGTGATAGTGAGTAGGTTTTCTCCTGTCACATATAATCTCAAACGAGAAATGCCCCACTTTGTCGTTAGATTCTTCGGAATTGTGTAACCTACCGTCAAATTCTTCAAACGCCCGTAAGCTGCACTTTGTAAATAACGGTCACTTGTGACTCTGTTACCGCCATTTTGCCATCCTGGTCTTGGAAAATAAGCATCTGTATTTGTTTCTGTCCAATAATCAAGGGCCGGAGTATATGGAACATCCCATTGGCTGGTGAATCCCCAGAACTGAGCGCCACTCAACATATAGTCACGTTTTCCTGTTCCTTGCCAAAACATCTCGAAATCGAAGTTCTTATAATCAAATCCAACGGTAATACCAAATTGATAACGAGGTGTTTTATTACCTATGATGCTCTTATCACCCGGGTTATAGATTGTTTCTTCCCCTTTTGTGATTTTACCATCATTATCTAAGTCTTCGTATTTTACATCACCCGCACCCCATTTTCCAGCATAAAGTTCGCTTTGGTCTATTGTTGCAGCTTCATCGTCTGATTGGAAAAGGCCGTTTGAGTGATATCCCCAAATCTCACCAATCTTTTGTCCTACATAATATTTACCATCACCATCACTTTGTGAATAGAAACCTGCGTCATTTCCGGCATATTTGGTAATAGTCGCCTGATAGTCAGACAAAACACCTTTTACCCAATAAGAAAATCCATTTTCTAATCGATCATTCCATCCTAAAGAAAGTTCCCAGCCTATGGTCTTCATGTCAGCAGAGTTACTTTTAGGAACACTGGCGCCCAATGTTGCAGGTAAAGTTGCTCCGGCTACCAACATGTCTTTTGTATTTCTACGATACCAGTCAAATGTTCCCGTCAGTCGATTATTCAGAAATGAAGCATCAAAACCGAAGTCCATTTGAGTGACTGTTTCCCAAGTAAAATCAGGAGCGACAAGCCCCGGTGCTTTTACAATAACAGGTTTGGATCCGTTAATCAAATAATTGTAGGAAGAATTCGTCCCATATGTTGCTAAATATGGGAAATTACCTAGATCATCCATTACCTGATTTCCCAATGAACCATAAGAACCACGGATTTTCATATCATTCCACCAACCTTTTAACGGCTGCCAGAAATTTTCTTCTGAGATACGCCATGCTGCGGAAACAGATGGGAAGAATGCATAACGATGATCTTTTGCAAACTTGGATGAACCGTCATAACGGCCGTTAACTTCGAGTAGATAACGTTGTTTGTAATTGTAATTGAAGCGGAAGAAGAAACCATTAATTGCCCAATATGTATCTTCTGAAGACATGCTTTGTTCACCTGTCGCCAAATCCAAGTCAGGAATATCTTCAACAATCAGATTGGTACGTTTTGCATTATATTTTTTGTTGGATTTCTTTTCTTGGTTATAACCGGCCATAATCTTAAAGTTATGCGTATTTTCTAAAAATGATTTAGAATATTCTGCAAATGCATTGAATGCATAGTAGTAATCTTCATTTGTAGTATAATTTGCATAACTTGGCTTTGTCCAACCATAAAGAGCTTCTGTTCCAGCTACAGCCGTATAATCTGTAAATGTCCGTTGAACCTCTGATGCATTCTTGCTATAAATATTATATGTATAATCAGCATTGATAACCAATCCTTCCAAAGGGGTGATTTTTACAGCACCTGTCAACCATAAATCGTTGATTTTATATTTGGTATATCCGCCTAAATCTCCTACAGCAGCGGGATTTGTGTTCCCGTTCTGACCTGAATAGTTGTTAATACCTTCTTCTTTATAGATATAATCGCCTGAAGTTTGGATACCTAAGTTAGAATCATTGATGGCTGCTGCGCCAGGACTATAAACGAGTCTTCCTGTATGGCCAAAACGTACAGGCATTAACGGGCTTAAGTCATTTTTCAACATACCTCCATAGGCATCGATTCCAGCTGTAGAGTTGGTAATGGGGTGATCCTCTGTTGAATAATTATCTGCGATTTTGGCACTGACCTGCAACCACTTTGTCAGTTGTGAAGAAAGATTCAGTGTCGCATTAAATTTCTTGTAATTATCATCAGCTGTTTTTAAAATACCATTCTGGTCAGCAAATCCGACAGAGCCGTAATAAGTTGTTTTTGAGTCTCCACCACTAATGTTTACATTATATTGTTGAGAGAAACTTGTTTTGTACAATTCATTAAACCAATCAGTGTTGCCACAATAAATCCATCGACTTTGATCTTGCGACTGATCGAAATATTCTGAATACTTATAAGAGCCATCCATATATTTCTTTACATAGTCTAATTGTCCTGGAGTGATCAAGGAACTCATCCCGCTATTGGCGGCAGCAATATCTCTCATTTCCAGATACTCCAAAGAGTTGATATTGTGCATCCTTAATGCAGGGCTCTGCCAATAACCACTTGCTGATACGGAAATCTGAGGTTTTTGTTCACTTTTACCTTTCTTTGTTGTAATTAAAATAACGCCATTACCTGCACGAGATCCATAAAGTGCGGCAGCAGAAGCACCTTTCAATACGGACATAGACTCAATATCTTCCGGATTAATATCTGAAAGACCATTACCCATATCCATTGAGGGATTGTCAATATCATTATTGCTAGCTCCTGTAAAGTTATCCATAGGAACACCATCAACCACAATCAACGGCTGATTCGTACCTGTTACAGAGTTTGCACCACGCAACTGAATTTTTGAAGATCCACCAGGTCCATTACTAGAACGAATAATTTGCACACCTGAAATCTTTCCAGACAAAGCATTGGCAAGATTTGTTTCACGAGCCTCAACCAAAGATTCTCCTTTTACTTCCTGCATTGCATAACCCAAAGCTTTCTTTTCACGCTTGATACCCAAAGCAGTCACCACTACTTCCTGAAGGACCTCGGTATCATCAGACATTTGAATAGTTCCAAGATCTGATACAGCTTTTAACTGTTGTGTCTTATAACCTATATAAGACAATTCAAGTGTAGCTCCAGAAGTTACTTGTAAAGTAAACTTACCATCAATATCCGTAATCGTACCATTTGTAGTACCAACTTCAAGAATACTTACACCTATCAAAGGCTCACCTTGAGCGTCAACAACTGTACCTTGAGTGGTAATTTTAGCAGACTGTTGTAGTATAGATGCATCCACTGACTTTTCAGGAGCAGCCCATACAGTTCCCCATCCGGAAACAACCAACAATAAAAACATTTGTGAAAACCTACTAATTCTCATAGATTTAACATTTAATAATTATATAATTAGAAACTTGTAGTTAAAAGGTCATTCATAAAGAATAAATAAAAAACAAACAAAACATATCATTTTTTCAATTAAAATGACAATAAAAATTTCATAATAT
>OGUQ01002951.1_pt1 | contig 10864 bp, 11 predicted proteins | sample 1574701 | NCBI WGS metagenome assembly OGUQ01 (sample SAMEA2582087, study PRJEB24529) | metagenome | biome: Human gut stool | place: China | collected 2011 | reverse complement strand
CAGCCCGGCGGGAGACGCTTGCAGCATTGTGGCACAGCACCTCGTACACGCCGCTGCCCACCGTGCCAAAGCCCAGAATTGCAATTTTAGCCATTGTTGTTCTCCCTCGTTTTCTGAAGACTGCTTACAGATTGTACCCGCAGTGCACGCCTACCACCATACGCTGACGCGAAAGTTTTTCGGTCAGCTCTTCGGGAGTCATCTGCATGGTATCGGTGCGGATGGTGACTGCCACCAGTGCGGCACCGTTTTCCGGTGTGGACTGGTTGATGGTCACAATGCTTGCACCTGCGGCGCTGATGCCGGCCAGCAGGCTCTGCAGTGCACCGGTCTCGTCCCGCAGAGTAGCCATGACGGTGATCACCTCACGGCCATTCTCGGAGTCAAAAATGCAGTCCTTATACTTATAAAAAGCGCTGCGCGAAAGATCGACTGCGCGGGTGGCAGCGGAAATGCTGCGTGCCTCCCCACTGGCCAGAAGTTCCTTGGCGCGCACCACCTTGAGAAAAACCTCAGGCAGCACCTGCGCATCTACCAGATAAAAGCGGCGTTCCAACTTGTTCACCTCACAAACACAAGTGTTCTTGCAGTGAATATAATAGCATCCGGCCCCCTGCAATGCAAGAGGTCGGATGCGTTTTTGTCAGATTATCCAGTTTTGCTGCGGCAAGCGCGGTATTTCCTTGCCGGATTCACCCCGCGCCGGTGCCGATAGTACGCCTTTTGTCCTTCATATGGCTACAGATCAGTCTGTATCCTGATTACCTGTATCCGCAGGAATGACAGCCTGCTCCGGTGCCGCAGTCTCCGCAGGTGCAGCCGCTGCAGGAGCTGCTGCATGGGAGTAGTTGCAGGTACCAGGCAGATCATCGGCGCGGTAGTAGCCCACGGCGGTGCTGGGGCAGGAGCCGCCTGCCAGCAGGCCGCTCTGGGTGCAGTAGCGGCGCTCCACCACACCGGCAGAGGTCGGGAATGCCTTATACGGCAGGTCTGCCTGCACCTGTTCCATCAGCGCCTTCCACGCCATAACACAGGTACGGGTCTTGGCCTGCTGCTTACCCAGCGTCTTGGTCATATCATAGGGTGCATCGTAGCCCCACCACACGGCGGTAACGTAGTACGGCGTGCCGCCCACGAACCACAGATCCTTTTCGTCGCTGGCGGTACCGGTCTTGCCAAAGGCTTCCATGCCGTTGGAGTTGGGATAGCGGCCGCCGGCGGTGCCCACGCTGGAGTACAGAACGTTCTTCAGCAGGCGGTTCATCACATAAGCGGTATCCGGGGTCAGGGCCTGATAGCTGGTGGAGTTGTTCTCCAGATAGATATTGCCGTCACGGTCCAGCACGCGGGTATACAGGTGCGGGGTGGTGTACTGGCCATCGTAGAAGATCTGGAACGCAGCTGCCAGCGCCGTGGGCGTAACGCCATGGGTCTGACTGCCCATGACCATCTGCGCCAGACCCACATCGTTTACCGGGTCCAGCGTGTTCAGCTGCAGGGTGTTGTACACAAAATTGAAGATGTTGCTTGCGCCCACCAGATCACCCACACGCACCGCAATGGTGTTCAGCGAGCGGGCCAGACCGTTCCACAGCGGCACATCACTGTTGTCGCCGTAGTTGCCGCCATAGTTGCGGGGCCAGCTGCGCCATGCGTTGGGATAAGCGCGCAGCTGCTTGTCGGAAAGGCCCATCAGGCCGTTCTTGCGGCAGTAATCTTCATCGCGGATCACCATATCCTGCTTCTGATACAAGGGCGAGTTGTTGAGCATGGTGGACCAGTTCACCAGACCATACTCTACACCCAGTGCATACGCACCGATAGGCTTGATGGTAGAACCCGTCTGACGAGTGACACTGTAGGCACGGTTCAGCGAGAGGCTCTTGTTCTTTTCGCCCAGACCACCCACAATGGCGATCACATTGCCGTCATAGTCCAGCGTGACCATGGCTGCCTGAGTACGCACATTGCGGTAATAGTAAACGGTACCGTCGTCGCCGGTGCGGGTCTTGGGCGTACCGTCCTCGTTCATCACCTGTACATCGTCATCCGAGATAGAGGTCACCTCTTCCTCATGCCAGCCGGCCGGGAAGTAGGCATCATCCGTGTTGAGCATCAGGTTTTCCATGGCGGACTGCACCTTGGTGTTCACAGTCGACTCAACGGTAAAGCCGCCGGTGTACAGCAGCTTCTGTGCCTCGGATTCCGAAATGTTTTCCTTGTCCATGATGTCCTGCACCAGCTCGGTGAACAGTGCATCGGTAAAGTAAGAGGTAACGGAAGAATTCTTCTTGGTATTCTCTTCCTCGGCCAGTACCAGCGGCTGGGCCGCTGCGTTGCGGTAGTCCTCTTCGCTGATCACGCCCTGCTGCCACATGTTGTACATGAGGAAGTTACGGCGGTTGATCAGGTTTTCGGGGTTGGTGTAGGGGTTATAGTTGGTGGGGTTTTTGGTGATGGACGCAATGGTCGCACACTCCCACAGGGTCAGCTGGCTGACATCCTTATTAAAGTATTCGTTGGCCGCAGTCTGCACGCCCTGAATGGTGCCGGTAAAGCTGATAGTGTTCAGGTACGCTTCCAGAATGGTCTCCTTGGAATAGCTGCGGCTCAGGCAGAGGGCGCGGTAGATCTCGCGCAGCTTGCGCAGTGCGCCTTCAATGCCGCTGGCGCTCTTGTCATCGGTCAGGTTCTTGATCAGCTGCTGCTCCAGCGTGGATGCACCCTGCTTGGAGCTGTAGATGGGCAGCAGGTATTCGTTGACCATTGCGCCGATGGTGCGCTTGAAGTTGACGCCGGGCTCGTTGTAAAAGTCCTTATCCTCGGTGCAGATGAACGCATACTGCAGGTTCGTGGGGATCTGCTCCAGATCCGCCCACACACGGTGGCTGTTGGAAGAGCGCAGCGTGGCATACTCCACCTGTGCACCGGTGTCCGGGTCGGTGGCCATCACCACACTGGACTGGCTCAGCTCAATGTTGTCCAGATCCAGCAGATCGCCGTCGTTGGCGGTAGCCTGCACCACGTAATACACAGCACCCACTGCCACCAGACTGCCTGCCATGATGCCCAGACAGATCAGTGTAGCAATGGTTCGGCCAATGAAGCGCAGAATGGGATGTCTGCCCTTTTCACGGGGTTCCTTTGGTTCTTTGGGTTCCCGGCCGCGTTTGGATCCCGGCTGGGACTCCCGGCGGCTGTTGCTCACATTTACCTTCCGCCCCGCCGGTGCCGGGGAATGCCCCTCACCGGCACGGTTGATCTTTCTCATATCGGAGATAGAAATCGCCTCCTAACATTCAGGCTGCTTTTTCAGCGCCATGCGCTGGTACTTTTCCATCAAAGCGCACAGAACTGCACGCAATACCATATTATAGCACGTGCACAGAACGCGGGCAAGAACCAATCTTCGGCCCTGATAGGTCTAATCATCTGTAGTATAACACAATCTGCCGGACAAAGTACAGCATTCCCGTGTGAAAATTGACTGTTCTCCCCTGTTTTGGGGCATACTTCAGCCGGAAAGGAGCGTGTTTCTCCATGCGCAAACTGTGCACCTGCCTGTTCTACGGGCTGTGCGTATTCACCATCGTGTTCAGCCTGTTCTGGATGGCCCTGCCCAAGCTCAGCCTTCCGGTGCCCGACCCCGGCAGCGAAGCACCGCCTTCCTCCGCGGCAGACCTTGCCGCACAGGCCATGCCGGAGCTTGCTGCCCAGAGCTACCGCCTGTGCGACAAAGGCGGGCGCGTGGCCGTTTACCGCTGCGGCACCAATGGCCAGCCGGATGTGCTTGTCACCGTCACCGGCATCTACACCAATCTTCTGCCGGAGAACGATGCCGTGCGCATCAAGCGCGGTGTGACCGTGTACAGCGAACGGGAACTGGACCTGCTGCTGGAAGATCTGGGCGGTTGAGTGCAGAATGCTCAATTTTTATCTACTTTTACAAATTATTTTTATTGACATCACGATATAGAAATTATATAATGATAATAGAAGTAAAGTTTCTTAACCGCCTGCAGCGATCATAAAAGGAAGTGCGTCCTCATGTCAGAACAGATCACCCTCCATTACCAGTGCCGTCTTTGCGGCAAGCAGCTGGACCGCGGTATCCACCTCGGCCCGCCCAGCCCCGGCACCTGCAGCAAAGCCGCCAAGGTGGACGGCTTTCACGGGCCGCACCGCTGGGTCATTGTCTCTTTGCCCAAAAGTGCCTGAGCACTCCATTTCACTGTGATGCAAAAAGGACCTCCGGATGCTTCTCCGGAGGTCCTTTTCTCATTCAGGTTCAGGCTTCCATTTCTTCCAGCGGAACAAGGTAGGTCTTGCGGCACTCCTCGTATTCCAGCATGTAGTCCTTGGTGGGGTTGTGGTGCATGATGCTCTTGAGGGTGTGGGAGTCGTAGTCCTCGCCGGCATCCATGCCGATCAGGCGGGCAGCAACGTTGGAGCAGTGATCCGAGATGCGCTCTGCATTGTTCAGAACATCCAGGAACACGACACCCGTATCAATGGAGCACACACCGTCCTTCAGGCGCAGGATGTGCTGGTCGCGCAGGCGCTCCGCCATCACATCGATCACCTCCTCCAGCGGTTCCACCTGAGCCGCCAGGCGCATATCGTTGTTTTCAAAGGCATCGTTGGTCAGGTTCAGGATGCGGTTCAGTGCATTTTCCAGCAGCTGCAGCTCCTTGGTGGCGCTTTCACTGAAGGACGCTTCCTTTTCCTGCAGTTCTTCTGCCTTTTCCATAATGTTCACCGCATAGTCGCCGATGCGCTCGAACTCGGTAACAAAATTCAGCAGTTCGGTCACAGTGTGGCTCTCATCGTCGCCCAGCTCCTGATCGGTCATCTTGATCAGATAGTTGGAGATTGCCACCTCCATGCGGTCGATCAGGTTTTCACGCACCCGGATGGCGCTGACGGCATCCTCGTCCATCTTCAGCAGCAGCGGTGCAGCCAGATTCACATTGCGGGCAGCACGGCGGGACATCTTGATCACAGCGCTCTTAGCCTGCTGCAGGGCCACAGCCGGGCTTTTGAACAGACGTTCATCCAGCACCGGCATGCTCAGCTCCTGTGCTTCCTCGGCACTGTCCGGCACGGTAAGCATGGCCAGCTTGGAAAGCACGCCGCTGCACGGCAGGAACAGCAGCATGGCGCACACGCTGGAAAGGGTGTGGATGTTTGCGATGGTGCTCTTGTTCATCACATCGTTCCACATGGGGATGCCAACGGTAAACTGCACCGCATACACCAGCGCCAGCAGGATCACGCTGCCAATGATGTTGAAGTACAGATGGATCAGTGCAGCGCGCTTGCCGTCCTTAGAGGAGCCGCCAATGGTGAGCAGCGGCGTAAAGGCCGTGCCGATGTGTGCGCCCAGAATAATGGGGATGGCAGAGCTGAAGGTGACCAGACCCGTGCTGGACAGTGCCTGCAGGATACCCACCGATGCCGAGGAGGACTGGATGATCACCGTGACCACCACGCCCACCAGAATGCCCAGAACGGGATTCGTCATGGTAACGAACAGATTCTGGAACACGGCGCTCTCACGCAGAGGAGCCACACCGGTGTCCATCAGGCTCATGCCGGTAAACAGGATGCCGAAGCCCAGCATGATCTGGCCGATGTTCTTCTTTTTGGCATTGCGGAGGAACACATAAAAAATGCAGCCAATAAACGCCACCACGGGCGCAAAGGTCTTGGGCTGGATCAGTGTCAGCCAGAGACTGTCACCGGAGATATCCGCCATGCGGATCAGCTGGCCGGTAACAGTGGTACCAATGTTTGCACCCATAATGACACCTACCGACTGCGTAAGGGTCATGATGCCGGAATTTACCAGACCGACACAAATAACGACCGTGCCGGCCGAGGACTGGATGACACCCGTGATGAGGGTGCCGAAAATAACGCCCTTGAGCGTTGAGGAGGTCAGCTTTTGCAGCACGCCCTGCATTTTGCCGCCGGCCAGCTTTTCCAGACCAGCGCCCATAATGGACATGCCGTACAGAAACAGCGCAATTCCACCCAACAGAGAGGTAATGTGTGTGATATCCATAACGATACTCCTAAAAATGATCTTCCTTTTGATCCTTGTACATCTGCCCTGCCCGCACACCGGGCCTGCTTTATCCGGCAGATGCTGCGGCCTGCCGCTCTGCTGCACAGAACGGCGCACAATGACCGCGCTTGGATTTATTATATCATTTTTTATCCTGTCACAACAAGGTTTATTTTACAAGAAAATCACTTTTTCTACACAATTTTCCGTCTCTTAATGAATTCGTGCTCTTTCTTTTTCAATTATTTTACATCAATTTTACATTTGCGCCGAAGTCCCTGCCTGTTTGCGGGCGCTTACTCTGCCAGTTCTTCCATTGCTTCCCGCACCGTATCGGCCGAAAACAGGAACACTCCGCTGCCGGTGTATACTTCCACATGGCTTCCAACATAACGCAGTTCAAAATCTTTCATCTGTGTTCCCTCCTGTATCTCGTTTTTTGCAGCTTTTCAGAACGTTTTTGTTCCATGGCTGTATTATCGCACACAACAGGTACCATAAATCGGATCTTCAACGCATTTTGCAGACAAAAAGCCGCCCGGCTCCAGATGCGGAACCGGACGGCTGGCCACCTATTTATATCGTTCAATGCACAGCGGCATATTCCGGGATGCGCTGCTCATGGGCCTGCTGCTCCGTGCGGGCCTTCTCATAGCAGTAACGGATGATTGCCTGCCTGCGCACGATGCCAATGAAGATGCCGCGGTCATCCACAACCGGCACAAAGTTCTGGTTCATGGCCGCTTCGATCAGCTGATCCATGCTGGTGGTCACGGTGACAGCCTTGTAGTCGCGCTTGTGCGGGAAGGCCGAAATGGGGACATCCTCAGCCGCTTCCAGATCCAGACCATGGAACTTTTTCAGCCCCCAGAGAATGTCGCCCTCGGTCAGGGTGCCCACATATTTTCCCTGCCGGTTGAGCACCGGAATGGATGCGTAGCGGTTATTCTCCCACTTTTCCAGCGTCTGCCGAAGGGTAAAATCGTCGTAAACATACATCAGATCCTGCTTGGGTGAAAGGAAAAACAAAATATTCATGACAACAGCTCCTAAACATTGTTCCACGCGCCGTGCGCAAAAAATAACGCAGTTCGTCCGCACAAGCGGGACCCTGCGCCGCAGTCCCTATCCTTGTTTTTATTTTAGCACTTTTTCATAGTCAGATAAAGAGTTATCACCCACCTTTTATATTTTTTTAACAGATTGTTTGCTTTCTTTCGTCATACTTTCGGTTTTGATAAAAAGCAACCAGCGTCCGTTATGCTATCACCTTCCCGGTGCGAAACCGCCCGAACCATGCCGCCAATGCAGAAACCTGCGCAAAAAGTTGATATACCAGCATTTTGCGCTGTACAAGCGCGCCCCAAAGTTGTATAATAATGTGGGTGTTTTTCGGCGCAGTATGCGTATCTGTCCGTCGCTGCGCCCCAGACCTTGAATGTGTTTTATGAAAATAACATAAAGGAGCAGAGCGACTATGATCACTTCCCGTTTCCCTCTGGGGGATGTCAGCTTTACGTCCGGGTATTTTGCTACTCTGGTAGGTGAAGCAGCCAAACAGTGTTACGGTGTTGCCGCAATGGCACCCCGTGATATGACCGATGCCGTCAGAAGCATGGTGCACGGTTCTGATTACCCGGAAAAGGGTGTCCGTGTCACGCAGGAGGATGGTCGTCTGGTGATCGAACTGCACATTGCAGTGAGCTATGGCCTGAACATTTCTACCGCCGCACGCAGCATCTCTCACCGCGTCAAGGACGAGGTGGAGCAGGCTACCGGCCTGAAGGTTGCCCGCGTTGTGGTTTCGGTAGACGATGTGATCGCCTGATTTTTGTTGGTTCATCCGAATGCGCCGGGCTTTTCCGGCAAGTACAAGGAGTAAAAAAGAATGATTTCTGGTAAGATCTTGCGTGACGCCATTATCTCTGGCGCCAACAACATCAACAATCAGCGCTCCCGCGTGGACGAGCTGAACGTTTTCCCTGTTCCTGATGGCGATACCGGCACCAACATGGGCATGACTGTGGGTGCTTCTGTGCGCGAGCTGGAAGCATTGGACGACAGCTGCACCGTGGGTGAGGCATCCAAGACCGCTGCTTCCGCCATGCTGCGCGGCGCACGCGGCAACTCCGGTGTTATCACCAGCCTGCTGTTCCGCGGCTTCTCCAAGGCGCTGGAAGGCAAGAAGGAAGCCACCGCTGCCGACATTGTCGAGGCTCTGAAGAAGGGTGTCGAGGGCGCTTATAAGGCCGTTATGAAGCCCACCGAGGGCACCATCCTCACGGTTGCACGCATTGCCTCTGAGGAAGCTGCTGCCTGCGGTGCCGAGGATGTGCCCGCTCTGTGGGATGTGGTGATGACCGCCGGCCAGAAGGCTCTGGAGGACACCCCCAACCTGCTGCCTGTTCTGAAGAAGGCCGGCGTTGTGGATGCCGGCGGTCAGGGCATCATGGTCATCTTTGAGGGCATGGGCAAGGTGTTCCACGGCGAACCCATGGTGGCCGGAGGCGAGGGTGCCCCCAACAAGGCCAAGCTCTCCACCGAGAACGCAGGCAAGGGCGTGTTCACCGACGACCTGATGAAGGTGGAGGACATCAAGAACGGCTACTGCACCCAGTTCCTGATCAACAAGTATGAGGGTGCAAGCGCCGCAAAGATGCGTGCCTTTGCAGAATCCAACGGCGACAGCGTGGTCTGCATCGAGGATGACGATGTCATCAACCTGCATGTCCACACCGCTGACCCCGGCAAGATCCTGAGCGAGGCCATCAAGTACGGCTACCTGACCAACTTCAAGATCGAGAACATGCACGAGCAGTTCCTGGCCCGCCAGAAGCAGGGCAAGAGCCTGGAAAAGCAGGCTTCTGCTGAGAAGGCCCCTTCTCAGTCCAGCGAGTTCGTCTACGCTGCTGTGGACCCCAGCCGTGACTATGGCTTTGTTGCCGTTGCCGCCGGTGAAGGCCTGAAGTCCGTGTTCACCGATCTGGCTGCAGACGCAGTGGTCTCCGGTGGTCAGACCATGAACCCAGCCACCGAGGATATCCTCGCCGCCATCCAGAGCGTGCCCGCCAAGACCGTGTTCGTGCTGCCCAACAACAAGAACATCATCATGGCAGCGGAGCAGGCCCAGAAGCTGGCCGACCGTCAGGTGATCGTTCTGCCCACCCGCACCGTGCCCATGGGCATTACCGCCATGCTGAACTTTGATCCCTCTGTGAACGCCGAGACCAACACCATCAACATGATGGCTGCTGCCGACAAGGTGTCCACCGGTCTGATCACCTATGCTGCCCGCGACAGTGAGTACGACGGCAAGCGCATCAAGAAGGGTGAAATCATGGCTCTGGAGAACGGCAAGATCGTTTCTACCTCCAACGATATCACCAAAGCTACCTACCGTCTGGCACGCGGCATGTGCAAGAAGGATTCCAGCTTCGTCACCATCATCTCCGGCTGCGATGTCTCCGACGAGGAGGCCGAGAAGCTGACTGAGATCGTCAAGGCAAAGTGCCCCAACCACGTTGAGGTCAGCCACATCCGCGGCGGCCAGCCCGTTTACTATTATATGATCAGCGTGGAGTAAAATACACTCCGGCTGAAACAGAACCGCAGAACAACCCCCTGTGCCATGGTCTGGTACAGGGGGTTTGTTGATTGCACATTGTCGATTTCTATGCTATACTGTAGCTAATGCTGGAAACAGCAGGAGAAAAGCGCTGTCTGCAATGCAGGTGGTCAACTTCGCGCTCCCGAATGCCTATTTTCCGGAAGGAAGCCAGGCGGATGGGAACGGAACTTTTTTGAATTGGATCCTTTCCCGGAGCCGCCTGTCGGCGAAGGGAGGGATGTCGGATGACTCTGACGGAAGTTTGTGCGGTACTGACGGTAGCAATTGCTCTTTTGAGCCTGCTCGTTTCAGTCGCGAAAGCGGCATTTGATGCTGGCTGGAAAATTTCTCACGAGAAGAACGATAAAAGCAAAAAAGATTGACCGCCCCCAGTCTCACAAACTCGGCGGTCAATCTTTTTGACTTAAAAGGGAACGTGGAGCTGGCCATGTTGCGGTCAGCGCTCTTTCTGTTCATAGTATAGTTGATTTGCGATGGTTTGTCAAGTTCACGCTGGGGGCTGTAATCCGGACAGATCGCTTCACCCGCCCAGGTCCTCCAGCACCTCCTGCAGGGCGGCATCTCCCGTCACTGTCATGCCCCGCTTGACACGCAGCGCGTCATTCTCTGGCAGGAGGTTGACGTAAATATCCGTCTGCCGGGCAAGGCGGATGACTTTTTTCTCGCAGGCGCTACGGGCATCAACGTGGAACAGGCGGCGGGTGATTTTCCAAGAGATGCCCTCCAAAAACGTCAGTTTGAGGAACGACAGCACCCGCAGCGGCCATGCCGCACCGATGGGGATGATAAAGCGGCAGGAGAGCAAATCATATAGCGCTTCATACTCGGTATCCCCGGTGCCAACCACAAGGAGCCCGCGAACTAGCAGGCGCTGCACACAGTCCTGCCAGCTGCGGTGGATGGTGACATTGGAACTGCTCGCCATCTTCTCGTAGAAGCTACTGATTTCCTCTTCCCGCAGGATGCGCCAGTTGAGGATGGACCAGAGCATAAACTCTTGCACATCGACCTCGTACTCTTTTTCGCAGACGATGATGACCGGGCGGGTGCCTTCTTCGGTGCAGCAGCGGATATAACGGCCATTGGCAGTGTAAAGCATTTTCATAAGGGGACCTCCAAATTTTAATTTTCGTGTAGAGATGAGAGAAAAGATTCATCGTTTCGCA
>OGUQ01002949.1_pt1 | contig 10867 bp, 6 predicted proteins | sample 1574701 | NCBI WGS metagenome assembly OGUQ01 (sample SAMEA2582087, study PRJEB24529) | metagenome | biome: Human gut stool | place: China | collected 2011 | reverse complement strand
CTTGCATGTGTTAGGCACGCCGCCAGCGTTCGTCCTGAGCCAGGATCAAACTCTTAAAACAATTGTATTAATTCGCTCTCCTAAAAGAACGCTCTAATCATTTCAAGAACTTTTGCTCTCTCGAACACTAGTTCGCAATCACTGTTTGTATCTTTAAGATACGAGTACAGATAAAACTCTTTTGAATCTTATCGGGTTCCTTTTTATCTCGTCGTTGTTTAATTTTCAAGGTCCTATTTTTTACACTCTCAATCGACTCGCTCTCGCTCGTCTCTCTCAAGTGCTTTGCAATTATACTACAACTTTCTTCGTTTGTCAACACCTTTTTTTAAGTTTTTTAAAAAACTTTTTGAGACGTTTTCCAAACCTTCGCTGTGCACTTTTGCTCGTCGCTCTCTCGTTGCGACTTACACATATTACCACCTATTCTCTCCTTTGTCAACAGGTTTTTCGGATTTTTTTACGTATTTTATGATATTGACATAAATTTATAACAAAATTCAACATTTATGTGCATATTTTACTACAATTTGATACTATATGATGTAAACGGTATCATTTTGTAACATTTCAAGGTACATATTGTATTTTCAAATAGCACAAGATATACGATTAGCCTATTAATATATAGTATTGAATTAATAAATAATTGTTACAGATAATATTAATATACATTATTATAGATATTGAAATTTGCATTAAGTTTTGTTATAATGTATAAACGCTTAAAGAAAGGGGCTGATATTATGCCAATTCGTATTGACGATGAATTGCCGGCTAAGCAAAACTTGGAAATAGAGAATATATTTGTTATGAGCAAGTCAAGGGCTAATATGCAGGATATCAGACCTTTGAAAATCATTATACTTAATCTAATGCCGACAAAACTTGAAACGGAAACGCAGCTTTTGAGATTGCTAAGTAATTCTCCTTTGCAGCTTGATATTGATTTTCTTCAAGTTAAAAGCCATAAGGCAAAAAATGTTTCAAGAATACACATGGCAAAATTCTATAATACATTTGATGATATAAAAGACAACAAGTATGACGGAATGATTATTACGGGAGCACCCGTTGAGCAACTTGAATTTGAACAAGTTGACTATTGGGACGAGCTTTGTATGATTATGGAATGGAGCAAAAAAAATGTTTACTCCACCTTTCATATTTGCTGGGGTGCTCAAGCCGGACTTTACTATCATTACGGTATTAAAAAATATCCGCTAAAAAAGAAAATGTTTGGTGTATTTCCACACAAGTCGCTTGACATTACCCATCCGCTTATGAGAGGACTTGATGATGTTTACTATGTTCCTCATTCAAGGCATACAGAGACGAGGCTTCAGGACATTGCGCTTGTTAAACAGCTTCAGGTTATTTCATACAGCGAAATATCGGGCGTTCATATTATATCGGATATGGATTGCAGGCAATTTTTTGTAACAGGTCACAGCGAATATGACAGAGACACACTTGCCAAAGAATATTTTAGGGATAAGGAAAAAGGTCTTGATATTGACGTGCCTTATAATTATTTTCCTAATGATGATGACAAGTCCGTTCCGATTATGAGCTGGAAAAGTTCGGCGAATATAATATTCAGCAATTGGCTTAATTATTTTGTTTATCAAAAAACTCCGTATGATTTGGCGCAGTTATAATATCATATACAGTAATACCCCCGACACTTGATTCTGTCGGGGGTATTTTTTTACTTTGTTTTGACTGTTTTAACCTTTGACCAAGAGGAATAAACTTTCTTACCGTTCACTGTTTTATATGTGCGGATACGAACATAGTATTTCTTCTTAGCCTTAAGTTTTTTAATAGTTACTTTCGTTGTCTTTTGCTTTTTAACGGTTGCGGTTTTCTTATTCTTCTTGAATTTCTTATCTGTCGCAACCTGTACTTGATAACCTTTTACACCGCTTACCTTTTTCCATTCAACAGATACTGCCTTTTTAGCCGCTTTTACCTTTTTAAATTTAGCAGACTTTGGCTTTGCTACAGGTTTAGAGGTTTGCGTAGGCTGAGTCGGAGTGGTTGCAGGTGCAGAAATTTGCGGTATAACCGTTTGAGGAGTAATTACTGCTCCGCAAATTGAACAGTGAGAGCCTCTTGTTAAGCCAGAGCTTACAAGAGTAGGCGCAACCTCATAGTCAATTACAGCATTATGCCCATAAGCAGGTATAATTTCATTATATTGTGCACCGCAAATTTGGCAAACGTAAGAATTATATCCGTTTTGAGTACAAGTAGGATTTACTGTGTTCACCAATTTTCCCTTATGCTCAACACAGGTAAATGTGCCTTGCGGTTTAAACGTCGTTGTAAAGGTATATTCTATAGGAGAATTATCATTCACAACAGCTATATAGTATGTTCCCTCATATAAATAAATCGTTTCATTTAATGTTGAGTTAAGAGAAACAGTCAACGGCTTAAATCCGTCATACGGCTCAAATTCCGAATTATATAATATCAATGAGCAATTTGAGCCTAAAGGTGCAAATGCTTTTGATGACAAGGTCACGCTGAATTGAGATAGACCACTGCCTTTGGGTATTTCAATTTTATATGCGTCTCTTTCATCGGTTGTAAGTATCGGGTTGCCAACATAGTTATAACAAGCATACTTAGCGCCTAAAAATCCGTTATAGGTTTTATTTAGTTCTATATTCTTAGCAGTCGGAGCGTCATAATAAAAATCATTCTTTGTTTCTTTTATTGTTTCATTTGCAGGGCTGTAATCAATTGAAAATGTATAATTTCCTGAGAAATTATCATTTGTTGCATTATTAAGACGGTCGATTTCGACATAATATTTTCCTGCAAAAAGCGCTACTATTTGATTCTTGTTAGGAACACTTGAGCCAAGGCTGATTTGAAGATAAGATTTTTTATAAAATTCCTTATAAACCGGCTTGAGAGTATCTATTTTGTTATAATCTTCATCATATATATTGATATTCCACTCTTGGCTTTCGCCCTCAAAATCAAAAATCAAATAGCCCGATTTATCCATTTCGATTTTATATGTATCGCTGCCGTTTGACTTAACCTTTTGATTATATCCGAGAGTCAACTGTTCAAGTGGGTGACTGCTGCTATATCCACAGCCATCACGTTGGCACTCAACACGGTAAAAGCCGTCTTCCGTTAAAGTAGGCTCAACTCTTTCAACAATCTTTGTATCGTGTCCTAATTCTTCAATATCTTTTTTGTCATAATAATTATTGCAACGGGTGCAGGTATATCTTGTTGTGCCTTTTTCTGTGCACGTCGGTTGAGTGAGCACCTTTGATACGTAATTATGACCTAATGCGGCTATATCTTCCTTATCATAACTATCGCCGCAACGGGAGCAAGTATATCTTGTTGTACCCTTTGCTGTACAGGTTGGTTGTTTAATTACTTTTGAAACATAATTATGTCCTAAATCCCCCAAGGCTTCGATGTTTTCTTCATCGTAGCTATAACCGCAACGAGAGCAAGTATATCTTGTCACACCTTTTTTCGTGCAAGTTGGTTGAGTAAGTACATTTGATATGTAATTGTGTTCCATACTATAGTCATTACAGTAAATTTCTATAAATTCATTTCCGTATGAATTAGCATATTTATTAGCAGTTGAATTAGCAAAACCATATATTTTCACATTTCTTTCTACAATATGAGAACCAAATTCGCAGTCAGGAGTCAGAACGATAATACTTGTTAATCCTGTGCAATCTTTAAATGCATAATCACCAATATTTGTTACACTATTTGGTATTGTTACGCTTGTTAAACTTGTGCAACCATAAAATGCAGAACCAGCTATAACTCTTGTACTATTTTCTACTATATAATTATTCGTAAAATTAAAGTCATTATTGGTATTAAGCAAACAATTTGACATATATAATACGCCGTTTATCCAATTAGATTTATCATTATAATACGGTGTATCATAAAACGCATTACTTCCAATAACCGTTACACTATCGGGTATCGTTACGCTTGTCAAGTTTATGCAACCAAAAAATGCAGAATCACCAATGCTTATTACACTATCCGGTATTGTTACACTTGTTAAACTTCTGCAATAATAAAATGCAGAACGACCAATACTTGTTACGCTATTTGGTATTGTTACACTTGTTAAACTTCTGCAATAATAAAATACACGTAAACCAATGCTCGTTACACTGTTCGGTATCGTTATACTTGTTAAATTTGTGCAACCATAAAATGCAGAATCACCAATACTTGTTACGCTATCAGGTACTGTTACGCTTGTTAAACTTGTGCAACCTCTAAATGCAGACTCACTAATGCTTGTAACATTAAGCGTATAGCCCTCATAAGAAATGTTTTTGGAAATCACTAAATTTTCAGGCGAATCTGTATAACCGACTAAAGAAGCCGTATCATGATAAATTTTATATTTTAAATTGTCAATTGTAACAGTATTTCCGTTTCCGACAATTCCGTCGGTACATTTAATTATTTTCGAAACATTGTCATAACCTTTAATTGATTTCCATTGAGATACTGTTCCATTGTAATCAACTTTTGTTAAACTTTTGCAATTATAAAATGCAGAAGAACCAATACTTGTTACACTGTTTGGTATTATTATACTTGTTAAACTTGTGCAATTAAAAAATGCCCAATCACCAATACTCGTTACGCTATTTGGTATTGTTACATTTGTTAAACTTGTGCAACTATAAAATGCGGAATCACCAATACTTGCTACGCTATTTGGTATTGTTACATTTGTTAAACTTCTGCAATCACGAAATGTATAATCACCAATACTTGTCACACCATTTTTAATGATTACCGTTTTAATGTTAGATTTTTTATAAAATGGATTTTTTTCATAATTATTATAATTATAGTTTTCCATATCGCCTTCACCGTTGATTGTAAGTACACCTGTTGAGGTATCAAGCGAATATGTAACATTATCACCGCATTTACCGGTTTGAACATCAGCATACGCAGTAAAATTCAATCCCGATGTTATGGTTAAAAGCATTGCAAGGGACAAAAGCAAACTTAATACTTTTTTCATAAAATCACCTTATTACAAATAAAATAATATATTTAAATTATAAGTATTATTTCAATTTATGTCAACAGTATATTAAATTAAAAAATAAAGGCACTATGTTAAAAAAAGCATAGTGTCTTATTTTACTCTACATATTTACGAAGCTTTTGGAGGAGCGATTTTTCTTTGCGGGAAACCTGCACCTGAGAAATGCCGAGTGCGGCGGCGGTTTTGGGTTGAGTAAAGCCCTTATAATAGCGCATATCAACTATTGCCTTTTCCGTATCGTCAAGAAATTTAAAAAGTCGGTGAACAATTAAGCGATTAAAAATCTCATCACTCTCATCAACGGGTACATCTATAGTATATTCACCGTCATCGCTTGAAGTACTGAGTGATACCATAGGAGCAATAACACCCAAAATTTCAGGTATTTCCTCAGGCGGACAATCAAGAAGATTAGACAATTCTGTGACAGTCGGCTCTCGCATTTTATCATTAATAAATTTTTCACGAAGTGACTGAGCCTTAATAGCCTTTTCCTTTAAGCTTCGGCTTACTTTCACTGCTCCGCCGTCACGAAAAATACGTTTGATTTCGCCCATTATTACGGGAACGGCATAAGTTGAAAAAGCAAAGCCACGGCTTTCGTCAAAATTATCAACTGCTTTAATCAAGCCTACGCAACCGCTTTGGAATAAATCGTCATAGTCCACCCCTCTGCCCTTAAAGCGATTGGCAATAGAATGAACCAAGCCGATATTATTCTCAATCATTTTATCACGGTCTGTTACCATTTTGATTTGCCCTCAATTTTTTTAGAAAGGGTTACGGTTGTGCCAAAGGTCAGCTTAGACTTAACGTTTATTTTATCGCAAAAGCTTTCCATAACAGTAAAGCCGAGACCTGCACGGTCACCCTCACCTGTTGTAAAAAGCGGAGTCATTGCCTGAGAAACATCTACGATTCCGCAACCCTTGTCCCTAATTACAATTTTGACAGTATTGTCGTCAAAAAGTTTTCCCGATATAAATATTTTGCCGTATGTATCCTTATAAGCATGGACTATGCAGTTTGTCACCGCTTCGCTGACTGCCGTTTTTAAATCTGCGATTTCCTCAAGTGTTGGGTCAAGAGGGGTTACAAATGCGGAAACGGCAACACGTGCGAAGGCTTCGTTTACGCTTTTACTGTCGATTGTGAGTTTAAATTCATTAATTAGCTTTTTTGTATTCATTTTCATTCTCCTTAATTTTTGCAATTGATGAAAGACCTGCAAGTTCCATAATTTTTTTAGTTTGCAGGGTTACGTTTTTAATTTCGATTTGGCAAGCGGGATTAATGCTTTGAAGCAATCTGTATCTGCCCATAACAAGACCTATTCCGGAGGAGTCCATAAAGCTGACATTTTTAAAATCGAGAATTAAAGTCTTCGGCTTTACAAACATAAGGGTATTATCTATTTTTTCCCTAACCTCGCCTGCTGTATGGTGGTCTATTTCGCCGATAAGATAAGCAATAACAACACTACCGCTGCTTTCAATCGTAACGTTCATATTTGTCACTCCAATAAAAAAATACCAATCTGCGATAATACTAACAGATTGGTATTGAATAATTTATCAAAATTTGTATTTAATTTAATTCTTTTCTAATTTGCCGATAAAGATAAAACGATCCGCATACAAGCGAGAGATTATTTTGCTTAGCAAGCGTGATTGCTTTTTCGGCATTATCGACCGTAAAAACATTATCACAATATTTTTTTGCAACCAAAGCAAGCTCACTTGCACTCATTGAGCGAACGTTATCAACCTGCGTTGCATAAATTGCTTTACACTTAGGTGCAATTAATGATAAATAAGCATCAACATTTTTATCTTTCATCATTGCAACAACGGCAACTTCATTATTAATTTTAGGTGCAAGAGCACGAGCCGCATCCTCATTATGACCGCCGTCAACAAGGATATTGCCGACTTTGCTTTGCCTTGCCGGAAGGTTTGGATTTTTAGCCTCAATATCTAAGCCGATTTCATTTAAAGCTGCCTGGGCACAAGCAATATCATTTTTCAAAACATCGCCAAAATCATTGATTTTAATAAGTTTTGTATTATTATCACTGCACACTTTTTCAAAAATGCGCTCACATTTAGGGTTGGGATAAAGAATACAAACTGAATCGGGCTTAATAATTCCGGATTTTTCAGCCGCAATTTTTTCAAGAGTGCTGCCGAGAAAGGCTGTATGGTCAATTGCAACCGATGTTATAATCGAAATATTCTTTTTCTCAACATTTGTAGCGTCGCCCTTACCGCCCATTCCGCATTCTACAACGGCAAAATCCACATTTTTGTCTGCAAAATATTTATACATAATAGCAGTTACAAGTTCAAATTCGGTAGCATCGCAATTGATATATTTTTCTACATAGAATGCAAATTCTTCCTCGGTAATCATATTGCCGTTAATTTTTATTTGCTCACGGTAATCTTCGGTCCAAGGGGAAGTAAAAAGACCGACCTTTTTGCCTGATTTGATAAGTGCATTTGAAAGTGCGGCGGCAGTAGTGCCCTTTCCGTTAGTACCTGCAATATGAATAATATTTATCTTATCCTGAGGATTATCCATTTTATTCAAAAGCTCATAAATACGAGTAAGCCCCGGTTTAATACCGAGGCTTTGCTTTTGAAGTATTAAATTCAAAGCGTTATCGTAATTCATTTATTTACCCAAAGAATCAATAGAATTTTTAATATTTGCAATCTTATCCTCAAGCTTTGCGGCATCCTCTTTGTTTTGATTAACTACCTTTTCGGGCGCTTTATTAACAAATCCCGGATTAGAAAGCTTTTTATTGATAAAGTCAAGCTTGTCTTGCGCCTGAGCAAGTTCTTTTTCAAGACGCTTGCGCTCTGCCTCAAAATCGACAAGATCACCCATTGGAATATAAATCTTAGCGTTATCGGTAACGATTGTTACGGTATTGCCGAGATTGTCAAAGCTTGATTTAACCTCAACATCATTTGAAGAAGCAAGACGTTTAATAAAGTCAACACCGGCAGAGAAAAGTTGTGTTTGCTCAGTTTCAACATAAACCTTAGCTTTTTTGCTTGGAGGAATATTCATCTCTGCTCTACGGTTACGAATAGCACGGATAGCACTCATAAGAATTTCCATCTTAGCCTCATTTTCGGCAAAGCAAAGGCTTTCGTCATATTCTACCCACTTTGAAATCATAATCGATTCGCAGTCGTGAGGGATAGCCTGATATATTTCTTCGGTAATAAACGGCATAAACGGATGAAGAAGCTTAAGAATATCGGTAAGTACATATACAAGAACACTTTTAGCAGTATCCTTTGCCTTTTCGTCATCACCCTGAAGTCTGATTTTTGCAATTTCGATATACCAATCGCAGAAAACGTCCCAAATGAAATCATAAAGCTTTTGAATAGCAATTCCAAGCTCATATTTTTCAAGGTTATCGGTAACATCTTTAGCAAGGGTATTAACCTTAGATACAATCCATTCGTCCTCAACTGCAAGGTCACTTGGAAGTCCGTTATATTTGAAATCATCTGTAAGATACATCAATACAAAACGTGCAGCGTTCCAAAGTTTATTTGCAAAGTTACGTGACGCCTTAACCTTTTCGTCTGAAAAGCGCATATCGTTACCCGGTGAATTACCTGTTGCAAGAGTAAATCTCAATGCATCTGCGCCGTATTCATCAATAACCTCAAGCGGGTCAATACCGTTGCCGAGAGATTTAGACATCTTTCTGCCCTGAGCATCACGTACAAGACCGTGAATAAGAACGGTATCAAACGGTGCTTTATCGGTATAAGCGAGGCCCGAAAAAATCATACGAGAAACCCAAAAGCCGATAATATCATAGCCTGTAACAAGAGTATTGGTAGGATAATAATGTTCTAAATCTTCTGTCTTATCAGGCCAACCGAGAGTTGAGAACGGCCAAAGAGCAGATGAAAACCAAGTATCCAATGTGTCGGAGTCTTGATGAATATTTTCACTGCCGCAATGCGAGCACTTGCAAGGGTCCTCTTTGGAAACGGTTGTAGCGCCGCAATCATCACAGTACCAAGCAGGAATTCTGTGACCCCACCAAAGTTGACGTGAAATGCACCAATCACGAGAGCCACGCATCCAACTCATATAGTTTTTCTTGAATCTTTCAGGAACGAATTTAATATCGCCGTTTTCAACAGCGTCAATAGCCGGACCTGCAAGAGGGTCCATTTTAACAAACCACTGCTTTGAAACCATAGGTTCAATATTAGTGTGGCATCTGTAGCAAGTACCTACATCGTGTTTAAGCGGCTCAATTTCTTTAATATATCCGCCTGCTTCAAGGTCTGCAAGAATAGCCTTTCTTGCTTCAAGAGTAGTCATACCTGCATATTTGCCGCAATCGAGTACCTCAGGCTCGTTTTGAGTAGCCTTACCGCTTTTAATAATTTCATCGGCAGCCTCTTTATCAGCCTTGCCTGTCATATGACCGTCATAAGTGAATGTACGGATAATAGGAAGGTTATGACGAAGCCCTACCTCAAAGTCGTTAGGGTCATGAGCAGGAGTAATTTTAACAACACCTGTACCCTTGGTCATATCTGCATGCTCGTCACATACAATAGGAATTTCCTTATTTAAAAGCGGAAGAATAACGTGACAGCCGTGGAGATGCTTATATCTTGGGTCATCACCGTTAATTGCAACTGCTGTATCGCCGAGCATAGTTTCAGGACGTGTAGTTGCGAGTTCAAGCTTTTCGCCTGTTTCCTTAACTTCATAAAGAAGATGCCAGAAATTAGAGTCCTTTTCCTCATATTCAACCTCGGCATCTGAAATAGATGTATTACAATGAGGGCACCAATTTACCATACGGTTACCACGATAAATAAGGTCCTTTTCATAAAGGCCTACAAATACTTCTCTTACAGCCTTACTGCAACCCTCGTCAAGAGTGAAGCGTTCTCTGTCCCAATCGCAGGACGAGCCCATTTTTTTCAATTGCTCAATAATTCTGCCGCCGTATTGTTTTTTCCAATCCCATGCACGTTCAAGAAATTTTTCACGTCCGAGGTCATCCTTAGTAATACCCTCTTTACGCATAGCCTCAACAATCTTAGCCTCTGTTGCGATAGAAGCATGGTCGGTGCCGGGAAGCCACAATGTATCGTAGCCTGCCATTCTGTGATAACGGATAAGAATATCCTGAAGCGTATTATCAAGTGCATGGCCCATGTGAAGCTGGCCGGTAATATTAGGAGGCGGAATAACTATTGTATAAGTCTTTTTGCCTTTTTCTCTTTTAGCGTGAAAATACTTTTTATCACACCAAAACTGATAGGTACGGTCCTCAACTTCGCTTGGGTCGTACTGCTTTGCAAGTTCTTTTGCCATAACGTTCTCCTTTATAATATGGTATAATTTTATAAAAAAACAGCTTCCGCCTCAAATTGAGACGAAAGCGAAAAATTCCGTGGTACCACTCAAATTGCATTAATTAAACATAATGCCACTCAAATCCTTAACGCAGATATACGGACAAGACTACTTAGTTTCACCTTGCCGGCTCAAAAGCTACCTTCACCTACCGCATCTGCACTCTTCCACCAAACGAGCACTCTCTGAAAGAATAAGCAAGCTACTCCTCTTTTTCACAGCCGTTACAATATGCAAATATATTAGCAAAAAAAGTATTAAATGTCAAGCATAGGTAATGTTTAATTTTTATATGAAGATAGACTTCGAGAAAGTGAGATAAATTTCGTATTTTGCGAGTGGGAGCTGTACGTG
>OGUQ01002947.1_pt1 | contig 10872 bp, 6 predicted proteins | sample 1574701 | NCBI WGS metagenome assembly OGUQ01 (sample SAMEA2582087, study PRJEB24529) | metagenome | biome: Human gut stool | place: China | collected 2011 | reverse complement strand
CCTCTTCCCTCAGCAGCGACCGATGTAGTCAGTTCGTAGATCGAGTCTTTGGGCAGGAAATGATGAAGTTGCAAAGCGTCCACCTTCAGGTCGGCCCGATAAGCCTCAGTGCTTCCATTGTAGGCAGCATCTAAATTCAGCATTCCCTCTCCTTCTTTCAACAGGAGTTGCGCCATATATTGAGGCCCTTTCATTCGGGCTTTCGCAACCAACGACATCTGATTGGGAATAACAAGTAAACTATCCGGCCTCGTTCCGCCCAGAGCGGTCAGGAAGTTAAGATTCTGTGTCTGCATCCTCAGGTCAACAATGGCGGACCTCTCCAGGCTATCGGTCAGATTCAATAACTCTCCACCGCCCGAAAGTGAAAAAGCTCCGGGCAACTCGGCACTGAACCGGGTTATCTGCATCTCTTTCAGGTTTCCTTCCGTACCGGCACGTATCACCAACGGACGGAAGGGATAGGCCTCTTTGAAGCTATCCGGCAATCCACCGGCCAGCAACAACACGTCTTGTTTCCCGATCATCGCATTAAAGCGGGCAGTCAGACGTCCGGTAGTAGGAATATTCACCAACTCCCAATAAGTCTGTGCAGTAAGATCCATTTCGGAATGTGGAGTCAGCAGTTTCAAACTCGGCACTTGGATAATGGTATCATTGGCAAACACACGTCCGGTAAGCGAAGTGACACTTAATCCGGAACGGTCGTTCATCGAAAACTCACGGATAACAGCATTCATATTGCGTCCGCGATAATACATCGAATCGAGTCCGATACGAATATCGCGCAAAGCGATGTGTGAAGGATCGAAACCTTCCGCCGGCTCCGCGGTGCCCACATCATAATTGACCGAGGTACCCGATACCAGAAAACTACGAAGCCCGTAATGCAAATTCTTCAAATCAGCTTCCGCATCATTCACTTGTGCTTCTCCCACATGAGCCGCCAAGCGCATACTGTCTGCCGGTAACTGCATGCTGAAAGAGACATTCTTCAATTTCAAATGACGCAGGTCTACTTTCCAGCGGACCTCACTTTGAGCAGTATCTTTAGGCGTAGCAGTGGTATCATTCAAAAGCAACTGTACATGAGTATCAGAGAGTTCGGCCCGGTTTATAATGGCTATTTCATTGGGTAGATCCACCCCATGGCTCTCCAGCCTAAAACTACCCAGAACACCTTTCAGCCGCATACCGTCTATCAGGTTGGCAGAATTAACCGCTACCTGCTGAAGGCTGATGTCATCTACCTCAACCTTGCCACGGAAAAGCGGAAGTGCCTGCACATGTACATTGAGGCTTTCAAGTGAAAGCAATGTATCGGGAGCCTGGATGACTTCAACTCCCCGTACCAACAGATTTAAAGGAAACCGTAAATCGATGCGACGTACATTGATCTGCATGCCGGTTGCTTCGGAAGCATAAGCAGCAGCCTCCTTTCTCAGAAAATTCTGTACGGGAGGGATATAGAGTAATACCATCAGTATCACAAAGAGTATGAGGGGGGTAAGCAAAATCCAGCTTACCCATTTGATCCATTTTCGTTTCATGAAGCTTGTCTCTCAATGTAAAAAGTGATACAAAGGAAACAAAATTTTCCGGAAAAAGATTAAAGTGACGACGATTTTGTATACGAATAGACACTTACGGCAATCACCGATTGTCAATCTCCCGCTGCATATCGTCTTGCCTCAGCCATTACGATATCTACCTGTCGAAGAGCTTCATTCGCCTTTTGTATCATTTCGTCCGATACGGCTTCGCCACGACGCTGCTCCAGCCATAATAGCAGAGGAAGTGCCTCGGAAGCCCCAAGCAACGTAAACAGAGGCAATAATTTGTGAGCCATGCCGGCTATCCCATCCACATCAGTGGCTCGGATAGCGCTTTCCATCCGGTTCCGGTTCTTCTCCGTTTCTTCAATAAAGGTTTGAATGATGGTAGAGGCAGCTTCCGGATCATCTTCGGAAAAAGCAGTCAGCGCCCGAAAGTTAAGGGAGTCCGGTGTCAATTCAGCTGACGAACCGGTCATTTCTTCACCACTGATAATCGTCAAGAGTTCCTTTACCGTAAAAGGCTTATGCAAACATCCTGCAAAGCCGTGTTCCTGAAAGTCCTGTTCATTCATCTCACTCCGGGCGGTAACAGCAATTACCGGAATAGTACGCGCCTGAGGTATATTGGATGCACGCAATAGTTTCAGTAAATCGAAACCATTGATGGCAGGCATTTGAACGTCAGTCAGCAACACGTCGAATGTAGCCGTACGAAGTTGCTCAATCAACTCATCCGGCTGTTGGCAGCAAACAGCCTGAATGCCTTGTTGTTCAAGCATAGCGGCAGTCAGAGCCAATTGAATCCGGTCGTCATCAATCAATAAAACACGGTTTAATTTTGGAGATGCCATTACCCCGTCCTCACCGGCTTGATCTGTCGTTGAAACCGAAGACACATTTCCTTCCCGCTTCTCTCCTGTCACAGGCCCCACAGGATAGAGCGGCAGAATGACAATAAAACGACTCCCTTCACCCAAGGTACTTTGAACACTAATCGATCCTTCGAGCAAGGTCACAAGTTTGTGTACAATGGAAAGCCCCAGTCCAAAGCCTTCCTCACCTTGCGCTCCCGGCAACCGGGTAAATTCCTGAAATATCTTTTCACGGTCACCAGGTGCCATACCTTTACCTGTGTCCACCACCTCGATGCGGACACTGGACGAATGATAGGTAATATTCAATGCAATGCTACCCTTAGCTGTGAATTTCACAGCATTGGAAAGCAGATTATTTACAATTTGCCGGATACGGAGCGGATCACTGATAAAGCGTCCGTCCAGTTCGGCGTCTATACTGCAACTTAAAGTCAGATGTTTGGCATCGGTCAGTGGTTTGAAGCTAATACGTATCTCTTCAAACAGTTGTGCCGGATTAAAAGTAACCCGGTTGACTTCTGCCTTATTCAGATCCAACCGGTGGAAGTCGAGCAAGTCACTTACCAGTTTAAGCAGATGTTGCGAGGAACTTTTCATATTGTCCAGATAGAAACGCTGTCTTTCATCCGTAGTCAACCCGGTCAATAAATCCGTATATCCGATGATAGACCCCAAAGGAGCTTTAAAATCATGGGTAATGGCAAGCATTAATTTTTCACGGGCGATCAGCAAATCTTCCGCCCGTTTATTCGCCACCTCCAATTGCTGGCGGTAACGGTTGCTACGGGAAATATCCCGCATAATCAATATCAGGAAAAAAGCCGATAATAGTACGGCACCAACCGCGATACCGCCGATGATACGCGCCGACCGCATTCTTACCTCCTGCTGAAGCTCGGCATCCTGACGGGCACGCAGGGTCATTTCTTCCTCATATTGTTTAATCAGACTATCCATTCGTGCCGTCAACTGTGTATTCATCCGCTGGTACTTCGTACTGGTACGCCGGATGGTTTTCTTCCGTTGCAACCGTTTTTCTTCGGTAGCCATGCGGATTTTCTGCTGAAGAGAATCTTTAGAAGTAGTCGGTTGAAGAATGGTATCAGTGGCTACTTCCAGCGATGTATTAACTAATACGGCACTGTCTTGTTTAGAAGGGGAAAACACTTCGGCGAGTCGTTTGAAGAATCCCTTCTTTTTAGGAGTAGTTATTAACGAGTCACGCTTGGTAATGACCCGATGTTGTACCCGTTGCTGGGTAATGACAGAATCTTGTTCGGAAATGATTTCTTCAATCTCCGAAGCAGAGAGAAGGCTGTCGTTTGCTTCACTTAACACCCGCAACATCTGAATCGTGTTTTGATCTTTCTCGTGGAGAAGGGTCAATAGACTATCAGTTCTTAAGTTCTGCTGATCGTCGGCTGCCGACAATGCTTCCATCTCACGATGTACAAACACCAGCGAGAAAAGGAGGATCGCCAGTAACAAAGTGTAACCGGCGGTTATTTTCAACTTTGTAAAACGGAAGGAAGCCATTGGGATAAAAGTTTTAAGTATTAAGTATTAAGTATTAAGTATTAGGTTTTGGGGTGGGGTTCGGGGAGTTTTGTCATGTAGTGGAAACGCCACCAGAGCATTAGTCCCGCACTCGTCAGACCAAAAGGAAATGCCATCCAGACACCTACTATCCCCCATCCCATTACAAAGCCGCAGAAATATCCTACGGGAAGCGAAATAACGAAATAGGCGATAAAGGCGATAACCATCATTAGTTTTACATCTGAAATTCCACGCAAAGCATTGGCGAAAGTAATCTGCAGTCCGTCGCCAAACTGGTAAACGAGGAAAGGGAAGATTAGAGAGGTCACCATAGCAGCCACTTCCTGACTGTCGGTAAACCAGCCTCCCAAGTAATTCCGGCAAAGGAAGACAATCAAGGAAAGCACGACACCCAATGTCATCATCAGATGAAAACCGGCATAGGCTGAACGGCGTACATTGACGATGTCATTCTGGCCTTTGAAATTGCTGACACGAACAGCAACAGCAGCCCCCATACCGTAATACATCATAAAGGTAAACTGCGAAATAGCCAACATCACCTGATGAGAAGCCAAAGCGATCGTACCTAGCCAACCGATCATGATAGCACTCAAACTAAAGGAGGCTGTCTCCATTCCCATCTGGAAAGCAATCGGCCATCCTAGTCCATTCAAGCGTCCAAATACTGCACGTGACCATCCCAAACGGAAAAAGCCAATCTTATAACGGACGAAACGCGGACTACGCATAAAGATGATTATAAATACAATCACCATCACAATACGCGAAAACAACGTACTAATACCTGCTCCCAACAAACCTAATTCGGGCAATCCGAGTTTACCGTAAATCAGGATATAGTTTCCTATGATATTCAAGACATTTCCTCCAAGCAATATCCACATGGCGGTTTGGGTATCCGTTATTCCGTCTGTGAATTGCTTGAATCCATTGAAAAGCATGACAAACACTAATGAAGCAAGCAAAACAAGGTAATACGGTTTAATCAGAGGAATCAATTCTTCCGGCTGTCCGAGATGCTCGATATTCAGATAAAGAACAGTCATACATATAGTCAGCAGCAATGCAACCATCAGATTTGCCAACAAGCTGTTGCGCAATGCCTGTCCGGCAGGAGCATACTGATGAGTCCCATACAGCCCTCCTACAATGGGAGTCAGTCCATACGAAAACCCTGTACTGAAAATAATCGCCAGATTAAACACATTATTTACGAAGGAAGCTGCTCCCAGCTCAATCGTACTATGATGTCCGATCATTAACGTATCCGCAAATCCGAGAACGATCACTCCTATTTGCCCGATCACAATCGGTAGTCCGAGAAAAATTAGTGCTTTATAATGCTCTTTATATGTACTATAAATATGTCTCATTTACTTTTCCGTTACCTAAACGTATCTCCATTTTCAGGCAAAGGGACTTTCCCCTTTCACTGATAAATTATAAAAAAGGGAGAATTTAATTTTGTTGTTTCTTATAATATAGTATTACTCCGTTCTCCTTACGGAAAGCAGATTGAGCTACCGCCCGCAATTGTTCAGCCGTGACAGACCGATAACGATCGACCTCTTTTTCCATGTCCTCCGCCCGGCCAAGCAATTCGTACCAAGCCAGGTTGGTTGCCACATTCAAATAATTGATGTTGCCGAATATCTGGGTGGACTCAAATTTGTTCTTCACTTTTTCCAGTTCCTGTTCGTCAACCAATTCTTGCTGCAACAGTTCCAGTTCTTCCCGCACTGCCGCTTCCGCCTGTTCCAGGGTGACACCTGCCGAAGGTTTACCACTAATATGGAATAACCCCGCATCTACACTGCCGGAAATATAAGCATCTATACTCGAAAATAATTGTTTCTGTTGTACCAAACGCTGGTTCAACCGGCTGGAACGTCCGTTGCTCAACACATCCGACAAAATATCAAATGCATAATAATCCGGATGGCAATGGGCAGGCATGTGGTATGCCATAAATAAAGAATCGAGAGGAACATTTCTCTCTACCGTCAGCCGCCGTTCTTCCGTCTGTTCCTGTTCTTGTGGCAGGTTCCGTTGAGGAACTTCCCGACGAGGAATAGAGCCGAACCATTTTTCTGTCAAAGCAACCGCCTCTTCGAAAGAGATATTACCGGTCACAGCTAATATGGCATTATTAGGAGCATAAAAACGGAAAAAGAATGCCTTCACTTCTTCCAGCGTAGCATTGGCAATATGCGACAACTCTTTTCCGATAGTAGGCCATTGATAAGGATGCGTCTGATAAGCCAGAGGACGCAAAAGATGTCCGATATCCCCATAAGGCTGATTCAAACAACGCTGTTTGAATTCTTCTATTACTACTCCCCGCTGTACCTCCAGACTCCGTTCGCTAAAATCAAGACTCAACATCCGGTCGGATTCCAACCAAAAGCCGGTTTCTACATTCTGACGAGGTACAGTGAGGTAGTAATTGGTTATATCATTATTCGTCCAGGCATTATTCTCTCCACCCGCCAATTGAAGCGGCATATCATAATCGGGAATATTCACCGACCCTCCGAACATCAGGTGTTCGAACAAATGGGCAAAACCGGTATGTTCGGGATCTTCGTCGCGAGCTCCCACATTATATAATATATTAAGGGCAACCATCTGCGTACTTTCGTCCTGCGAATGTACCAGACGTAACCCATTATCAAGAATATGCCTGTTGATTTTCATATATTTCAGTCAAGTATTGTCACCTTTGTTATTTTTACATCTTCTTCGGGACGATCGCTACGGTCGGTTTTCACCTGCTGGATTTTATCCACAATATCCAGACCTTTCACTACTTCACCGAACACAGTATATTCGCCATCCAGATGCGGAGTTCCTCCCACCGTTGTATAGGCTTCAATCTGTTCCGGAGTGAAATGAAATTCCGGTTGTTTAGCTGCCATTTCCTGTGCCTCTGCAAACAACTTTTCCTGCAAATCATAAAGACCGTTTTCGTCATTTGCTTTTCGCATCTTATAAATTTCCTTCATGTGTTTCTGTGCCAGCGTATTGAAAATAACATTAATCTTATTCTCATTCATCTGGCTTTCCATACCCAGCAAGGTAGAGTCATTGAACACCTTACCTGTCACGATATAGAACTGACAACCGGAAGATTCTTTCTTCGGGTTCACATTATCTCCCTGACGGGCAGCGGACAAGGCACCTTTCTTATGGAAATATTTAGGATATACAAATTCAGCGGGAACAGTATAACCTACATCTCCCGTACCCAGCATTTTTCCTTTCGGTGCATTCTTTGAGTCCGGGTCACCAGCCTGAATCATAAAATCTTTGATAACACGATGAAACAGTGTGCCTTCATAAACACCGTCCTTCACCAGTTTGATAAAATTATCACGATGTTTCGGTGTCTCATTATATAGTTTCACCTCGATATCTCCTACAGTTGTCTCAATCTTTACCAACGTTTCTTTATCCATGTCTCCTCCTTTTTTTGTTCCGGTTTTGCAGGCAGTAAGTCCGCAAAACGATATGGTTAATATTATCAATAGAATCTTTTTCATAACACTTTTATTTAATTTAAGTTTGCAAATATACCACTTTCGCCTAAATCCTCTTACCTTTGTGACTTAAAAGAATCAAAACCTGACATGATGAGCTCCATATTGATCGTTGAAGATGATATCACTTTTGGAATGATGCTAAAAACCTGGCTAGGCAAAAAGGGCTTTGAAGTATCATCAGTGAGTAATATTGCCCGCGCCCGAAAACATATCGAAAGCCAAAACGTCGATCTGATTTTATCAGACCTGCGACTACCCGACCACGAAGGTATCGATCTGCTGAAATGGATGAATGAACAAGGCATGGACATTCCTTTAATCATCATGACTGGCTATGCGGATATACAATCCGCCGTACAGGCAATGAAACTGGGAGCACGTGATTATATAGCCAAACCGGTAAATCCGGAAGAATTACTGAAGAAAATTTCTGAATGTCTACAGTCTGAAAAGAGTCCTGCTACTCATAACGTTGCTAAATCTTCTTCTAAAAAAGGTGCTTCTACTTCATCTAAAGATTCAACAGAAAATCATCGTGCTTATCTGGAAGGAGAAAGTGATGCAGCCAAACAACTCTACAATTATGTAGGTCTGGTAGCTCCGACCAATATGTCCGTACTTATCAACGGTTCCAGCGGAACAGGAAAAGAGTATGTGGCGCACCGTATTCATCAACTTAGCAAACGAAACGATAAACCGTTTATTGCCGTAGATTGTGGTTCTATCCCCAAAGAACTGGCTGCTTCCGAATTTTTCGGTCATGTGAAAGGTTCGTTTACAGGTGCTCTGACAGATAAAACGGGTGCTTTCGTTGCAGCCAACGGTGGTACTATCTTTCTGGATGAGATCGGAAACCTTAGTTATGAAGTGCAGATACAACTGCTTCGTGCCTTGCAAGAGAGAAAAATACGTCCGGTAGGTTCTACACAGGAGATATCGGTAGATATTCGTCTGGTATCTGCCACCAATGAGAATCTGGAACAAGCCATTGAAAAAGGTACTTTCCGTGAAGACCTTTATCATCGTATCAATGAATTTACCCTCCGTATGCCCGATCTGAAAGAACGGAAAGAAGATATTCTGCTCTTTGCCAATTTCTTCCTCGATCAGGCAAACAAGGAACTGGATAAACACCTGATTGGTTTCGATGCAAAAGCATCGCAAGCTTTAATGAATTATCATTGGCCGGGAAATTTGCGCCAAATGAAGAACATCGTCAAAAGAGCAACTTTATTGGCACAAAGCAGTTTCATTACTTTATTGGAATTGGGGACCGAGCTTTTAGAAACTCCTGCATCCAGCAATACGAGCATTGCATTACGCAATGAAGAGACTGAAAAAGAGCATATTTTGGAGGCGCTACGCCAAACAGGAAACAATAAGAGTAAAGCAGCGCAATTACTGAATATTGATCGAAAGACTTTATATAATAAATTGAAATTATACAATATTGATTTGTAACAAGTTACATTCTTGCATTTTCTCAAGTGTTCTCATGCCTATGAGAAAATTTTCTCAATGCAATGAGAAAAAATTCTCACTATTATGAGTATTTATTCTCATCACGGTGAGAAATGATTCCTTTTTGTAGTGCTCGAACTTATCTTTAACCGAATCTATCGCATTACCAGATATTATTAATTTTAATGCATATTCCATAGAATAAAATGCCCCCCATGAATAAAAAAACATTATTACCCCTTGCATTTGTGCCACTCGCAGCAACCAATCTGCAAGCACAAAGCAATATGCAAATAGAACACGCGGACAAACGTCCGAATATCATTCTCTTTATGGTAGACGATATGGGATGGCAGGATACTTCACTCCCATTCTGGACACAGAAGACACACTATAACGAATTGTACGAGACTCCAAATATGGAGCGGTTAGCCAAACAGGGAATGATGTTTACTCAAGCGTATGCCAACAGTATCAGTTCTCCTACCCGGTGCAGCCTCATCACCGGAACCAACGCCGCACGTCACCGAGTAACTAACTGGACGCTGCAAAAGAATACAATGACAGACCGTAAAGATAGCATTCTGGCAGTCCCTGACTGGAATTACAATGGAGTAAGTCAAGTGTCCGGCACTAATCATACTTTCGTAGGAACCTCCTTCGTGCAACTGCTAAAGAACAGCGGTTATCATACTATACATTGTGGAAAAGCCCATTTCGGAGCGATAGATACTCCAGGGGAAGATCCGCATCATTGGGGATTCGAGGTAAATATTGCCGGACATGCGGCCGGTGGACTTGCCAGTTACCTGGGAGAAGAGAACTACGGACATACCAAAGATGGGAAAGCGGTATCACTGATGTCTGTTCCCGGATTAGAGAAATATTGGGGAACGGAAACCTTTGTAACTGAAGCATTGACGTTGGAAGCCATTAAAGCACTGGATAAAGCGAAAAAGTATAATCAGCCTTTCTATTTGTATATGTCGCAATATGCCATCCACATTCCTTTGAACAAAGATATGCGCTTCTATGAGAAGTACAAGAAAAAAGGAATGACAGACCATGAAGCTGCTTATGCCACACTGATTGAAGGAATGGATAAAAGTTTAGGTGATTTAATGAACTGGCTGGAAAAGAATGGAGAAGCCAACAACACTATTATCATTTTTATGAGTGATAACGGAGGACTTGCATCCGAATCCGGATGGCGTGACGGCAAGCTGCATACACAGAATTATCCATTGAACAGTGGTAAAGGTTCTACTTATGAAGGCGGTATCCGCGAACCGATGATTGTCAGTTGGCCGGGAGTAGTAGCTCCGGGAAGCAAATGCAACAACTACTTGTTGATAGAAGACTTCTACCCTACTATTCTTGAAATGGCAGGTGTCAAGAACTACCAGACAGTTCAACCGATAGACGGTATCAGTTTCATCCCTCTGCTGAAACAGACAGGCAACCCAGCTAAGGGTCGGAGTCTTTTCTGGAATATGCCTAACAACTGGGGAAATGACGGTCCCGGAATCAACTTTAATTGTGCCGTTCGAAACGGTGACTGGAAATTGATTTATTACTATGGAACAGGAAAGAAAGAGTTATTCAACATACCTGATGATATAGGAGAAAGCAACGACCTTAGTGCACAGCATCCGGACATCGTGAAGAAACTTTCTAAAGAGCTGGGCAACTTTCTAAGAAAAGTAGATGCACAACGACCGACTTTCAAAGCGACAGGTAAACCTTGTCCCTGGCCGGATGAAATTAAGTAAATAGATTACCTAAATAAAAGAACTGTGGCGGGGAGTGTGGAATAATTCCACACCCGGAGTGTAGAACGGCGCTATTCGATGCCGTAGAGGTGCAGTTTGTTGT
>OGUQ01002946.1_pt1 | contig 10874 bp, 9 predicted proteins | sample 1574701 | NCBI WGS metagenome assembly OGUQ01 (sample SAMEA2582087, study PRJEB24529) | metagenome | biome: Human gut stool | place: China | collected 2011 | reverse complement strand
GAGGGTCCCGGCCAATAGGCGGGGACCCTCACGTTTCAGGTGGCTTTTGCCTCGAATGATACCGGGCTATTTCTCGCGGCTCGCATACTCCTTTTCGATTGCCTGACGCGCCTTGAACATATCCTTGGTGTTCTTCATGTCGACGTCATAGACCTTCTTGTAACCGAGACCGTCAACCTCTTTCTGCATCTTGCTCCAGATGGAGTTGAACTCGTCATCGCTCTTGGAGAACACTGCCTGCCAGCAGGCGTTCACCACGGCGGTCTTCAGCTGTCCACGGGTGGTGGAGATCACGGAGTCTTCATCCGGAGTGGTGTACGAGGCGCCCGGAATGACCGCGAGTTTGCCACTCTGCTCCAGATACTCCATGGTCGTGCGCGCACCGCCCATATGCTCTTGCCAATCTTTGTCGAGTGCGGTATCACGCTTGGCGAGTTCGGAATCCCACATCTGATAGTTGTACGGCGCGTTGGTTCTCGGATCGATGTCCTTGTTGAGCACGGTGGAGACGTTCAGCTGGGATGCGCCGTCGGAGTAACCGCCCCCGCCGTATTCCTCCGGAACGTTGACGCTTTCGCCGCCCATGGCCTTGACACCGAAATCGGTAAGTACCGGTTTGCCGTCCTTGATGTCCCAGGTCAGACCCTTTAACCCGGCAGCGCCATTGGTCTGGGAACCCGCAGCTTGGATACCCTCAGGCGAGTAAAGCCAGTCAATGAATTTGACCAGACGTTCCTTGTTCTTGGCTTTTTCTCCGACGCCGATGAACGTGGTGGTGCCGTTCGGCTGGGCACCCTTGGATGCGATCTTCATGTCATCGATGCTCAGCATCATGAAACCCTTACCATCCTTCTTATGGGCGTCCGTGTTATAGGCCGCTTGGCCGAGCCAAGGCCAGAAGGAGAACAGGATCTTGCCTTCCTTGTACTTGGAATACATGGTGTCGTAGTTCTGCGTAGTGGATTCCGGATCAACCAAGCCCATCTGCTCGGCCTTGTTATAGAACTTCAGCGCACGCACGTAAACGCCATTCTCGTCGATCAGCGATTGAGCATCCGTGCCGTCGGCATTGCTCATCACGTAACCGGTCCCTTCGGCATAGCCATAGAACGCCGGAAGCTGGAAGCCATTCTGCATGGCCTGATCGTCCCAATCCTTGAACAGACTCAGCGCGTAGACGTCATCGCTGCCGGTCTCTTCGCGCGCCTTGTCCTGCATCTGCTTGAGGACCGGGAGCAGATCCTCAAGCGTGGCAACCTTGGGGTAGCCGATCTCCTTGTAGTAATCCCAACGTACGAACGGGCCGAAAGTCGGTTCGACACCTTCGCTGGACTCGGTCGGAGACAAGGATGATACCGAGGTCGGAATGCCCCACATACCGCTCTCCTGGTTGGCATCCTTCGTCAACTGATCGATGGCCCCCTGATAAGTCTTGAGATACTTGGTGTTTTTGATATACGAACTCAGGTCAGTGACGAGTTTGGACTTGACCACTTTTTCGGCCTGACCGCTGCCAGAGCCGATGATCACAATGTCGCCCAGATTGCCTGCAGCCGCGCGGGTATCGAACAGCGTGTTGCCGCCGCCTGCGACGTTCGGGGCCACGATATTGAGCTTGATGTTGAACTTATCCTTAATGACCTTGGCGAACCAGCCCTTCTGCTCGCCCTGATAGTTCGCCAGTTGGTCGAACACCTCGACCGTCATCAGCGAATTGTCATCGGCATCGCTGGCGGTGTCACCGCCGCAGGCCGCCATCGTGCATGCCATGGCAAGCACGCCACACGCCGCGACGAGTTTTCTTCCGACACTACGCATCTTCCCTCACCTTGTCCTTTCGTAGCTATTGTCACGAGCATGCAAACGTCCACAATCATGACGATTCCGTCGTAAATCGCGCGTAACCGCCGCGAATGCGCGTATACAAGCAACCCTGCATCTGCTCGTCCTATGGCTTCCTCACCATGCCGTGGACGTTTACGATTTCAGGGTACAAGGCCTTATCCTTCATTGTCGAATCGTTTCGACGATTTTCGACAAAAAAGCTTGCGGCACATTCGATTGCGCCGCCTTCCTTCACGGGCAGAGGAATATCACACGCCTTTCGAAACGTCATGCACCGAACCTCGACTCAAATACTTCACCGCAATCAGCTCCTTTGTCCCCTGCTCGGACATCCGACGCTTCCCCTCGATGATCTCCATCAACACATCCACCGCACGGGCACAGGTGGCGTATGGCCTCAGCGGAATCTCATCAAGCGGCGGATTCATCACTGACGCCTGACCGAAGGCACCCAACTGGATGACGGAGATATCCTTCGGAATGTCATAACCACGCGATTGCAAGGCCGACTTGAGATTCGACATCGCGATTAATCCAACTTGCCCGAGCACCGCAGTTATCCGCGGATCCGAAGCAAAGGCCCTTTCAACCACACATTCCATCTCATCAGCGTCACCGGTATCGATTACATCGCACGTCAGCCGCATACCGGCCTTCTCAGCACAGATCCGCACCGAATCACGCGTACGGATCAGAAAGTTCACGCCCTGCTCGTATGCATGGGAGTTCGCACCGAGAAACAGTACATGACGATGCCCGGCCTTCATCAGTTTTTGTACCGCCATCTCCCCCATCTGCTCGAAATCCAAATCCACCGCATAGACTCCATCCAAATCGTCAGGGCATCCAATCGATGCGACTGGCACCCGGGATGTCTTCGCCGCGCGGGCACGCGGGTCGCTCATAGCAACATCCAACAGCAGTACTCCATCCACCAAACCGGAGTCGGACATGCGCACCAAATCCTCATTCTCATCCTCACCCATCAGCAACAACACGTCATAGCCATAATGGCGCAGGCGACGGGCCACCCCGAAAAAGAACGGCGACCAATCGCCATATGCCGTCTCGTCACTCATCGGAGAACTCAGCGCGACGAGCCGCGTTCTTTCCCCACGCAGCATGCGGGCACCGGCATTGGGAAAATAGTTCAGCTCGCGGGCGGCCTGCATCACCTTGATCTTGGTTTCATTCCGCACCGAACGCTTGCCACTCATCACATACGAAACCGTACTGATGGAGACCCCCGCGCGCACCGCAACATCTTTGATTCCCGCCATCAACACCCCTTATCACGAGATGGTCATCATCCATGATGCCGTAAGCATACTGTCCTACAAAATTTGTAGTCTTGTCTTGCGTAGATTTTCAAGTATTTCGACGGATTTCGGATATAATCAAAAGAATTGACGAATGCGTCATCCGGCAATCTTCGCGCCATTTTGCAAAGGAGGAGGGGCAATGAGCGTTGCAGCGTGGTCTCAGTTTTTGGAAGCCCAATCCGGCTCTGGCCCGGACACCTCCAGCACCAGCATCACCGCACGTGACACCACGTCAAAGAAAACCTTTGAAAAACGCAAGCGCATGAGTCAGGAAGAGCGGCATCTGCAGATTCTGCAGGCCGCAGCCAAGATCATCGCCATCAAAGGGTTCTGGGGTATGTCGCTGCAGGATATCTCAGACGAGCTCGGCATCACCGAAGCCGCACTCTACCACTACATCTCATCGAAAGACGATCTGCTCAACATGGTGCTTTCCGAAGGCTATGACACTCCGGATGCAGATGAATACAATGCCGTGACCGCTGCGGTGATCGACGCTGACGGACATCGCGTCTACTATTATCCCCGATATTGCCTGAACATCGTTCGCTATAACCTGCAGCGTCCGGAAATGGTGCAACTCTATTCCGTACTCAACGGTGAGGCGCTCAGCCCGGAACACCCGGCACACAGCTTCTTCATCGGCCGCCATATGCGCAACTGGGAAATGATCTGCTCCATGAATTGGATACTGCCGGAGTACGTCGACGAGGAGCGCTTCTACGACCTGTACACGCTTGCCATGAGCGCGATGGACGGTCTGCAGTACCGCTGGCTGGGCGACGATTCAATGAACCTGCTTGAGCAGTGGATTTCGATTTCCGACATCATCTTCCCGCCGAGCGAATGGGCCGGATACACCGATCCGAGCGAATACGAGAGCGCCAGCGCAGGTTGCCTGCTGCCGAAGACGCTTTCGGCACGGCAGTAGGCAACCTGCTTGGATGAGTTTCAACGGCTTGGCTAGAACCTACCCGGAGTGGAGGTGCTGATGAGTTTGAGATTAACGAATTCGTTGATCCCCAACGCTCCCAGTTCACGCCCATAGCCCGAATTCTTCACACCACCAAACGGCAGCTCGCAGGAATCAGCACCGACTTCATTGATGTAGGTCATACCGGTTTCCAGAGCGTTAGCCACACGTTCACCCTGTTCAGGATCGGTGGTGAAGACATATGAGCCAAGACCGTACACCGTATCGTTGGCGACTTTCACGGCTTCGGTTTCATCTTTCACACGGTAGAACTGCGCCACCGGTCCGAAGAACTCCTCATACCGCGCCGGAGATTCCTCAGGAATATCCGTAAGAATAGCTGGGCGAAAATAAGCCCCGTCATTCACACCGTCTCCCAATGCCAATGTGGCGCCCGATTCAACGGCCTCGCGCACCTGTTCGGCGAGATGCTCGGCAGCGGCCTTGGAACACAACGGCGCCAACTCAAGCTTTTCGGATGCTTTGGCAAACCTACTGAGGAACTCGTCATACAGCGAATCCACAACAATGAAACGCTTCGCGCCATTGCAGATCTGCCCGCAATTCTCATACCGTCCCCCGATAGCAGCTGCGACGGTGGCATCCATATCATCAGTGCTCAGCAAAATGAACGGATCGGAACCGCCAAGCTCACATACCACCTTCTTCAGCGCAGCCCCCGCTTCAGAGGCGATGGCCACCCCGGCACGCTCGGAACCTGTCAGGCTTACGCCGCGAACACGATGATCTGCAATAACGGCTGCAGACTGTTCGTTGGTGATGTACAGATTGGTGAACGCACCGTTCGGGAAGCCCGCATCCAGGAAGATCCGCTCCATGGCCGCCGAGGATTTCGGGCACAGGGAAGCATGCTTAAGCAGAATGGTGTTGCCAAGCATAAGATTCGGCGCCGCAAATCGGGCAACCTGATAGTACGGGTAGTTCCACGGCATGACGCCGAACAACGGGCCTATCGGCAACTTGCGGATTACGGCCGAGCCTTCGGCCTCGCGTTGAATCGGAGCATCTTCAAGGAAGAACTCGCCGTTATCCGCGTAATAACGGTAAATCGCACCGGAAAACTCCACTTCGGCCAAGCATTCTTCGGGAAGCTTGCCCATTTCGTGATGAATGATGTCCGCCAGTTCTTCCTTGCGTTCCTCATACAGATCAGCGACCCTTCGCAGCAACGCAGAACGCTCCGCCTTGCTTGAGGTTCGCCCCCACTGCTCGAACGCAATCTGAGCCCCATCGAGCGCGGTTTCCACCTGCTCGTCGGAATAAGTGGCAAAGGTCTCCTCCACCTCGCCGGTTGCGGGGTTTGTTACCGCATAATGCGACATGACTTGCTCCTTCTGCTATTAGTCGATATCCGATGCAACCCGTTGTGATAGCCACAACGGCACCAGGGAAATGACCACCATGATTACCGCGACCACGGAAACGACCGGGGCCTGATGAGGGCGGAACATGTTGTTCATGATCCAGATCGGCAGCGTGGTGATATCTTGCCCGGCAGTGAACGTCGTCACCACTATTTCGTCGAAACTTAACGCGAACGCCAACAGACCGCCAGCAAACAGTGAGGATTTGATACGAGGGAAGGTGACCAGCCTGAATGTCGTCCAGACACCGGCACCCAAGTCGGCGGAAGCCTCTTCCGTGTGCTGTCCGAGCTGCCCAAGACGGGCAAACACGTTATTGTAGACCGTAACGATGGTGAATGTCACATGCGCGACAATCAACGTGAACATCGATAGTTTGATACCCACCATGGTGGTGAAGGCATTATTCAATGCGATACCAGTGACGATGCCCGGCAAAGCAATCGGCAGAATGACCAGCATATTGATTGCGCTTTTGCCGAAGAAGTCGTATCGCTGCAATGCAAGCGCGCACAGCGTGCCAAGAATCAGCGAGACGATGGTGGCGACGATTGCCACGCCGAAGCTGGTCAGCGCCGCACTCAGCAATCCTGCCGAATGGAATGCCCCCCCCCACCATTCGAACGTGACGGAACGCACAGGCCATGCCAAAGTGGCATCGCCATTCACCGAATTGATCAGCACCACAGCCAGTGGTGCGTAGATGAACAGCAGCACAATGCCTGCGGCGATGCCGAACAACACTTTTGTGGATTTCTTCAATTCCATTGCCACACCTCCTGACTACAGACGTTTCAGAGCACCGGTACGGCTGACCAACATGAGATACACGCCGATGATAATGATCGGAATGAGCGCACAGGCGGCAGCCATCGGGGAATTGTTGGCGACGCCGACATCGGTGTAGATGATATTGCCTAGAACCTGTGTTTTTCCGCCTACGATGCCGGCCACAATGTAGTCACCCAACGACAGCGAGAAACTGAAGATGGAACCGGCGACCACACCCGGCACAATCATTGGCAGCAGTACTTTGCGAATGGTAACGCCACTACGTGCACCTAAGTCGCTCGACGCTTCCAACAAGGATTCGGGAACCTGCTCGAACGCCGTGTAGATTGGGGTGATCACGTAGGGAAGCCACAGATAGACCTCCACAAGAATCACCGCGAACAAACCATATCCGGGCGAGTGGCCGCCGAATGGCCGCAATATCATGTCAAGCACACCCGAACCGGACAACACCGATCTCCAAGCATATGCTTTGACGAGATAGCCAGCCCATAACGGCGTAGAGACGAGTATCACCAACAACTTGCGCACGCGTGGCGACGCCATCCGCGCCATGTAGAAGGCAATCGGGAACGCCAGAACGATGTCGATGACCGTCGCCAACACCGCGATGAACAATGTACGTTCGGTCACCGTAAGGTACAGGCTGTCGGTAAACGCCTGGATGAGGTTATCGAAGGTCCAAGTCATCTCCACCGCGCCGGTGTACTCGTTGACTGACCACAGTGCCGTGATGAGCAAGGCAATCAAGGCGACGACGTACACCAACGCCATCCAACCGACCGGCAGAACGAGTAATGCCCAACGGTGCAGTGTCGGATGATTGTAGAGGAACGAGGAAACAGGCTTTTTCGCTCGCTGTTTCATGATGGTCAGCCCTTGATTTCCTGCCAGGCCTTGGTCCACTCGGTATAATCGGTGCACTTGACGTCCGTACGACCGTCGATGCACTGCTTGATCGGAGTGTTCCAGTACCAGATCTTCTTCTCGAACTCCTCATCTCCGGCGTGATAGACATCGCAGAATTTACCGTCGGAAGCATACTGGCAGGCATTCTTGTTGGCCGGAGCCTCACCGAAGTATTCAGTGGCCTGAGCGTTGGCCTTCGGACTATCGATATAATCCAACCACTTATAGGCGCAGGTGGTGTGTTTGGTCTTGGAAGAAATCATCCACGTATCGCTCCATCCGGTAACGCCTTCGGATGGAGTGGTGATACCGAACTTTGAAGAGTCAAGTTGGTTGTACACCACCTGCCAACCGGTGCCAACCACAGTGTCACCGCTCTGGAAGGCCTGGGCAAGCTTAAGAGAATCGGACCAGTACTCGCCAACGTTCTCGTTCTGCTCCTTGAGCAGATCAACCGCGGCCTGAAGTTGATCCTCGTCTAGGGCATACGGATTCTTGATCTTCAGTTCAGGCTTATGGGCCATCAGATAGATTGCCGCATCGGCGATGTAGATCGGGGAATCATATGCAGTAACCTTGCCGCTGAATTGGCTGGCTTTGGACTGGTTAAACACCACGTCCCAGGAAGTCGGTTCCTTGGAGAAATCAGACTTGTTGTACATCAGCAAATTCGCGCCGTAACCGTGGGGCACGCCATAGCTCTTGCCGTTCACCGTGTTGAAATCACGGTTCTTCAAGAAACTGTACACATCCTTGTAATTGGGGATGAGATCGGTATTAACAGGCTGCACCAGCCCACTGTTGATCAGTCGTAGTGTAAGGTCGCCTGATGCCGCGATCACATCGTACTTGTCCGATGTCTTGATGAGGTTGTACGCCTCGTCACTGGTGCCGTAGGTCTTCGACGTCACCTGACAACCGGTATCCTGCTCGAACTCGGATACCCAATCCACATCCGGATCGTCGGAACCGTCTTCCACGTAGCCCGGCCATGCCAGGATTGAGACTTCACCTTCCGCTTCGCCGAGTTTTTGCACGGCCGTACCGCCATTCGTGCTGCTTCCCGCGCTTGTCGCGCCACAACCCGTCATCGCGATGACACCTGCGGCTGCGAATACCAGGGTCGTGGCCCGCTTGATGATGTGTTTGTTGTTCTTGCTCATGATGCTTCCTCTCTTTCGCATCGATCCACTGCGGAATCAGTGCTCCTCCAGTAGAATCTGATCGTTCTTACGCCATGCGAGTCTGATGTTCTCCCCCCTCTCCGGTACCGTCTCGCCTACAGGACGTACGACCGTGAATGTTTCACGAGTCGTGAGCTTGATAAGAATTCGATATTCCGTACCCAAGTAGATGCAATCAGTCACCTGTCCCTCGACCGTAACCATATCGGGATTGTCGTCAGCATCGACGAAGACGATACGTTCCGGACGTACGGTATAGCTACCGGCAGAGAACCCGTTCGCCGTAACAATCGTTTCCGGAATGAAATTCATTGTTCCCACAAAGCTCGCAACAAAACTGTTCGCCGGATGATTGTAGATCTCCGCCGGAGTGCCTATCTGCTGCACGCGACCCTTGTTGAAGACCGCGATTCGGTCGCTCATCACCATGGCCTCCTGTTGATCATGGGTGACGAATACGAAGGTAATGTGCAGGTCTCGCTGCAGTTGCTTGAGCTCCACCTGCATCTGCTGGCGCAGTTTCATATCCAATGCCGACAGCGGCTCGTCAAGCAACAGCACCTTTGGTTCAAGCACCAACGCTCGGGCCAGGGCCACGCGCTGCTGCTGTCCTCCGGAAAGCTCCCTTGGTTTGTTATTCGCTTTGGAATCGAGCTGTACCAGATCGAGCATCTTGTGGGCGCGATCGTAACGTTCCGCATGATCGACCCCATGCACCTTCAGACCGTACGCCACGTTGTCAACGACGCTCATATGCGGGAACAGCGCATAGTCCTGGAACACGGTATTCACGTTGCGCTCGAACGGAGCCTTGTCAGTCACATTCTCCCCGGCGAGTTCAATGGTTCCGCTGGTCGGCTTCTCGAATCCTGCGATGAGACGAAGCGTTGTGGTCTTTCCTGAACCGGAGGGGCCAAGCATGGAGAAAAACTCGCCTTCCCTAATGGACATATCAAGATTGTCAATGGCAAGGAAAGAGCCGAATCTTTTGGTGACGTCAGTAATTGTAATTGCGTCCATTATAAACCTTCCTTTTTATCATTTGAATCATATAGTTTTATATGTTTAAAAAATGTGGCTCGCATATTACATGGAAGAAAACACCATAAACTTCCCGAAATCATTGCTACACTGCTAGATATGAATACACCCCTTGGCCGTATGAGCATCTTTCAACCGCTAGACGAGACCACCAAGGCGGAACTTATCACGGAACGCCTGACTCAGGCCATCGAATCGGGAATGCTGAAAAACGGGGAAAAGCTCCCCGGAGAGAGCGAGATGGCCCACATGTTCGCAGTCTCCCCCATCACCACACGCGAGGCATTGGAACAGCTACGTTCCGAAGATCTGGTGGAGACCAGAAGAGGACGTGACGGCGGAAGTTTCATCACATCGAGTCCGTCACGTAACATCCAGCGTCTGGAATCCAATCTGTTGACCATGCCTACCATGGAGATCAAGGATCATCGCGCACTATATATCGCACTGGTGTCAAGCTCGGCACGGCTAGCCACCGAAGAGGCGTCCGCACGCGAAAGAAATGCCATTCTGGAAGCCATTCAATCCCTGGTCAATGATTTGGAAACCGCAGGAACGGAAAATGACAACTATCTCACGCATGGTCATCATGAAATGCAGCTACATATCGAAATCGCAGCGGCAACCACATCACCGCACTTGGTGAATTCCCTAATAGACCTGCAAGACAAGCTCAAGCATCTGCTCTGGCTCCGTTTTGCAGACAAAGAGCAAATCGACTTTCTGGCAAAGCAATACAAGTACGCGGCACACCTGCTTTCCACCAATCAGGATCAGCTCTTCGAACGGCGCATCACCGACATCATCAAGGTCGGTTTTTCATGGCTGGTCGAACGTAAACTCGCCCTACAGCAACAGCACGTCGAAAACACGCTATCGCCGACCACTCCCATTGAGGTGTCCCACCAGATTCACGACCTGTTCAACGTCTACGCAAAGACGCTACATGATTGGGAGATGGAGATCACCAGGCAGACCGCGCACTCCATTATCAACAAGCAAGAGTTCGATTCACTCGCCGAACGCCTCACACATCCCGCCTTGGAACAGGATCGCAGAATCATCGGTGCGGGTCTGATTCCCTCCCCGGATTTCTTGCCCGATGCTCCATGGCACTCCTGTTGGTGGACCTCACGTTGGAATCAAACTAATCAGGCAACAATCCGTCCATTGCGCATTTCCGACAATCCTCAGTCGGCATCGTTCTACAATTTCACTGTCCAAGACTGGTGGACCGGCCCGAAGAACACCGACGGACTGCACATCACCGGTCCATATATCGACTACATCTGCTCCAACGAATTCACCCTGACTCTCAGCCGCCCCTTCTATGTGGACCACCACTTCGCAGGCGTGGCCGGTTTGGACCTCAGCGCCGCCACCTTAGAACATGAAGTATGCGAACAGCTGCTTCGGCTCGACC
>OGUQ01002940.1_pt1 | contig 10895 bp, 9 predicted proteins | sample 1574701 | NCBI WGS metagenome assembly OGUQ01 (sample SAMEA2582087, study PRJEB24529) | metagenome | biome: Human gut stool | place: China | collected 2011 | reverse complement strand
ACAGCAGGACCTTGTATGCATCGGATACAGTCATATTCTGTGTGACGGGGATGGAGCTACACAAATCCTTCGACTGCTGACAGCCTGTTATCGCCAGGAGACTGTCTCCTTTCAAAACTGCCGAACCCCCGAATCCCTTCCGATCATAAAGCTGAAAAAAATAAAAACCAAAAGAAGAAAAACAATTCCTGCCGCACTTCCTTTTGCTCCCCATCCCCTGCATACCAGCGAGCTGCATCAAAGCATTCCACGAAAGCTGTTACAGCAAATTTGTCCATCTGCCTGTACAGTGAACGATGTTCTGCTATGTGCCTATGCCCAGACACTGCACAGCATCTCCGCAGCGAATGCCGTGACAATTCCCTGTCCGGTAAATCTTCGTTCCTATCTGCAGAAAAAGCCAAGCTGGTCCATTGCAAATTTCGTTGGAGATTTTCAGGTAACACTGCATGGTCTGGATCATCGCGATTGGCGGGAGCTGCTTGCGGATGTCCATCAACAAATGCAGGAGGAAAAGGCACGCTGTTCTGACCTGCATACCATACAGCTGTTACATCCGATTATGAAGCACCTTCCTCTTGCCGTCACAAAAGCTGTCGCAAAAGCAGGCTTTCACTCACCGGAAATCTCCTACACAAATCTGGGAAAGATCGATGCGGCATCCATCTATTTTGACGACTGCACGATTACGCAGCTGTATCTTCTGGGCAGAGCCCGCATATACCCGTCCTTTCAGATATCAGTCTCTACATGGAAGGATACCTGTACCTTAGCCTGTCATGTCACAGGAGACACGTTACAGCTAATGCATGCACAGAAAATTCTTACAACCATGTGTAGACTGCTGCATACATATGCAGGACAACCCGTGTCCGAATCAAAAACAGAATGACCTCTGCCATTCTGTTTTTCTATATGCAACTACGTTTCCACTTCATTATCCCACACACGATCTGCTATGTAAAAGACCTGTATACGTACAGAGGTTTCTCAAGGACATATCCATAGCAAAGCAGACTGCCGCTGCAAGCATTAAGCCAAAAGGTGCAGACAGCATGTTGTCCTTCCATCTCTGCCTTTTGAAATACTGTCTTCTTCATCAAACGAAATTGAATCCTAAACAACTGAGAGTCGTATCACTTTTTGATAAATGTAATGATGACACAGCATGCCATGAATATGGCAGTAAGAAGCAGAATCCAATCGTTGTGTGTAAGCAGACTGCATACAGTAAATACAAATGCGACTGCCATTATGATTCTGTAAAATACTTTCTCTTTCATTTTCAGCTTCCCTTTCTTTAAGATATACAAACGGACTTATCCATGCATCCGGCAGGTAACGTCTTATCACAGCAGGCCTGAGACGATTGTCTTTCACTTGCATCGTCTCGCGTTTTAAGCCCTCATCCTCGCCACTTCTTCCCTGCTACCTGCAAAGCATATTCTGCTTGATCATTTCCAATGCCCTTTCAAAAGGTACGCATGACGCATATCGGTTCTTCCAAATGAAATTATTGTAATAATCATAGGTTTTCTTTGCCGACATATAATCGTTATCCACCGTGCTGTTTGTGTAAGCAGGAACAATCATGTGAAATCCATGTTCAAATCCGCATATGATCGTTGCATTGATACAATACTCTGTCTGCAATCCTGTAATCATGATCGTATCCTCTCCTTTATCTCTTAAATATTCCGTCAGTCCTGTGTCTTTAAAAGCGCTGTTTACGTTCTTATCAACTATTTTTTCTCCGCAAAGCGGCTTGAATTCATCGTATATGTCAAAGCCCTGTGCACCCTTTGTCAACGCATTTTCAGCACCATCATCGTGACGAACATACACCACCTCGACACCATGCCTTCTGGCCTGCGCTATCAATGTTTTTATGCGGCTTTCAAGAAGCTGAAATTCATATAATGCTTCATTCATAATCATTGTCTGCGTATCCACAATCAAAAGTACCATTTGTTTTCTCCATTCTCTCTTAAAGACCGTAATGGCCTTTTTTCCCTTAACCTGATTATTCTTCTGCTATTATGCATTCTCACGATTTCGCCCGGAGCGCCTGTAATACCATATAGCTGCCAGCATGGAAATCAGAAAGAAGATACCTGCATACAAAAAGGATAACCGTGGTCCCGCTGCATAGATAAATCCTGCGAACAATGCCCCTGCGATCATCCCCAGACTTTTCATCGCATTGTAAAAGCCCATGACCATGCTGCTGTGCTCAGCACTGGATGCCGAAGCACAAAGATCCTGCAGTAAAGGGATATAAATAGCATTTAATGCAAAGAAGATGATATTGATAAGGATAAACGGCAAAATATCCTCCAGCATCGTTATGGCAATCAGCGTGACACCGGCTCCTCCCAGCACATAGATGACAGATTTCTTAACGTTGGTCCTCTTCATGATCCATACACAGATCGTAGTATTGGCAAACAGCGATATAAAGCCGACCACAGCCTTCAGCATACCGTTATAAGAGGAATTGAAATGAAACTGATCCTTAATAAAATAATTGAAATTCTGATCATATGCCGTTGTTGCCGTTGAGGTCAGAAAAACCGCAAAGAATAAAACAGCGAATGTCAGCGTCATAAAGCGACGGGCATCCAGAAATGCCTGAAACGGATTTGCTTCCTTCCATATGCTGACAGACTTGCCTGTTACCTCCCTATCCTCTCGCAGACATATCGCAAACAGCATACCGCACAGAATGAGGACACCGCTTTGCAATGCAAAGGTCAACGGAATGGAAACGACACCGGCAAACCCGCCGATCAGATAGCCGAAAGCCGCAAATACGGTCGTGAAGGTAGCGGATAACGCCAGATAGCGCCCCCTGTTCTCCATTGTGCTTGTATGAATGATATAGGTCAGAAAGCTGACCATAATACCACCGACAAAGAATCCCGATAAAAGGCGGGCAAGCATAATGGTGGGAAGTGTTTTCATGATGGCAAACAGCAGCTGTCCGATGCCGTAGCCCACACAGCAGATACCCAGAACCCGGCGGCTTCCCATACGCGTGACCTGCTTTGCCCAGAAGGGAGAAAAAAGAAAATTGGTGAATGCCATACCGGCATACAGCATACCGAAGGAATAATCCGGTAGCTGAAGATTCTGAATGAGTGTCGGCGTAATCGGATGTGCAAAATTAGCAGCCAGACTCTCCAGAGCAACTGCGAAGAAAAACAGCTGCAAATGATATTTAGACAGAAATGATTTCATGGATGAATTGTTCATATATCGCTCCCACTTTCTACAACATGTCAAATCTTACTATGAATACGGTGGAAAATCAACTGAGAAACTACGTATGCTCATAAAAAACAGATGCCGGTTTCCAATGGAATGCATCTGCTTTTGCTTATTTCTGCTTAATATATTTCTGTTCAAACATAGAGACAGGAATCGGACGGTCGATTAAATACCCCTGCAGACCGTCACAGTCCAGCTGCTTTAAAATATCAAATTGCTCCTTTGTTTCAACTCCCTCCACAATCAGCTGCATCTGCAGATTGTGACAGATTTGAACAAGGGAGGATATCAGCATCTGTGAACGGCGGTTATTCTGCAAATCCTGCATCATACTGCGATCCAGCTTCAGCGTATCCAGCTGCGCATTGATAAATAAGGCCATATTGGAATAGCGTGCGCCGAAATCATCAATGGATATGGAATATCCCTGCCGTTTGATGCGCTCCATTATCATAATCAGAAATTCATTGTCCAGACTCTCGTCATTTTCTATGATTTCAATCTCCAGATACTGCTTGGGAACATTGTAGTTTCCCCAGATGCGTTCCAGTTCTCCCAGAAAATCCGCCATACGCAAGGTGTAGCGTGAAAAGTTCACACTCAGCGGTGTAAGTCTTCTGCCTTCCGCATGCCAGCGGCTGAGCAGTCTGCATACCTGTTCAAAAGCAAAGAAATCCAAGTACCGGATCGTGCGTGCCTCCTCCAGAGATGGAATAAACTCATTGGGCATAATCAGGGTACCCGTTTCATCGTGATAACGAATCAGTGCCTCTCCTCCGATAAGCTCCTTTCTGAAATTCACCTTCGGCTGCAGATACACCTCAAAGCGCTGATTTTCCAATGCCTGCATCAAGACGGAGCGGTCCGCAAGCTGCAAAACCGTATCGTTACAGCAGCGGTACCGGTTGGAATTTGGATTTTTCCGATAGAACTGCATTTTATCCTGATACATGTATTCATCTGCATCTGTTATCCTGGAGGATATATCCTGACAGGTGGATGTCCATATATGTCCGATTGCCCCCTTGCAATTCGCACTGCCGATGATTGCCTGCTTCAGAATTCCCACCTGCTCCAGAAATTCCTGTTCCTGCATTCCCTGAACAAACACAACGAATTCATCCCCGCCGATTCGATAGATGGCGCCGGTGTTAAACACCTTTTTCAATATGGATGCTCCTTCTGTCAGCACCTTATCTCCATAGGTATGTCCCAGATGGTCGTTGATATCCTTCAATCCGTTGATATCCATATAGACGATACCAAGGGGAATCTGCCTGCCATTGAGCTGATTCAGATCCTGAAGGTAGCGATTTCGATTATACACACCGGTTAGATCATCGTAATAGCTGTTATGCAGCAGGCGGTCGTTCAAATCCTTTTTCTCCATCGCCACACTCATGAAATAGCTGATGGTTTCCAGCATGGAGAAATTCCGCATATAGTCAGGTGCCGGATTATCCACACCGATAAATCCGATGCTTTTATTATTCTGAACGATCGGAGAAAGCGCAATGCTGTGTATATTCTGTACGTGCAGCACCTCATAGGTCTGTGGAAAGCTTTTCTGTATACGTTCCACATCTGGTATGGAAACATTTTTCCCCTGCTCGATAAAATCCTTCCAGATTGCGAGCAGCTCAACATCCATATTCTGACAGAATTCCATGGATGATTCCACACCATCGCTGCACCACTCATAGGTGTTGTTCATACATCCGTTCTGCAGCTCAAACACATAGGCGCGCTCTGCATGCATGAATTCACCGATTTCTTTCAACAGCTGATCCATATAGCTCTGCATATCATTGGATATATACATCAGACGGATACAGGCTACGGTTTTCATTTCCATCTGCAGAGCCAAATTCAGACGCTCATGCTCCTGTTCCAGATTCTGACGAATCCTCATCATATCCTCAACATCGGTATAAACGACATAAACGACCGGTATGCCGTCGATCTGTTCTTCCGCAAAGGTACCGGTCATATGAATCCGCAGACAGCTCCCTCCTTTTACAGGAAGGCGGCAGAAGCATTCGTACTGCTGACTTTTGTTTCGATATGCATGCTCAACAATTTCCTTCAGCTTTTCAAAATCCTTTGGGGTCTGCTGAAAAAACAAGGTCGCGCTGTCATGAAACAGGATGTGATATTCCTCTTCACTGTATCCGCACATCGTATAAAACGTATCATTTGCCCATAATGTTGAAAACTCTTCATTGAGAAGATATTTACACACGCCGATGCGCATGGCACCGAGCTGGTTTTCCGTATCTTCCTTCCAAATTTGTGTATTCATTGTATCATCCTTTTTTTACTATCCCTTGCTTTTTTATAAAAAGCATACATCCGCATATGTAATCCATTACCGGAAGTCTTCCTATGCTTGTAACGTTTTGCGAAAGGCTTCCCTTCGGCCATGCTATCATCCATTCAGGTAGCTGATGAAATCCTTTTGATACAGGACATAATCAACTGAGGACTGCTGTCTTCCCAACTGATCTGTCCAGGAATTTTCATTCACCCGCACTCTGGTAAAGCCAAGCTGCTCATACACATGCTGTGCTCTTGTATTGGTAAGATTCACATACAGGATAATCCTGTGACAGCCTTGCTCATGAAAGAGGGAGGATATCAGCATACTCAACAGAACTTTTCCGATTCCCTTGTTCTGCCTGGAAGCATCGCATAGCTTAATGCCTATGGCGGCTGTTGCATCAGCTTTCCATCGCACACTCATTTCGCCAATCGCGATATCGTCCATTTCTATCATCAATAAGCGATGAGATGTATCGCAGTTTTTTATCGTTTCCGCAATTTCCTGCACCGTTTCCCCTGTACCGTTTGGAAATCCTGCATGTGCCATCACCCTGCCATCATTCCACCATTGTGCAAGCTGCCCGGCATCCTGCACTACAGCATCCCGTATGGTTAAGTTTTGATATCTAAGCAGCATATTCGTCCTCCAAGCAGTATATACGCTTATTACATGTGCAGGCATTTCTGCATACCGCTTTCATAGTGTCAGTTCTATTGTATACCGTTTTTTCCATAAAGGATACTTTTTTAAAAAATTCTTTACAGAATTGCATTTATCCACGTTTCCAGAAGGCTCATCCAGCCTTCGCATTCCGGCTGCAGCTTCTCTCCGTCGGCTCGCTGACTCAGTCTGCCGGCTGTAGACAGTCCATGTGCACCTTTATCATACATATGAAATTCACACAGCACACCCTTCTTTACCAAGGCAGAGGCAAACAGCAGAGAATTTTGTACGGAAACCGTTGGATCGGTATAGGTATGCCACAGAAAGGTTCTGGGTACATCCTTATGTACCTGCAGCTCCAGTGATACATGGTTTCGCAGCTGCTCATCCTCCGCATACTCCTGCAATAGATTTTGTATGCTTTCCTCATGTGCATAGGCACCGGCAGTGATAACGGGATAGCATAGAATCTGGGCAAACGGACGCAGGTCCGTTCTCTGAATATATTGTGTGATTATCGGCTGATTCCAGTTTATACCAAGACTCGCCGCAAGATGTCCCCCTGCTGAGCAGCCCATAAGAAAGATACGGTCCTGACGGATATTCCAAGCCGTGCAGTTATCCTTCAACAGCTGAAACGCCGCCGCAGCCTCAAGCAGTGCCCGGGGATAGGCAGCCGGAGCACAGGAATAACGAAGCACGGCTACCTGTAAGCCCATGGCATTTAACCGTATAGCAAGCGGTTCCGCCTCCCGATCGCTGGTATAGCGGTATGCACCGCCGGGCATCAGCAGCACTGCCGGACGCCTTGTGCTGTTCAACAGCTCCTTTGATGCATCCATAAAATACGTCTGCAGGACTGCTCCTGTTGCTTTTCCCTGCAGCTGTATCTGAATCGTTTCTGTACGCATACGCTCCTCCTATACAAAAAGCCGGATATCTCCAGCAGATATTTCTTTTATTCCCTGCTTCCCTTGCGATATCGTTCCTGATCGAGAAAGAACATCGTAAAGGTTGCCCGTGACAGCAAAACATCTTCGTCATTGAAAATAAAAACCTCGTAAACTCCGGTCGTTCTGCCGGCTGATATTTTCTGTGCGATTCCGATCAGCTTGCCGCCTCTTCCCGGCTTGATATAATTGATCGTACCGGACAAGGTAACGCTGTCCCGACCCGAGGTAAAGCTCGCTGCCCCGGCTGCGGTATCTGCGAGAGAATAGAGTGCACCACCGTGTACAAAGCCATGTACATTCAAAATCTGTTCATCAATGATCATCTCAACCTTCGCATAGCCTTCCTTCACCTCCACGACCTGCATATCGTTGCTTTGCAGATATTGAGAAGAGGAATTCAGGCGCTTCTTTAATTCATCCATTGTTTCCATGGGAAAGTCTCCTTTTTTACATAATACAATACCTTCTGTATGCTCATCATTATACCACGATGACCTGAAAAAGCGCAGCTATTTACAAGTCCGATAACAAAAAAACAGATGTTACTGAGTTACTTTTAAAAACAAGCAAAGCATACAGCAGGAAGCGCATGATTCATTATTGGAGAAGAAAATCCAATCATGTACATGACAGTGCATCTGTTTTCGTCTTGCAGCGCCATGATCCGTGCGGTTACCTTCGGCATTTCATGTATCCGCATGTATTTCACAGCAAGGCATCTTCCTGCCGTTTTGAGAACAGCGAATTCCATCTCTGATTTTATTGTACCCACCTCGCAGATCTCCGCCTTATGCGAAGTCTATTGACATCCGGAAAAATATCTGATAGTGTCTTACTGACAGGAGGTGATCCTATGCTGACAAAAGAGCGCTTCTTTCGCATTCTGGAGCTACTCGATCATAAATCGTTCATTACAATACAGGAGCTGATGGAGGTTTTAAACGCAAGCAAATCCACAGTCAACCGCGATCTGATTGAGCTGGAAAAGCAGGGATTGATTCAACGGGAGCGCGGCGGTGCTATAAAAAAAGAAATGCCTGCGACACTCAGCAGTTATCGGGAGCTGCCCGTTATGGATAAAGAACATATTCACAGTGCGGAAAAGGATATGATCTGCGCACAGGCAGCCGCTATCGTAAAGGACGGGGATTGTGTGTATGTGGATTCCGGTACGACCCCCAGCTATCTGATTCCATATATTGCAGGTAAAAACATCAAGCTTGTCACCTCCAGCATTTATGCATTACGCAAGCTGCCTGCCTCCTTTCCCGGCGAGCTTTTTCTGATTGGCGGAAAATACGACATGCGTTATGATATGAGTGTCGGTTACCTTACAACCGAGCATATACGTAAATTCCATTTTGACCATGCCTTCTTCAGTGCAAGCGGCGTTGAGCTGGATTCTCAGGAGGTTCTGGCTATTGATTTCACAATAAGTGAAGTGAAAAGCACGGTACTGCAGCGCTCTCGCTCCTCCCATCTTCTGATTGACGATTCTAAGCTTTCCATACGGGCACTTTGTACATGGGCTGTGCTGTCTGATTTTCAGGATGTATACATCAATGCCTTTGAGTCCATGCGGGAAATGGAGCTGCCGCAGCATTTCATCATTTGTAAATAGAACTCATTGCAGTTCTTTTTTTTTACGCTGTCATACAGTGGTAAAACAGCTGCGGCACGACTGCTTTCACAATGTCTAACACCCTTGCAGCTGCTGCATAGTATACGCTAAAGGGGGAATGACGATGCATGTACTATCTGCCCTGCTGTTTGCCGTATCTGCGAATATCGACTGTCTTGCCATAGGTCTGTCCTATGGCATTCAGTCTGTAAAAATCGATGCCCGAAGCAATTTGATCATTGCGGTGATATCCACTGCGGGTACCCTGATCTCCATGCTTGCAGGAAAACCGCTGGCAGCACTCTGCTCAGCGGATACTGCCAACCGGATCGGAGCTGTCCTGCTGATGCTGATCGGCTGTTGGATTCTGTTTCAAAATCACAGGACACAGCAGAAAAGTCTGAAGGCATATGACCGTGATGCATCCAGCAGAATCGACCAGAAGGAAGCGGTCGTTCTGGCATTTGCACTGACGATCAATAACATGGGACTGGGGATATCCGGAAGCATCACCGGACTGCCGATTCCTGTAACCTGCCTGTTTACCTTTCTATGCTCGCTGCTGTTTATCGCTGTATCGCAGGTCGCAGGAAAAAGCTGCATAGCTTATTTTATTCATAAATATGCAAGAGATACAGCTGCGTGGATGATTATTCTGCTGGGAATTCTGGAATGCTGTATATAAAAAAGCCTGCGGGGTATCAGGGTTCTTACTTCAGGGTGTTTGCAAAAGGGAGAATGCAACCCTATTGATAAATACAATAGGGTTAAATCCTCCTGTTTTAAATTTACTCACCATCGCGTATGAATAAAATCAGCTTCGCATACTTTTTTTCATTATGAATGACAGCAGTGCCAACGAAGCAAATGCGCCCAGATACCAGACTGCCAGCACACGCAGCTGCTGTAATGCTGTATGCAGCAGCTCCTCCATCTGCACATAGGATATCCGCACAAGCAAAGGAAGTACATAGCTGATACACAAAAACAGCAAGGCCGCAAACAGGCAGCTGAGCGCTGCATTTCGAAAAGCACGATACCTCCCTGATGCAGAAACCAGCATGCTTACAAAGGATACCTACAATCTGTTCGATTACGTCGGCGCGCCCGATGCGGACCGCGTAATAATCTCCATGGGCTCCAGCTGCGATGTGGTTGAAGAAGCCATAGACTACCTTAACGCCCGCGGCGAAAAGCTGGGCCTCATCAAGGTCCGTCTGTACAGGCCTTTCCGTGCGGACAAGCTGCTTGCCGCCCTGCCCGCCACCTGCAAGAAGATCGCCGTGCTCGACCGCACCAAGGAATGCGGTTCCCAGGGCGAGCCTCTCTATCAGGACGTGGTCAATGCCTTTGCCGAGGCCGGCAGGTTCGATGTTAAGATCATCGGCGGCCGTTACGGTCTGGGTTCCAAGGAATTCACCCCCTCCATGGTCAAGGCCGTTTATGACGAGCTGAAGAAGGACGACGCCAAGCCCCGCTTCACCGTAGGCATAGTTGATGACGTGACCAATCTGTCCCTGCCCGTGACCGAGCAGGTCAACGCCGCTCCCGAAGGCACCATCGCCTGCAAGTTCTATGGCCTTGGTTCCGACGGTACCGTTGGCGCGAACAAGAACTCCATAAAGATAATAGGCGACCATACCGACATGTATGCTCAGGGTTACTTTGCCTACGACTCCAAGAAGTCCGGCGGCTTCACCGTGAGCCATCTGCGCTTCGGCAAAAAGCCCATACAGAGCCCCTACCTCATCGATGCGGCTGACTTCGTGGCCTGCCACAACGCTTCCTACGTCACCCGTTACGACGTGACCGAAGGCATCAAGGAGGGCGGCACTTTCCTGCTCAACTCCGAATGGACGCTTGAGGAGATGGAGCATGAGCTGCCCGCCAAGATGAAGAACGCCATCGCCAAGAACCATCTCAAGTTCTATAACATAGACGCCGTTAAGCTGGCCAAGGAAGTCGGCATGGGCAACCGCATCAATACCATAATGCAGTCCGCCTTCTTCAAGCTGGCAAACGTTATCCCCGCCGACCAAGCCATAGAGTACATGAAGGCTGCCGC
>OGUQ01002937.1_pt1 | contig 10918 bp, 9 predicted proteins | sample 1574701 | NCBI WGS metagenome assembly OGUQ01 (sample SAMEA2582087, study PRJEB24529) | metagenome | biome: Human gut stool | place: China | collected 2011 | reverse complement strand
ACAATGCGACACACACGGCACCGGTGCTCTATACGGCCCATGGTTTCCACTTTTACAAGGGCTGTCCGTTGAAAAACCGGCTGATCTACCAGACCGCCGAGACTTTTTTGGCCCGCTATACCGATGCCCAGATCACCATCAATCAGGAGGATTACGCTGCCGCACAGAAATTTCCCCTGCGTGGCAAGGCGTACTATGTACCCGGAATCGGCGTGGATGTGAAGAAGATCTCTTCCGTGCAGGTGGATCGAGCTACAAAGCGAAAAGAACTGGGCATCCCGGAGGATGCGTTTGCGTTCCTCACTGTGGGAGAATTGATTCCACGGAAAGGTCATGAGCTCTTGATCAGAGCTTTTGCAAAATCAAACATTTCGGGGGCACAACTTTTAATTTGTGGTAGTGGCAGAGAAAAGGAGCACTTAACTGCCTTGATTAAAAAACTTGGGATATCGGACAGAGCGCATTTGCTTGGCTTCCGGAATGACATATATGAACTGCTGAAATGTGCGGATGCTTTTGTATTTCCATCCAAACAGGAAGGACTGCCAGTGGCTTTGATGGAAGCAATGGCTGCTGGCCTACCCTGCATTGCAAGCCGCATCCGTGGAAATGTAGACCTGCTGCCAGACAGCCGGTATCTGTTTGAGGCATCGGATGAAAGTACATTGTGCCAGTTGATGCAGGATGCTGTAAATGGAGTACAGGTTGACCAGGAATGCGCCCAGAATAAAAAAGCGCTGGAGCAGTTTGATGTGAAGAATGTCAGCGAATGTATGAGGAAAGTCTATACGGCTGTGTTAGAAAAGAGTGCGGTATGAAGAAAAAAGCTCTAAGCATTATCATCCCAGTATACAATGTCGAGGCTTATTTGGAGCAATGCGTAAAAAGTATTCTAGATCAATGGACACCTGAGGTTGAAGTGATTCTTGTTGATGACGGATCGACAGATAACTCTGGAAAGCTATGCGATAAATTTGCGGCACAATCCAAAGAGCTTATTGTTGTTCATCAGGAGAACGGCGGACTTTCTGCTGCAAGAAATACAGGGCTGCGGTTTGCAACAGGTCGATATATAACATTTGTCGATTCAGATGACTTTATTGGAAATAACAGCATTCAGAAGATATTGTCATGGATTGAAGGATCCAGTTCGGATATTTGTTTTATAAATGTATGGAAGCTCTTCCCAAATGGGAGAAAAGAACTTTTGGATGTGCCAATACCACATGAAATGCTATGCAAAGGAAAGCTGAATGCAGTAAAGTATCTTTCTGAAATGAACAAATATCCTGGAAGCGCATGTGGAAAACTTTTCAGAAGAGCCTTCCTCACACAGAATAAACTAGACTTTCCAAAAGATAGAAGAACCAGCGAAGATCTCGGATTTATGCGAGACTGCATTCTAAAAGCAGAGCAATTTGATTCATTGCCCATCGACTTTTATTATTATCGTCAGGGACGAAGCAATTCTATTACAAATAAGATCACGAAAAAGTCTTTTGATGGCGTAGGAAAATTTGTGACAGAGTCTGCAGAAAAGTTGACTTTGCATAAAAAAGCAATTGGGACATTGGAAAGCTACGCCATGAGTTTTGCTGCATATGAATATTCGATTATGGTTTGGCAGTATAGTTGTTTGACGCCGTTGGAAAAGAAAGCTTCATATCCATTTCTCAAAGAATATAAATGGGTATTAGAATATGGAAAATCACAGAAAACACTTTTTGTACGCAAAACATCAGCCATACTGGGGCTTCGTATTACGTCGTCCGCAATGAAAATATACATGCAACTACGAAAATAAATCTATCCGAAGGAGCAACGTAAAATTTGTGACGATATACATATGCATAGAAGCTGTTTTGCTTGTACTTCTATTTAAGAAAAAGCCGCACCATATCGGATATTCTCTGATTTCAATTGGGCTGTTGCTTATATCAGCTTTTCGGGCCGAATCTGTGGGAACGGATGTTGTGAATTATATTATCGAGTACAACCTTCATGGAATCGAAACATGGAAAGAGTCTTTCACAAATTCAGAGTACACCTTTGCAATTTACTGCAAGTTTTTGAATGTTCTTGGCCTAAAGGAGCGCGGCTTTCTTATTGCAACCGCCATCCTGTTTGCATTGCTTCTTATGATTGCACTGCACGTAAATCATTGTGATAAGATTCTGACTTTTTCATTGTTTTATTTTGCCGGACTATATCTTCAGTCATTCTGTATTATACGGCAAAGTCTAGCGATTGTTACTGCTCTGATTTCATATAGCAGCCTTGAAAAGAATTATTCTATTCAAATGCCATACAATAAGGGACGCTTTCAAAGATTTCCTATTGGCTTTGTGATTGGAATGATTATTGCGATAGGTTTCCATCCAACCGTAATTGTTCTCTTTGCGCTTCCCGTCATGATGCTATTTTATGGGCAGAAACGTTGTAGGAAACCCTCTGTTTTTTTACGGGATGGTATTTTGTGTATGTCAGCGGCTTTAATAATACTGCCCGTCCTTTACCCATTTATTCTCCAACACTCCAAAGAAAAGTACCAGGTTCTCTACGGCGGCAGTTATGTAACCGGCCCATTCGGGAACTGGAAAAGCGGCATTCTCTTGGTTGCGCTATACCTTATCTTCTATATAGCCTACTACAATAACTGGAAAAAACTCACCGAAAAAGAAAACATCATCGTCGGCAGTGTTATTATGCTGGCATTTGCTTGTTCCTCATTGAGTATTATCAATAGCACTTTGGGCAGAACCAATCTCTTTTTCGAAGGGCTAATGGTCCTAATGCTTGGCAAATTATTGAGTCATAGATATACCCGAATAAAATCCATCAACTTCTACGTCATCCTCGTATTTTCCGCCTTTTTTATACTGTATCTGATGCGAGATTCAATTGTCGTCGTTCCGTATAAAATATGGCAATAAACAATATTGAAAGGAAAACAAAATGATTCCTAAAGTCATCCATTACTGCTGGTTCGGTGGAAATCCTCTGCCGGAGCTGGCGCAAAAATGTATCGCCTCGTGGAAAAAATATTGCCCTGACTACGAGATCAAAGAGTGGAACGAGAGTAACTTTGATTTGAATTGTTGCGATTATGTCCGGGAGGCATACGAGGCAAAGAAATGGGCATTTGTCAGTGATGTTGCACGACTGTATGCTATGGTTCATGAAGGCGGTATCTACATGGATACAGATGTTGAAGTGATTGCTCCTTTGGACAGTCTGCTGCAATACCATGCAGTTTCGGGTTTTGAAACTGAGCATTCTATTCCAACTGGACTGATGGCATGCGAAAAAGGCAATCCGATGTTCACAGAGTTTCTGAATGAATATAAAACAGCCCACTTTCTGTTGCCTGATAGTTCATTGGACCAAACCACAAATGTAGTCAGAATTACAAATATCTGTTTAAAATATGGCTTTATTCCAAACAATCAGAAACAGACGATTCGCACTTTTACATTGCTCCCACAAGATTATCTATGTCCTAAAAGCTTTGAAACAGGTAAAACAGAACTCACTAAAAACACCCTTACGATTCATCATTTCAATGGTTCATGGCGATCCGAGCAAGAAGTTTACCAGACCGAACTTTCCAGAAAATTAATTGATTATTTTCCTTTTATACCGCATATACTCCAAGTTCATATAGCTGCTTTTGTCGCAGAAACAAAATTTAATGGTCTAATCCGTGCTATCTGTCGAACAGCAACGTGGGTTAAAAAGAAGAAATAAACGTATTAATCGGAAGGAGTTCCATGCTGTGAAAAAAATAATGCTAGTCTTCGGTACTCGCCCCGAAGCAATCAAGATGTGCCCATTGGTCAATGAGCTGAAGAAGCGCAAAAACATTGAAACGATTGTCTGCGTGACCGGCCAACACCGGCAGATGTTGGATCAGGTGCTGGAAGCGTTTTCTGTTGTGCCGGATTACGATCTTTCCATCATGAAGGACAAGCAGACGCTGTTTGATGTAACAGTCAATATTCTGGAACGAATCAAAACCGTTCTGGAAGAAGCAAAGCCGGATGTTGTATTGGTACATGGTGACACGTCTACTACTTTTGTGACGGCGTTGGCCTGCTTCTATTTGCAGATTCCGGTCGGACATGTGGAAGCCGGACTGCGCACCTATAACATTTACAGTCCCTACCCGGAAGAGTTCAACCGTCAGGCCGTGTCTATCATCAGCCAGTATAATTTTGCTCCGACAGAGTTGTCAAAGCAGAATCTTCTGAAGGAGGGTAAAGACCCGGACAGCATCTATGTCACAGGCAACACTGCAATTGACGCGCTGAAAACAACGGTACGGGCAGATTATACACACCCCGAACTGGATTGGGCGAAAGACAGCCGTCTGATTATGATTACAGCACACCGTCGTGAAAATCTTGGTGAACCGATGCGGCACATGTTCAAAGCAATCCGCCGGGTCATGGATGAGCATCCGGATGTCAAGGCGATTTACCCGATTCATATGAATCCGGTGGTGCGTGAAATTGCCAACGAGTACCTTGGCAATGATGACCGCATCCATATCATTGAGCCACTGGACGTGCTGGACTTCCACAACTTCCTGAGCCGCAGCTATCTGATCCTGACTGATTCCGGTGGCATTCAGGAAGAGGCGCCTTCTCTGGGTAAGCCGGTTCTCGTAATGCGTGACACCACCGAGCGCCCGGAAGGCATTGCCGCAGGTACACTGAAGTTGGTTGGTACGGAAGAGGAAACTATTTACAAGGAATTCAGTCGTCTGCTGTCGGACAAGGCAGAGTATGATGCTATGAGCAAGGCGAGCAATCCCTATGGCGATGGCCATGCCTGTGAGCGGATTGCGGATATTTTAGAGGCATAAAACCACATACGAGGAAAACATGAAAACGCTTTCTGTAATTATACCAATTTATAATACACCCGAAGAATATTTTTCAAGGTGCCTTGCTTCCTTACAGTGTGCACATGCACATGAAGTTGAAATCATTGCTGTTGATGATGGTTCAAAGCCGGAGTTCAGCGCTAAAATCCAAAAGTTGATTGACAGTTCCCCGTTGGATATCCAATATTATAAAAAGGAAAACGGCGGACAAAACTCAGCCCGGGAATATGGCCTTGAACGTTCAGATGGACAGCATATCTTCTTTATGGATGCGGATGATTATGTCGATACGATTGTATTGGATAAAATCATTGCTCTATTGAAAAAATATCATCCGAAAGTGTTGGCATTTAATTATGATGTCCGTTCACCAAATGGAGTTCTTCTGGAAAAGCATGATCGTTGGCTCAAAGAATACAGTGAAGCGAGTGCGCATACCGGTTTGTTGTACAGCGATTCGTTATGTATGCAGATTTATGAGCGCAGGGCGCTTTGTGAGTGCGGGATTCACTTAGTACAGGGAGTAAAAATCGGAGAAGATTTTGCATCTGCAACGGCAATTCTGGCAACAATTGGGGAAGAATATACCGTTGGTGAGTGTTTATATCATTATGTAAGGCGGCCAGGAAGTACATTGCAGAGTCCGCCTAAGGATTCAGCGCTTGACATCGTGAGGGCATTTGATGCAGCACTACAGCAACTGACTGAACCCATACAAACAGAATATCACGACGAGCTAGAGTGGCTGGCAATTTTGCATGTATTGTTTTACAACTCTATCCGTATTCTGGAAAGCTTCGACGGAAACAAAGAGGCGCTCCGAAAAACACGTGAATGGGTCGAAGAAAAATATCCAAATTGGCGAAGAAATCACTATTTGAGAACAGAGACTATCGTAAAAAGCATCTCGTTCCAATTAATAAAGAACGATCATATTTCTCTGTGGACGATACTTCGCAAAGTGAAGAGAAGCATCAGAATATTCATCAAACAATAATAACTAAACCATGAACGAACGAAAAAAAGGCGCAATATTATCCTATATACAGGTGTTCCTGAGCGTAGTTGTCAGTATGATCTACGTCCCAGTTCTCCTGCACTTTCTCGGACAAAGTGAATACGGATTGTATCAGATCGTCGGCTCATTCTTTTCCTATGTCACTGTTTTTGAATCCTGTGTGTCGGCCGGTATTCTGAGAAACTACTGTAATGCATTGGGGCGCAGCGACCATGAAGAAGCCGCTGTGACTCTGTCGATGGCAAGAAGCATCTATCGGTTTCTGACAATCATTCTGGATCTGGTCGGAGTTTCCGTGGTGTTTGCCTTCCGGAGCTTCTACGCAGGTTCATTCAGTACCTCAGAGCTGAACGAAAGCATTGCTATTCTGATCCTTCTGTTCGTAAATATGACCTTCACCTTGCAGGGTTCGGTTTACCTGACCATTCTTACCGGGCACGAGAAGTACACCTTTTTGCGGATATTATCCATCCTGATGCAGGTTATACAACCACTTCTGGTCATTTTGTGCGTCAGCCAGATCCCGTATGCGATCACAGTCTCGGTGGTGATCGTCCTTCTGAACCTCCTGACCATTGGAATTCGGTATGGCTATGTGACCCAAAAACTAAAAATACGGATCACAAAACAGCCCAAAGATTCCCGGATCATGAAAAATATCCTTGGACTTTCTGCTGCCATCCTGCTTGGAAGCATTGCGGATCAGATCTTCTGGAAAACAGATCAGGTCATTCTGGGACGGATGTTCAACACCGCAGTCGTTGCCGTTTATTCTGTTGGCGCTCAAATTTACATGATGTATATGCAGTTCGGCACACAGGTCTCCGGTGTTTTTTATCCAAAAATCAGCGCTTTGTATCAGGAAGAAAACGGTCTGCAGAAAGTATCGGATTTGTTCATTCGGATAGGACGAATCACCTTCTACATCATCCTTCTGGTTTTATCCGGTTTCATCATTTTCGGACGTGAATTTCTGCTGCTGTGGGTCGGAGAAGGCTACGAAGAAGCCTATTGGGTTGCAATCATCGTCATGCTTCCATTTTCTATCGATCTGGCGCAGAATCTCGGGCTTTGCATTCTGCAGATCAAGGGACAGTATGGCTTTCGTGCAAAGATTTATTTTCTGAGTGCTGTCCTGAATATTGTAACAACTGTCTTGTTTACAAAATTGATTGGAATTGTAGGTGCCGCACTTTCAACAGGTGTTTCCATGTTCCTGACCAGTGGGTTGATTATGAATTGGTATTTCCAGAGAAAAGCTGGTCTGGATATCAAAAAATTCTGGAAAGAAACAGCTCCGGTCATCATTACTGCAGTTTTGTTGACAATGGGTGCACTGATTCTGAAGCAGCAGCTTAAAATAGAACCAGCTGGGTCCTTCTGGAAATTTGGAGCAGGAGTCCTTCTTTATATGACTCTTTATACTGCGGTCATGCTTGGAATCGTGGCCAATCAATCTGAAAAGGAACAATTTCTTCAAATTGTCACAAGCTTGACCCTCACTCTAAAACGAAAATAAGTGCCCACCTAACGAAACCACATGCTTTTTAACATTGGGGGTTGTAATGCCAGGTGGCATTCGATTTGGACATCTACCGGATATAGCGATTTTGACCCACCCGGAGCGCCTCAAGCAGATGCAGCCTTGGGGAAATCTCGTCTGGAAAAACTTTGCATGACAACCAAAATGGGGCATCCGATTTAAACATCGGGTGCCTTTTTTCTTTGTGGCAACGTGTTTTCTCTGAACAGCCACCATATTTTGTCCCGGACTGGGGAGAACAAATAACTCTTCCCTTCAGCCAGAATGACCTCCGGCTCCAGATTTTTAACCACCCCCACCCCACTTCTAACTGCCTCTGACTTCCGCCAAACAAAAAGCCAGCATATCATATGCAAATCGTACAATACACTGGCCATTCCGGTTATTCTCTTATCCAGCTTTCTGCGTGAGCCACTTTTCCACTGTCTCCATGCTGAAGCCAATCGCTCTTGCAATCTGCTCTATCGTCAGACCCTGCTCGTAGAGGTTCTTCGCCGTCATCTGAGCCTGTTCTTCCCGCCCCTCTGCATGACCTTCTGCATAGCTTTCATCTCTCAAGTCTTCCATCACTTTACACATTTCGCTCACTCCCTTCGGATTTTCCTTCAGATACCGGGTCTTTTCGGCAAGGATATCAAAATTCATATCATCGGCGCTGGTACAGTTGAAGTCGTGCATCAGCTTGCCAATGTCAGAGTCATCCCGATATTCACCGTTTACATACAGGACTAAACCGGAATGTCCTACTCCATCCGCAGATGCCGCCACACCGCAGGACGACATTACATGATATTTAAAATAAGATGTTCAGATACTTTTCTGCTTCTGTGCGGATAATCTGCAAATCATCTTCATATCCCATGACTTTGCAAATGTAAAAAGCTTCCCGATATCGTTCGACACTCTCCTCCTTTTTCCCAAGAAAGAAGTCACATTCAGCTTCGATTTCCAAACACGAGTGAAGCACCTGATAATGTCCATATTTTATACATGCTTCTTTTCCGTATCTTGCCACCTTTGCGCCTTCCTCATACTTTTGCGACAAATCCAACGATCTGGCAAAATTATACAAAACCAAGGGAAGCATCCTGTTTGAAGTAACCGTTTCCGGAAGATGCCTTCTTATATATTGAAGCAGTCGATAGAAAATATCGGCTGCTTTTTCATTGTCACCGCTCAAAGAATACGCATTTCCAATTTGATTGACCAGTTTCATTTCATCCAATGTAAAGAGAAAGTCTTCAATTTTGTCCAGTTGAAAATCCGGTATGGTCATCCGAATGGCTTGCAACAACATTTGAATCCGCTCGTCATTTGAATATCTTTTATCCAATCCTCCCAAAAGGACTTTCGATCGAAGAATAAACTGTTGTGTGATTTGATCATCCGGCTTTGCAATTTTCTCAAGCCGACTTATTTTGTCAAAGCCCTCCTCAACGCACTTTAGCGCATTACAGGAAACAATTTCCTTCTTGAGTGCTTCTATTTCCAGTTCTTCCGGTGTTACCAACGCATAATATCGGTCATCCGGCAGACCAAGGCGCTGCAGAATCGCATTGATTCGATTTCGGCTGGGGGTCTGTTTTCCGTTTTCCAATCTGGACAATGTAACGGATTCACAAATGCCTGCACAGACCTGCTCCTGTGTCAACCCGAGATCCAAACGCCGCTGGCGGATATACTCCCCCAATTTGTAATTCTGCATTTAGCAGCTCCCTCCAAACTTTAGTATTGCCATAATTGTAATATACTAGATTTTGTACATGTGTGCAAGCGTCTCTTGTGCAAACCTGTCGTCCCATGTAATTTTTTATTACACCAGACGATATGGTCAATCGAAACCTTTTGTGATAAGATACAGGCACATGAAATACATTCTAAGCTCTTTGACATACGCATGGAGGAAACAATGATACACTATCTGAAAAAGCAATGGAGGCTCAGTACCCTCACCTGCTTGTTTGCCATCATCGCCTATGGTGCTCAGGCTCTGATTCAGCTTGCCTTGATGAAGGTTTTTGATGCCGTGGTATTGCTGGATCTGCGGAGTACTATCTTTTGGACGGCAGTTGATCTGACCTGCTGGGGAGGCTATTTTCTTTTTACTGCTTTACAGGAGCATTGTCAAGCCAAAACAATTCGCGCTTTGAACAATACGGTGCGAGATGGGCTGTATCACTCCTTCCTGCGCAAGAGCCATACCGATTTTCATCAGTCCGACACCGGAGAATATCTCGCCCGGCTGACCAATGATATAAAGCAATTAGAACAGCTTGCGTGGATTCCCTTCTTCGGCTGTGTAGGCAGAATTGCGCAGATCGTGTTCAGCATTTTGGGACTTGCCTTTTTGCATTGGTCGCTGGTTGTTTTTTCCGTGATCACAGCAGTTGTCCTTTGGCTCTCCCCAAAACTGTTCCAGAAGAAGTTGGAACTACTGGGGCAAAGCTGCGGTGTGCAGCAGACTGCCGCCATCAACCATTTGAAGGACCTTCTGACAGGCTTTGACGTACTCCAGTTTTTTGGCAGAGGAAATCTCTTTCTCCAGCAGGGAAATAGGATCAGCGATGACATTGAAAAGCCCAGTTGCCAGCTGAGCTATGGTAAATCTCGCATGGAGGCGTTGATTGGCTTTATCAACGTCGCACTTCAGCTCGGTTCGCTTGTGCTGATTGCTGTGCTGACCAGCATGGGGCTTGTCACCACAGGCACACTTGCAGGTGGTGTCAATCTGATCGGAGGCGTGGCAAACGGCTTTAACAGTTTGGCCGGTTTGCGTCTCTCCCTCTCAGCCAGCAAGCCTTACTTTGGCAAGCTGCCAACGGTCGATACTGATTCCAAATCGGAAGAGGTTGCTCCTATGTCACCACTGAAAGCCTCCATTACGGTAGATAGAGTTTCTTTCTGCTATGATGAGAAAAAGCCCATCCTGAAAGATGCCTCCTTCCACTTTGAAAAGGGCAAAAAGTATGCCCTGACAGGACCCTCCGGCTGTGGAAAATCCACTCTGCTCAAGCTGCTTTTGGGCTGGCTGCCGGACTACAGCGGTACGATTTCGTTTGACGATGTGGACATTCACACCATTACACCCGCTCAGCTCCAGCAACAGATGAGTTACATTGAGCAGAATGTGTTCCTCTTCAATACTACGATTCGGGAGAACATCACACTGGGTGAAGATTTCTCGGAAGAGCAGCTGCATGCGGCCATTCAGGGCAGTGCCCTTGCCGCAGATTTGGCCGCCATGCCCGATGGCCTTGACACTGTTGTAGGTGAGGATGGCAGTAATCTTTCCGGCGGTCAGAAGCAGCGTGTCGCCATTGCCCGTGCCCTGATTCACAATCGCTCCATCCTGCTGGTGGACGAGGGCACCAGTGCGCTGGATCAGAAAAACGCCGACCTTGTGGAAAAGAGCCTGCTTACCAATCCCGATCTGACACTGATCCTCATCAGCCACCACCTGTCGGCAGCG
>OGUQ01002932.1_pt1 | contig 10934 bp, 9 predicted proteins | sample 1574701 | NCBI WGS metagenome assembly OGUQ01 (sample SAMEA2582087, study PRJEB24529) | metagenome | biome: Human gut stool | place: China | collected 2011 | reverse complement strand
CATACCGCCTTTTCTTGTTATCCAGCCCTCCGGCTGTATCGGTTGAGCAAAAGTCAGCGTGGGATTGATGTGGTATCTTTATCTAAGTGAACCCCCTTGCTCCCACTTTGAGACGGTCTGCCACACAACGTTCAGCTTTACGGCAAGCTCCTGCTGCGAAAGTCCCTTTGATTTTCTTATCGTCTTAATGTTTTCGTTCAGCATAGTGAATGAACATCCTCCTTCCGTTCGTCAGCCCTATTGTAGGCCAAGCCCGCCCGTTGCGGCAAGCAACGCTGGGTAACATTTGCAAATATTGCGCCTATGAATGGCGGTATTGCGCAGCATATGCTATAATAAAACAAAAAGCGGTGTGCTTATGGACGGAAATTTTGTTCGCAGCAGAAAAAACAAGCTGACATCATGGATATTAGTAATATCTTGTGCAGCGCTCACCTGTATGTTTCTGCTCGAAAAGGATAAAATTGAATCATCTGAACTTATCCCGTTGTTGGTAATTATTGCTTTGGGAGTTATAGGTGCGGCATTATCCATAGGGATGAATGCAGGGGCTTATTTTCACATAAGAGAAAATAAAATTAAGGCCAGATACGGTTTGTTTGGCAGAATAGATTGCAGCATGGATGAAATAGAATATGCCCTGCCGAGAAACAATGAACTGATCATCGGGATGAAGGACGGCAAACACCATACAATAACGGAAATAAGTAATTCATATGAATTGAGTTCAGCGATTCGCAGGCAGATTTTTACGCTTGAGACAGAAACACCGGACGTTTTGGCGGCGCAGCTTAATGAAAATGAGACTTCGTTCAACAAAAGAATGATATGGATGGCGCTTGGCGGCGGTGCCGTGTTTATCGGGTACGCCTTTATTGTATCGCTTTTGACGGGCGGCAGGGAACTAAGCGAATTTACGAATGCGGATTGGGATATGTTCATACCGATGGGAATTGGTGGCGTATTGACGGCTATTATATATAACTGTGCGCTGATTCGGCGGGCGAAAAGGATGACGCTTATTAATAATATCATATATTGTTTGCATGGGGCGGTAATAGCCACCGAACCTTTGTCATGCGGCAATGCTGAGAGCGTTTATACGGACGAAAACTATGAAAAAAGAATAATTGTGTGCAGCTTCCCGAATGATAAAGGCGTTTATTACTGTGTGCAGACGTTTGATGACTATTTTCAGCTTGAAACAACATATACATCAAGGATCTATGCCAACAAGGATGAACTGCCGGAGGATGTTTTTTCTAAGCTTATAGATATCACATCTAATATACAGAAAAGCGGAGAATAGCAGAAGAGAATATGAATCCCGCCCGGCATTGCATCGGGCGGGTGTGGTGGTTTATTTATTTCTCCCCAAACTGCACCTTTACGCCGTTTACCTCCACGACGTCGTCCGCGGGGATGAGAATGTATTTCAGGCCGTCTATTTTGCGCAGCTCTATCATGTCGCTGCGCTCCGGGTCAACCTTCACGGTGACCTCCGGCGTGGTTATGACGAATTGCTTTTTGTCTATCATGTTCACGGGCGGAAGGGCCGCGTCCGTGCCGAAGTGCGCATCGAACGCATCGGAGAACGCCTGCACGCGCTCCGCCGATACGCCGCATTGACCAAGTACCGCGCCAAGCTCGTTTTTGGATAGGGCGAGCGGCTCCTCAACATGGTTTTCCTTATGCATTTCCATTATTTGGCCTATATGCTCCTGCACGGACTGCACGGTTTCTATGCGGCATTCTTCTTCCAACGCTTCCGAAAGTATTTCGCTGAAAACCTCCTTTTGCGATGCGGCGGGCATGGGCGGCTCTATGCCGAAAACGGCCGTGGTGAACTCCGGATGGTTATCGGCTGTGCTCTTGGTGTAATAAAGCGTTGCGTATATGTTGGCGGCGCGGTTATCGAACGCGGGGAACATGAAGCCTAGCTGCGGCGCGGACACGGCAAAGCCGTTGTTGAGCGCGTTGAAGCAGTTTTCCGCAAGCTGATAGCTCAATACGGGCTGGGTCTGCTTAACGGGGCATATGCTGCAAATGAAGTAGCTGAATTCCTCGTCCGATGCATCGTGCTGCGCATGGCCGTCGCTGCTTCGGTAAGGGACGGAGTAAGTGTCGTGCACGAGCAGTATTATATAGCCGCCGTCTATGTTCAGCGTCTGCGCCACGCGGTTGTAGAACGCGGTGAGCAGTTCCTCGTTTTCAAGGCCGCATGCGCGCATGGCCATGAGCAGCTTATGCTCCTCGCTTTCCATGACCTGCCGCGCGCTGAATTCAAGGTTGATAAGGCTGCGGCCTATAGTGCCGGTAATTGGCTTTTTCAGCAGGGCAAGGAACCGTTCCGATTCATCCTGCACCATTGTCTGCACGCTTTCGCGGAAGGTGCTTATTACCTTCTTTGATTCATTAACGTAGCAGCCGTGCACGGCGTTTATCCATGTTTTATCCGGCTTGAACCGGCGGCGTATCTCACGCGCTTCTTTATCGTTCATTATAATTAAACCTCGCATTATTCTCGTTTTGCCAAAAGGCAGATATGATTATACCATAAAACAGCCCTCCTGCGACAGCTTGCAAACGATGCCGCGCTTTGCTAAAATTACAGGCATGGCAACGGAGGAATTTACGGGCATGATATACGTTATGAGCGATATACACGGCAGCAGGCGCCGGTTCGACGCAGTAATGGAACAGATTAAGCTGACGGATGAGGATACGCTTTATATACTGGGGGACGTTACGCACAGGGACATAAAAAAGCTGAGCGAAGCGGAGCGGGAATCCCTTTTTGATTGGATAGACGCGCTGCCGACGGAGCTGGACATAACCGTAAACGGCAGGCGATACAAGCTTGTCCACGCCATGCCGAAGGAGCTTTTTTACCTTGCAAAGCGGCCGCAGCTTGGCGAAAAATACTTTTCCGTATGGGACAGGCAGTCCGGAGAGGCGCCGCTTAGCGGCGAATACACAATGATATTCGGTCATACCACCAGCCATCATTATCAGGATGGTTCGCCCATGCGCATATGGCACGGCCCTGATCGCATGGACATAGACTGCGGCTCCGCCTATCCTGACGTGCAGGATGAAAACGCCGAATTCATAGGCCGCCTGGCCTGCATAAGGCTGGACGATATGCGGGAGTTTTATTCGGGGGAGTCGATTTATTGATAAAAACCATTGCGCATATTGCCATTTGTGTGATTAAATAGCAGCGGAACAAAACGGCATATATGCAGAAAGGAAACAACGACATGATTTTATTGAAAAACGTTCGGCCGTATGACAAGTCGGCGGACGTGCAGGACATATTGATATGCGGCAGGGACATAATAGAGATCGCCCCGAACATAGACGTGCCTGAAAGGCTGATAGAGCAGACGATAGACGGCGGGGGCCTTGTTGCCGCGCCGGGCTATATTGACCAGCATGTGCATATAACGGGCGGCGGCGGTGAAGGCGGCTTTTCCAACCAGGTGCCGCCGCTGAAGCTGTCCCAGCTTGTGGACGCGGGCGTGACTACCGTTGTGGGCCTGCTCGGTACGGACGGCACAACGCGCAGCGTTGCCAACCTTGTTGCCAAGACGAAGGCGTTTAACGAGGAAGGCTGGACGGCGTACTGTCTTACCGGCTCATATTGGTACCCGACGCACACCCTTACCGGCTCCGTTATCGACGACATAACGTTTATTCAGGAGATAATAGGCGTGAAGGTGGCAATATCCGACCACCGCGGCTCCGGCATAACGAAGGACGAGCTTACGCGCCTTGGCCACGCGGCGCGCATGGGCGGCATGCTTTCCGGCAAGGCGGGCATAGTGCATCTGCACACCGGCTCCGGCGAAGAAGAGCTGCGCAAGATAATAGACATAGTGAAAACCAGCGACCTGCCCGTGAGCGTGTTCAGGCCCACTCACCTGAGCCGCCACATGGATCAGGCGGTTGAATTTGCAAGCCTTGGCGGCTACATAGACTTTACTGCCGGCACCAATCCTTCATACGTTGCGGGCATACTGAACACAGCCTTCTCCCGCGCGCCCAAGGACAGGGTAACGCTCAGCTCCGACGGGAACGGCAGCCTGCCCATGTGGAACGAAAATAAGGAGCTAATAGGCATCACCGCAGGCCGCGTGAGCGCCGATCACGACGTGATATGCGCCATGGTGAACGAATTCGGCTACAAGTATTCAGACGCCATACGGGTGCTTACCGAGAACCCCGCAAAGGCGCTCAAACTCTATCCGTACAAGGGACTTCTTGCCGCAGGCTCCTGCGCGGACATACTGCTGCTGAGCGACACGCTTGCGATAGACACCGTTATCGCCAACGGCAAGCTGTTCAAGCTGCACGGCAAGAGCATGTATACGCCGAAGTTTGAGTGAGGGAAGAGAAACGGTAAAGTAAAGCCCCCGATCCATAGCAGGACAGGGGGCTTTGTACTTTGGTTATTCGCCGTCGATTATGGAGTATTTCAGTCCGGGTATTGTGGATTTATCCACGCTAACGCTTATTTCAGGAGTAGTGGAAACGTCAAGGGAGCGATGCACCTTGGCGGCGGAATACTGCCCGCAGGCGCAGTTATGTTCCCACCATATGAGCTTGACCACTTCCATACTGCCGTCCGGGCGGGCGGCGGTGGCATCGTTGCGAAAAAGGGTGCGCAGCGCCTCTTTCAGCGCAAGGGCGTCATCGTCGCTGAAACCTGTTTTTTGCGCAGCCTGCACATTTATGGAGCCATAGGTAACATATACGCCAAAATCGACGCGGTATTTTGAACCTATTGTATCGGAACCCCTTTTGTCCGGATCTACGCTGTCCGTTTTAAGATTGACGGACTTGGTTATTTGCAGATTGGTTATGGGCACGATATCGCGGCTGAAGGCGCTTTGTATGCTCACGGGGCCGCGGATGCCAACGGAAACGGCGTCGCTTTCGCTGACGTTATCGCTGACGGAAGCAGCATCATCGGTATCGGCTTTTTTATCGCTCTTTTTATCCGCTTTGAATGCGAATACCTGACCGAATGCGCGCACATCCAGCCATTGCTCGCAGGCTATACGCGCATAGTCGTCCTTGCTCAGGAGAGCCTCGCCGTTCTTTTTACCCTTGGCTTTTTTCTGCTCGCCCATTGCGTCCAGACATGCCTTGAGCGCAGGGCAGCCGTCCGCACGGTCGCGCAGGGAACGGAAAGCGTCCACGCGGCGGTCGTCCGACTGTACGAATACTGGGTAACCTTCATCCATCCAGCGGTTGCGGATCTTGCGCTTCAGGCAAACGTCCGAAACCTCGCCGTGGCCGTCATATGTGGTGCGCGGGCGGTTGCCGCCCAGAGGATCGCCGTTGGGATTGGCGTTCCTGACGGTGAATACAAGTGCAAAATCGATTTTGTTGTTTAACGTAGCCATTGTTTAGTCTTCCTTTCCGTATTTACTTGGCAGTGTATATGTATAAAATGTGTGCAGATAGCCAGGCCCGAGAGGTGCGTCCTTGTTCGGCCACAATTCGGTCGCTATGCCGAGCAGACGCTCACGCTCCTGCATGAATACGAACGGCTGGCGCAGCTTTTTCATATATGGCTCCATACGGGCCATAAGCTGCGGAATTTCCGCATCGGGACGGCGGGCAACGTGCGGCATAAGACGCATTGCATTGCTGGGGCGGTTGTCGTTTTCTTGTTTTTCGGCATCAAGAACAATGCGCTCCACAATGTTGTCAAGCGCAAGCAAAGCGCCAAATGCAGCGTCGCGGCTGTTTATTGCCAAAGACGATGCAGGCTGCGCCGCCCATGCGTCCTGCTTTAACCCCCCTTTTGCTGTCATGGCATGACGCATGCTTAGATATCCGTTCAAAAAGCCGCTACCCAGCCGCGCATCCTTCAGCCTTTCTTCTGCGGCGAATGAGGATTCTATGCGGCTGATTATACGTTGAATATATGCCGCCGTGCTTACGCCGCTCTTTTCAAGATGCGGTATAAGCTTATCGTGGATATGCACCCATGTGAACGAGGGCTTTATAACATATGCATTCGTAAGCAGCATCGCGTTCGTGCGGCCGTCCCGCTGGCTTGTTCGGATGCCGTTGTGTTCTTCCGCCATGGCGTCCCATTCGCATATGTCGGCCACGGCGAGTAGGCACCCGAACAGTTCATCGCGGCCGGAAGGCGGGGAATACGGCTCAAACGGCGGCGAGGGCTTGCGCTGTTCGGCTTTTGCATAAAGCTCGCTTAGCTGCGCGCTGAATCCCGCAAGAAACATATATGAAAGCGGGCGGCTGTCTGCTCGTTCCTCGGGCGCAAAGCTGCGCTCTATTTCGCCCAGCAGAGTTAAATACCATGCGGCACGGTTGCCGCGTCCGCTTTGCCCAAGTTGCTTAAGATAGGGGAGCAGCTTGCAATAAAGATGTAGCCATGTTTCGCGCGGGGACTGAACAAAGCTTTGCATCAGCCTGAGCGCATTGGTGGGGAACTTCCCGCTTTCGGCGGCGTCAAACTCTATTTTATGGGATACGGCAAGCAGTCTGCCGAAAAGATAATCCCTGTCTGTGCGTGTTTTGTCCAGCTCCGGTGAAACTGCACCGCGGCCAGACTGTATGCTTTCTTTGCGTATCAATGCGCACGCTACTGCGACGCACTCGGCCCAGGCAAAGCCGTTCCATGCGCCTTTGCTGTCCGTAAAGCTGAGGGGCCTGACGGCGCGGGCAAAAGCCTGCTCCACCATGTCAAGCGGCAGGGGAGCGCCATCCACCACGCAGCCCAGCAGCCGAAGCTGCATTCCACGCATAAGCTTGGTTGCGTTCTTATCGCCGGAACGGTCGCTGCGGGCGATATTGACGGCATCGCGCCCCATTACAGCGGAGCATATCTCAATCCATGTGGGCGTGCGAACCTTTTTATTTGCTCCGGGCATTTCCCACAGGCAATCATCCGCCCATGCATTGAGCCGCGAAACATACATATTGCCGGGCATTTCTTGATAATATGTTATGGACATGCGCCCCTGCGTGGCGGCTTGAAGGCCGATTATCACGATTTCATTCATGCGGCGGTGAGCTTCTTTTGTCAAATTAGTCGCAGCCGTATATGTTTTCAGCGTTTCCGTGTAGCCGTTTGCAGCATCGCGCAGGGTAATGGCATAGGCTTCAAACGTATCGGGCTTGGCTTTATTCTCCGATTCATAGCCAAAAGGGTCATTGCAGATATTGAGTACGGGAATGGCGGTGTTCCAGGCGACAATATGCATGCCGCATCGATTAAAGCCCTGATGATCAATTAGCCATAGCAGCGCATTGTGCGCCTTTACGGAGGCTAAACCGCTGAGCGCTGCCGCGCTGCGGTCCTCGATAAAGCGGCCCTTATACTGGAACGGGAAATCAACATCACGCGCGGATATGAGCTTAGGGTTGCCGTCCAGCTTAGGGTGGCTTTGCAGCCCCGGCAGCACTTGACCGGTTGCGTAGCATAGTTCCGGCGTTTCGTCGAGCAGGGTAGCCCAATATCGGCCCCAGCTTTCGCGCACATCGCCGCGCATCCACAGCCGATTTTCTCCATGCATATCCTGTATACTGAAGCATACCACGTCTTTATAGGGGGAGCGTAGCTTCAGCCCGGGAACGTTCATTAAATCGCTGAACAGGGTTTGCTTTTCAAGATAACTATACAGAACCTTGATGCAGTCAGGCGCGCCGGGAAAGCTGCACCAATCGCCAAGCTGCTGCATATATGCGCAGAACTTAGCGTCATCGGCTTCGCCATCGACTATAAGATATTTAAGCTGTTCTGCGAGCGGATATGGCTTTATTGAGCTTCCCGTGCGCGCTTCTGCGGCGATGGTGCTCGGCACGGCGCAGTGCCTATCATTTTCCGGCACCCGTTCAGCCGTTACAAATTCGCCTTTGGCGGACAGGATTATGTTCAGCTCTATATTTTTGTTTATAAAGCCTACGCTCAGCATGTCGCAGTCGGGCGTGCCTATAATGGCATCGTAAACTTCACACAGCTTTTGTATCCAGCTCATGCGTTTTCATCCTCCGCGGAGAAATTGTTGTATTTTTGGCCGAACTTCTTTGGATGCATCGGGCGTATTGGCCTATACATCGACTTTCCGCACTCTTCGGGTGAGGGGAAGATTATTTCGCCGTCTGTCATTTGGGCATGCCAAAGCCGCACGCCAAGTTCGTTTTCGCCCGTTTCATCCGGATATGCAAAGCTCATGTAATAATTACTATTGCAAGAACTTTTTTTCTTAAAATATAAAAATGGTATTGGCTAAAACGATACTATGCCGCATTGCATATCATAATACCGTGGCTTTAGCACGCAGATACCCGTATCGCCTATGGTATATATGGCATCATTGCTGCGCAGCTCTTGATAGGAATTGCCATAAACGGAAACGCTGTACTGCTGCGCTTCCATTAGAAGGTACAGCTTTTCTTTAAGGCTGATATTGCCTGAAAGGCGGGCTATAAGCTCGGCGCCTTTCCCAAACGGGACGATTACGGAGTGAGTTTTATCGGGTATAACTTCAAAACTGCTATATGCCGTGCGGAAGCTCTGTGACAGCGGCATGCTGATGCCACAGTCGAAATTGGCTGATTCACGCACCCTTTTATCGTTGTAAGAAAGAAGATTTACTATGGATTCGCCATTAAGCTTGGGCAAGGGAAAACCCGAGTGCTCGGCTGTATAGTCCTGCTGCCGTTCGAAATAGTCTGCAATGGAGGCGGGCATATCAAGTTCATCGGCTGGAACGCTTGCGATTATGGTTCGTGCGGTATTGCCGCCGTACTGTATTTCAGGCAATTTGTCGAGCTTTTCATCGCATAGATGCCATATATACACCGTGCCAGTATCGTATTCCAAGCTGCGGTTGCGTTGCCGTGCATAGAACAACGGTAGCTTCGCAGCATACTGAGAGGAACGTTATGGTGCGCTCAAACAGCGTTTTGCAATGCGCTGGAAGTGACTGTATTTCGTCAAATATCAGCACGGAATCGGTAAGGCTGTGCAGCCTGCGCGCGTCCGTATTGCTTGCGCCGAAGCAGGCGTTTAGAAACTGCACAAGGCTGGTGAGTATTATATCGCTGTTCCAGCGCTCGGTAAGGCGGTGCGGCCAATATCGCCGGAAGTATCGAGTTCGCGCCTGCGAAAATCATCAATGCGGAGCAGCAAAGCAGCCCAATCAGGCTGCTGCTCAATATACACGGACGGAATGCCGTATTCAAAACAGGTGGAATCATACCTGTCTGCATCGATAAGGATACTGAGCAAAAGCCGCGTAAGCATGCCATAATGGAATTTACGCTCGTCGGTATCACATTTGCCTTTTAAGTGCTCTGTAAGAAAAGTGCGTATCTCTACGCATGCTTTGGCAAAAAGCTCATCCAATTCATCGGCGGGCATTATGTTTTCCAAATAATAGGCCACGGCCTCGTCGTAATGCTCATTTGCTTCGCTTTGCATGGCGGGAGTGAACGCCGATTGCCCAATGCCGTCAAGACAGTCCATAAGTCCCGTATGGTGGCCGCGGATGCAAAGGGCAATTATCTGCGCCGTGAGCAGCTGAAAATAATCGGCACCGGCTGCGCAAAACCAGCGTCGATAAGCAAATATTGCGCCGGTCGGCGCATGATGGTGCGGCGAAGCGGCGGAAAGAGGATCTGTGGCTGCGGATATAAGATATGCCGCGAATGCGGCGGTGGCCTTTCCCATGTCGTGCAGTAAACCTATAAGCTGCGCTATTGCGGATAACCCGAGCCGCTGCGCCATGTGTTTGCTTAATAAACCAACCTGCAAACAGTGTATTTTGAGCGGCTGCTTCGCTCCGTCGGTTTTGCGGATATGCGCTATCAAGATACAAGCCTCCATTGGAAGAAATTGACACCTTGATTTTAGCACGGTTTGGCGCTGTTTAACAACAAAAACCGTTTTTGCACCAATGCATAATCCCCCTTATCCTTCCGCATACTACCGATACAAAACATGATATGGCAAGCATGGAAATGAATTATTCAGGAGGAATAGAGAACCATGAAGGCAACCGGAATTGTGCGGAGGATTGACGAGCTGGGCCGCGTAGTCATACCCAAGGAAATACGAAGAACGCTGAGAATACGCGAAGGCGACCCGCTGGAGATATTTACCGACCGCGAGGGAGAGGTGATACTGAAAAAGTATTCGCCGATAGGGGAGCTGGGAGATTTTGCGAAGGAATACGCGGAATCGCTGCAGCTGGCGCTTGGGATGACGGCGGCCGTGTGCGACAAGGACACGGTGATAGCCGCGAGCGGGCCATGCCGCAGGGAGCTGATAGATAAGCCCATACACAGCGACCTTGAGGAGCTGATGGACAGGCGCGGCAGGCTGTGCGTTGGGGCGGACGGCGGTACGGCGCCGCACATTACTGCGGACGGGGCGCAGCCCTTTGCCGCGGCGGCGATAGCCACGATAATCTGCGCCGGGGATCCGATAGGCGCGGTGATGCTGCTCAGCCGCGACGAGAACGCAGGCATAGGCCGCGCGGAGCAAAAGGCCACGGAAACGGCGGCGAACTTCCTGGGGAAGCAGATGGAAGGCTGAAAAAAGCGAGACACACGGGCGCATGGTGCTATGCCATGCGCTTGCTTAATTAATCAAACTAAAAATATATAATGATTGAATAATAAAAGATTAGGTTGAGCGGACAAGAGACGGCATGCTATAATATACACACGAGTATCCGTGTATGCCGGTACAGAAAAAACACGGATGCGTGTGAGTGGTGAAAAAACATAGAAAAACAGGAGGAAAAAATGAAAAAGTATTTGGCGTTTGCACTGGCGCTGATAATGGCGCTTGCGCTTATTCCGGGCATCGCGCTCGCGGATAAGGGCGGACCCGGTGGCGGCGGCGGCCCCGGCGGCGGCGGTGGACCCGGTGGCGGCGGTAA
>OGUQ01002931.1_pt1 | contig 10935 bp, 5 predicted proteins | sample 1574701 | NCBI WGS metagenome assembly OGUQ01 (sample SAMEA2582087, study PRJEB24529) | metagenome | biome: Human gut stool | place: China | collected 2011 | reverse complement strand
CGTCCGGTTTGCTGTTAAGGGAACCGGAAAAGATTCGGTATCTTTGGCTGCTCTCGAAGTCGATCAGACTTATTCAGTAGGTATTGAACTTGAAAAAAATGTGGCAACTCACGAAGCGTATCGCCCAAATGATGCGGTCGGTGCTAAGGTGGCAATCCTCGCCCGTGAGCAAGGACTTATCTGTCGTCCTATCGGTGACGTGGTTATTCTCATGCCTCCATTGGCATCCACTGTGGAACAATTAGAGGATATGGTTCGTATTGTAGGTGAAAGTGTCCAACGTGCAACTGAGGAAGAGGGGATACTTGAAGATATGCGCCCAATTATTTTATAATGCTAAATTAATTATTGGAAAGCTACACCTATTGTCTTTTGTTAGTAGTTTAAGGCAATGGGGTGTAGTTTTTTTGTATAGCATATCGAAATTTCGTCATATTTTAAACTATAGACTATAGTGAAAATCTTATATCACCCGTGCCAGGTCTGGCGGTTCATAACGGGTTTCTCTGGCGTTCGCCGACATTTTCACAAAGATAATTTAAATTTTATAGTGGTAAAGCAAACGTTCCTGAATATTATAACATTCTGCCCGTTGGCTTTGCCTGAACGGGAGGTGGGAATAAAACAGTTCATGGTTGATTAAGGGTTGTTTTGGAGGTTCTCAAAGCTCTGGGAAAATGTTATAATAAGGAGGAATTAAATGAACAATACGATTTTTGATGATGTGTTCCGCACAATGGTTGAAAAGATACCACGGCTGGTTATACCATTGATCAATGAAGTGTTTCATACATCCTATCCGGAAGATGTAGAGATCACGCAGCTTCGCAATGAGCACCAGCAGGCGGACGGGGAGGTCATCACGGATTCCTGTCTTCTGATCGGGAAGAAGATGTATCATATTGAATGTCAGAGTACGGATGATACGACAATGGCAGTGCGTATGATAGAGTATGACTTTGCGATTGCTATTGAATATGCGGCAAAGCAGGGACGAAGGTATGAGATAGAGTTCCCGAGATCCTGCGTGTTGTTTTTGAGAAGTTCGGGGAATACGCCGGATTTTCTGGAAACGAATGTGATTTTTCCGGATGGGAGAAAGCAGATGTACCGCGTACCAACTGTAAAAATGGCTGATTATACAGCGGAAAGTATTTTTGAGAAAAATCTGCTGATGCTGCTTCCGTTTTATATCATGAGATATGAGAAAAGAGCCCATGATATGAGGGAGAATCCCCGGTTATTTCAGACATTGTTGAATGAGTATGAGGAGATACGTGTAAAGCTTGAAAAGGAACTGACAGGATCTGGAAGGTCGGAATTATATACGGATCTGATAAAACTGATTGTAAAAATCTCGGACTATATCTTCCAGGATGAAGAGAAGATCCAGAAAGGGATAGGTGATGCTATGGGTGGAAAAGTTTTGGAACTGGAATCGGAAAGGTTAAGAGCGGAAGGGGAAGCACGTGGCAAGGCGATTGGCGAATCTATTGGAGAAGCGCGTGGCAAGGCAATTGGCGAATCTATTGGCAAAGCAATTGGCGAAGTCAGAGGAGAAGAACGCCTTAGTGTTTTGATTAATAAACTTATTCTTGATAAGAGAAATGATGAGATTCAGATCGTAGTGACAGATGCTAAAAAGCGCAGGCAGTATTATGATGAGTATGGACTTTAGAACAGAGGTGTGGAAGATCATTCCTTTGATATGTATATTCCGCATTGTGGAGATTCTGTAAAAGAGTGTTTTCTCAGACGTATTCCGGGGATAATAAGGGAAGTAATTATTTGTAATCGGGATATTGACAAATTATGGACAAAATGTTAAGATGGTTTCGTAAAAAACGAATAGCGTTTAGCGCACATGTACAGCTCATTACTACGGTAATGATTGAAGAATCGTTGGGTGAGAATCCCAAACAGGGTTCCGTTCCCTTGCAGTATATTTAGTCTGCAGTTCACTGTATTCTTGTAATGGTATTCAAAGGGAATACTATAATGCGAAGGATATGAGTGAAAGTTCAATCTGTACATTATATTCCCTGCCAGTATGGTGGGGATTTTTTTTGCACTTTGATAACTGAATATCGGAAGTCGCTTTTTATCCCTTTAGTTTTCGGAAATCCGGTGAGATACCGGTACGGTTTATCCCCACTGTAATAAGGACGAACACTGCGAAACCATTGGAAAGATCCTTTCCGAGAAGGGCAGCAAGTAGGTTGGAACTTTAAGTCAGGAGACGGACTTTAGTAAAAAAATAAAAAACAAACATCTGTAGGCATAACGGAGGTTTATTTTTTATACCCTTTTTTATGGAAAACAGGTATCAACGTAGTCTGAAAAGGCTGCGAAATGATATATTTTGCAGGATAACCTGCGAAAAAAGTTAAATTTTAAAGGAGGACTTACAAATGGAAAAAAGTACAATGAGCAAAGGAATGAAAAAGAGAGTAGTTGCAGTTCTCACAGGTGGTATTATGATCATCAGCATGTGCGTACCTGCATTTGCAACTGAAGGTGATACTACTACTAAAAATATCACCGTTACTGTTGCAATTGAAAGAAGTTCTTTAGGTGTTAATCCTATCGTAGCACCACATACTGTTGAAGTACCAGAAGGTTCAACTGCTTTAGATGCATTAAAAATCGCAGATGGTTCAACAACCGCAGATGATGATGTTACAATTGGTGGAAAAACTTATCATCATCAGGGAAAAATTTATTGGGGTACAACACAATATGGAAATTATATTCCATATGTAGATGATGTCGACCATACAAGCAAATGCAAATATTTTGGAAACAATGGAACATATATTTATTCCAAAATTTCATCAAAAAAAGCATATAACTATTTAACTAACTTAAACGCTACTGAAACTGATCTTGGATTAACTAAAAATTCAACATGGAACAACACTGTTCATTTTGATAAATTATTATCTGAAAAAGATTATAACAACTATTCTGGATGGATGCTCAAAATTGGGAATGGAAAAGAAGCACCATTTTCAGGAGTAGACACTGTTTTAAACAATGAAGATGTTGTTGTATTAGATTTTTCAATGATGATGGGCTTAGACGTTGGGCTTAATGGATATATGGAAAATAGCGCAGGAGAGTGGAAATTTCAGAACGCTTGGAATTAAATCGAATAGAAGGCGATGACTAATCACCAGTATACGATAAAAAGGGAGCTGTTTAATTACAGTTTCCTTTTTTATCGAAACTGATGTAATTGAATAAAAGAAGGGTATCTATGAAAAAAAAATTAATACAAAGTTTACGGGCAATATTACTATTCATATTCATGATAATAAGTTTATTTACTGTTAATATTTATGCAAATGATAAACTTGAATTACCAACCGATAAAAATGGAAACTATTTAATTCAATCAGAAAAGGATTTTAACACGTTTGTTAACTACGTAAATTCAAATGAAAAGTTTGAAAATAAAAAGGTTATATTATGTTCAGATTTGGATATAACAGCAACCACTTGTTATACAGATGATAGTACTGGATTTTTTCATGGAATTTTTGATGGTAAAAATCATACTATTAATTATAAAGCAAACGATGTAAAGAATTATACAAATGAAACAAGTGTATTTCCGTTTGTATTTACCAATGGAAAACTGAAAAATATTAACGTCAATATTGATCAATGCAATATTTCAGAAACTTGTGATTTTGAAGAAGGATTAATGCCACATGATGTTGGAATACTGAGTAAAGGAATTTTAAAGACTGAGATAGAAGGTCTCCAGTTAAAAGCAAATGTAAAAATTACCTCTTGGGGTGGAGACATATGTGGAGGATTCAAAGTTTCTACATTTCAAACGACTCAAAATTCTACCATAAAAGATTGCAATATATCTATAAATTATGATTTGGCAGATGAATCAGAATGTGCCAGCATCATAGAAACAATAAAAGATCAAACTGCTGATTGGGGATATATAAACGATCTGGCATTGTATCAACTTGGCGATGAAGATAATGCCTTTTCAAATACATACATTAATTGTTATAGTTCTGGTAAACACGGAACATATCTTCAAACATTAGTTAAAAATTTGAAAAATTGGAATATCTCCGACGATCATACAGGCGTTATTGCAAGATTTATTGGAACTCCTGATGGAAACAAATCTTCAGCAAAATCTTGTTTTTATGACTCAATAGCAGCTCCAGAATTAGAAGCGGTTTGCAATTCGAGAGTTCATACATCATTTAGCAATGAAGAAACATTTGCTAAAACAACTGAACAAATGAAGAATCAAGCCACATATGAAGGTTTTGATTTTAATAAAAAATGGAGCATTTCTCCAGATATAAATGATGGATATCCTTATTATGATCCACGTACAGAACAAATCACTCTTAAAGTTAAACCAATTGTTGCCGATAAGGTATGGAATACAACAAATTCAAAGGATAAAAACAAATATGGCAAAACAGATACCTATTACTATCCATATTGTGGTGATGATAATGGAATTGTTACGGGAGTTGATTTTACAGATTTAACAAAAGAGCAGCAAGAATATGTAAAAACATATAAAATATCTATTTGTTGCGATCCTAGCAAAGATATAGAATCTGCAAAAATAGATATGAATTTTCTTGGTAATAGACCAGTAAATGTAATATGGAAAAATAGTCCAACAATCGTAATTGCAAATGCTGATCAAGCAGAAGAAGATGGATATGAATTCGCTATTGAAACTGTAGACGGAACCGCTAAAGTCACAGAAAATACTAATTCTGGAATTCCAAAAGACCAATGGGATACTTATTATCAAAAAGCTAAAGAAGCAATTCAAGTAATCATGAAATATTGTGAAAATACTAATGGATTTGGACCTAAAGATTCTCCTTCTTACGAAAATAGTGATATCTGGTCTGTTTTTACGGCTGCAAGATGTGGTTATATTCCATATGGAGACAGTTCTTATTTTGCTAAATGGTTTGCCAATACAAAAATATATCTTCAGCAATTAAAGGATAACGGCATAGATTTTGCAAAAAGCACTAAGATTACAGATATCGCAAAACTTGCATTAGCTATAGAAGCAATTGGCTATGATTTACGAGACATATCTTCCGTAGATTTATTGGAGGCAGTTGGAACTTTAAAAGATTCAGACGAAGATTTATTCTATAAATATGAATATATGATACATGCAATTAAAGCAGGTGGTTATTCTTCTACATCCTCATCTTTTACTGACGATGATATGAAAAATTGGGCGATTAAACGTGCAGACAGTCTGTTAAATGCAGATGATAGTAGTTTTGTTAATCCAGACAATTCAATGGGATGGCAGCCTCTTATTTACTGGTACGATAATCCAGACGTAAAAACTGCAGTAGATGCTGCAGAAAAGAGATATCCAATAATCGGTCAGCGAGCAACCGGCGCTTTTTGTACAAATGGATATGAAACACAATGCCCTACATATGGAAACAATGCATGGAATAATGCACAGGCTTTGTTATTTGCAGGTGAATTTAATATTAATGTTTTAGACTATACAAGTGGTTATACAAAAAATGGAAATAATATTTTGAATGCAGTATTTGATCAAATTAATTTTTCTGATACAAGTTATTCAAATAGTACCATACCTGGATTCTATAGCTATGATTCAGCACAGATTGCACGTGGTTTATGTTCCTTCGTACGTTCATACGAAAGAAACATTAAGAACGAAAATATTCCGGCATTCTGGGTATTTACAGACGTAGATGTTCCAACCAAAACCGTCAACGACCTGATTCTTGCGCTTAATGATAAAAGCACAAAAGAAGAAATTGAAGCAGCAAGAAAAGCTTACGATGCATTAGACGAAACACACAAAGCAATCTTCAACAAAGACACCCTCAGAAAACTCCTCGAAGCAGAAAACGGCAAAGGCGATTCTATCACAAAAGTAATCGCAGCCATCGACGCTCTCCCAGCAGCAGACAAACTGACACTGGAAGACAAAGATGCCGTCGTAAAGGCAAGAACTCTTTATGATTCACTGAATGATGAAGAGAAATCTGTAATTACAAATTACTCTAAGCTGACTGAAGCAGAGGCTAAGATCAGAGAACTTGAGAAACAGCAGGAGCAGAAAGATAAGGATAAGAAAGTAGCAGAGAAGGTTATCGCTGATATTGATGCGCTTCCTTCTTCTTCTGAACTGACTCTTGATCCGTATGTTCTGCAGCTTCTTGACCGCGTACAGGCAGAGTACAATGCTCTTACAGATGCGCAGAAAGCTCTGGTTACGAATTACAGTACGTTACAGTATCTGAGAAATCTGATCCCTGATCTGAAGGCTGCGGCTGCAGTTGTTGATAAGATCAAGGCGATCGGTGAGGTTACTTCCGATAATTATCTGAAGAAACAGGCTCTTGTAGTGGAAGCCAGAACGGCTTATGATGCCCTGACAGCAGATCAGAAGAAGCGTGTGACAAACTATGCAGAGCTTGAAAAAGCAGAACTGTTTATCAGCAGACAGAGTACAGATGAGAAGGTTGCTTATGTGATCTCCTTTATCGATGAACTGAATATCACTACTTCATCTTCAGGTGCTCTTTCTGACGGACCTCTGAGACTGACAGAGAAGAATAACAATGTTCCAACAGAGAAGATCTGGAATGACTGGAAGGCTTATGTGGTAAATGCAAGGGCATTGTATGATACGCTTGATGACCAGCAGAAAGCCCAGGTTACAAATACAGCTTCTCTGGAGAAAGCAGAAGGTTATATTTACCAGCTGAAAGCCGATGCGCTCAAGGCAATGCTTAAAGCACTCCCGGATGCGCAGACAGTACGAGGATATGAGGCACCTCAGCCGACTACAGTTCCATCAGCACAGGAGGCAGCTTCTGTTGAAGAGGAACAGGCGGTACCGGCACAGTCTGAGGGATCTGATTTCTCAGATGGAAGTGCGGACGCATTCAGCAGTGATGAAGTTGATGAGCAGGCAGCTGAGACAGTGGATATCCCTCAGGCAGAATCAGCTGAAGATACTGAAGATGTCCAGACAGATGTTGATTTCTCCTCTGATGAAGAAGTTCCGGCAGCAGGTGATACCTCTAAGCGTGAACTTACAGAAGCAGAGCTGAAACAGATTGCAGAAGCCAAGAATGCTTATGACAGATTAACAGAAACAGAAGAGAAGAAATTCAGAAGCGAGAACACCGCACTGGTTGAGAATATGGAGAAGCTTCTTGCCATGGCACTGACTTATGAGAAAGGCCAGAGTGCATATCAGCAGTTCTTCGCAGATGAAGCAGCACAGATTTATGCAACAGTAAAAGATCACCCGGTAGACAGAGATTCCTACGCGGATGTTAAGGCTTTCCTTGACCGTTATGCTAAGGATTATCAGGGACAGGAAGATGCCATGGCAGGCCTGAAAGTCAAAGTCGGCAGTCAGGAGATGACTTTTGCAGAGGTTATCGCAGCACTGACGGCACAGGCTGACAAGGCAGGTAAGGACATTTCAGATGCACAGCAGGCAGATGAGTGGATCAGCAATCTTCCGACTGCTGTTACCAAAGAGAACATTGCAAATGTAGAAGCAGAGCTTGCAGCACTTCAGAAGCTGATCGACGGCATGAGTGTGGAAGGCAAGTCCTATATGTGGAATGCGAAGCAGTTAGGGCTGATCAAGACGATCGTGGCAGATTACCACATTGAACTTGCGGGTAAACAGGGTGCATTTAAGGCAGATATGCCTGCAGATCTTCAGACAAAGGCAATCAACTATAAGACTGTCCAGATCAGCTGGAGCAGCGTGGATAACGCAGACGGATACATGGTATACCGCAGAACTGCAGACAGCGGATGGAAGAAGATCGCATCCCGGGTAACAGACATTTCCTATAAGGATCAGAAAGCAGTTACAGGAACAACCTATTATTATACTGTTAAGGCGTACTCTTACGCATGGGGCGAGATGACTGTAAGCAGCTATGACAAAGATGGTGTTGCAGGAAAAGCCAGACTTGGCAAAGTAAAGATTGCTACGGCAAATTCTGAAAGCTACAGTACGATCCGCGTAACATGGAATAAGGTTTCCGGTGCAAATGGATACAGAGTATACCGTTCCACTTCAAAGGATGGCAAGTATACAGCGATTGGTTCCACTGCAAAGAACAGCGCAGTTACATTCCTAGATAAGAAAGCAGTTACCGGTAAGACTTATTATTACAAAGTACGTGCTTACCGCAATGTAAGCGGAAAGAAAGTATACGGAAGCTATTCAGCAACAGAGAAAGCAAAGGCAGTACTTTCTGCTCCGACCCTGTCCGCAGGCTCAACTTCAAAGACAGCAGTGCTTGAATGGAGTAAGGTAAAGGGTGCCGATGGCTATCAGGTATATGCCAGCGATTCCCAAAATGGTACCTATACCCGCATAAAGATCACCAAAGGTACAGGTGCGACAGACGAGAGCCTCCTCACCGGAAAGACCCGTTACTATAAAGTACGTGCTTACAGAAAAGTAAACGGAAAAGCAGTTTATGGCTCTTTCTCAAAGATTAAAAAAGTAACTGTTAAATAATAAAATCAGTATGCAGTGTGTTATCAACACACTGCATACCCCAAAAGAAGGTAAGAGAATGAAAAAAGCATTTATAATTATAATTTTATGTATGATTTTGCAAATTTTTACAGTTACTGTATATGCAAATGATAGCAATGTAAATATTGTAAGCGCTGATAATTATGAATCACGGGAATTTAATCAATGGAAGCGCGCTAAGTATAATTTTTCATTTAATGTATCTACCGAAAAGAAAACTATAAAGGCATTATGTAGTGCTGTGTTAACTGCAACTGGAACAGCAATTACAGCTATGTATGGTTCAAAATTGCGCGTGATTATATCAATATATTCAGATTCAGCAAGAACAAAATTAGTTTCTGAATATAAAATGTCTACAGATTCCTATCCTGTATAATTTATATATATGAATAAAATAAAAATATTTTTGCTGACTATTTCATTAATGTTTTTGGCGAGCCTGGCAGCTATATTTATATCAAGAGAATTTATATTCCACAATAAAATTTCAGATTTGAGCTGCCTGTTAAACATATGGAAAGATACTTATGGATGGAATTTTCTGATAAATGTAATAATCGCTCTGATAATTGCTGCAAAATTTGGAAAGAATGATACAAAAAAATAAGGCAGATGTCCTTTCTACCTGCTATATGACAGGGGGAGAGTCATCTGTCATTTTGTAATTTCAGGAATTGCGGGTGCTATTTTACCCGGATGTAATTTTTTAGATTAAAAACGCGGAGGAAACAAATGAATAAACAATGGATGGCACTGCTTCTCAGTACAGGAATTGCTGTGACCGCATGTCCTGTACCCGCAGCCCAGATGCCACCGGCTGAGCAGATACACGGGGAGGCAGAAGAAACTTCTGTCCCTGTACAGCATGATGATTCTGACGACAGAGAAACTGCGAATGAATTCCAGTCTGACACCGAACCATCTCAGTCAGAGACAGACGATGGCGCGGCCGGAAATGAAGAAGAAAATAATGAAGCCGGTGAAGAAAAGCTGGATATACCAGCCATGATTTCCTGTATTCAGGAAGCAGCGGCACTCGAAGAAATTGATCTGTCCTCAGAAACGGTCTCGAAGTTCTTTCTTGCCAGTGACACCTATGACAGTCTGACAGAAGAGGAACAGGCAGAAATTGACCCTGAGATCAAAGAGGCTCTTGAAACTGTCCGAAACCGTATTGCGGCACTGATTTCTTCTGACAGTGGAGTGACCGCCACGGGAAATCCCTGGTATGTGCAGACCCATGTGCAGGAGAACCCGGATCAGGAACAGACTATACAGGAGCTCTCCGAAGCATATCCGGGGACTCTTCCACAGCTTCTTTATGATATAAATATTTCCTATACGGATATCCGTACAGGAGAAGGCTATCAGCCAATGACGATGATCTCTCTGACATTTCCTGTCCCGGATGGATATGAGAGTCTGACGAAACCGAGGGTTCTTAGAAGTACCGGGGATTCGTTTATGGAACTGACCCCTCAGACGACAGAAGATAACCGCTTCTATCTGGACAGTGCCAGAACTTTAAACCATCTGATCATTGCTGACTTTCCCGCAGGACTTCAGGGAATCTCTCTTAACAGTAAATCCGTTAAGATCAACCGGGGGCAGAAATACACCCTGAAGGTGGTCCCGGTACCGGAATCGGTTACGGAAGAGTATACAGTGACATGGAAAAGCAGTGACACTTCTGTTGCGAAAGTAAGCAAAAAGGGAGTTGTCACAGCAGTAAAGAATGGCAAAGCTACGATTACCGCTTCTGTAACACAACACCCGGAAATGACGGCCTCCTGTAAGGTAACGGTCATGCAGGGAGCAAATGCCCTGAAGAAATCGGTCAGTCAGGTTATGGCAGAGACCAGCGCCTATATGCGTGCAACAGATACCAATCCTTCTGTTGGCAGCGAATGGTATGTGCTTGGGCTGGCGAGAGGCGGTTTAAGCCTGAAGGAGAAATATTTCTCTACCTATTATAATCACACGGCAAATTATATCGAGGAAAAGAAGGGAATCCTTACCAATACTTCCAAATATACAGAGTATTCCAAGAGAATCCTGGTCCTGACCTCAGAGGGGAAGGATGCCCGCAATGTGGGTGGTTACAATCTGTTTCAATATATCTCTGATTTCAGCCTTGTGAAGGAACAGGGATTAAACGGTCCGATCTGGGCACTCCTTGCCCTTAACTGCCACCCGGAATATTCTTTCCCGGAGAACCCGTCTGCGAAGGAGCAGAATTCGGAATCTGCGCTGGTGAATTTCCTGCTGCAGAGTGAACTCCCGGGTGGCGGATGGACGCTGATGGGAAGTAATGCGGATTCTGATATTACCGGCATGACACT
>OGUQ01002928.1_pt1 | contig 10951 bp, 7 predicted proteins | sample 1574701 | NCBI WGS metagenome assembly OGUQ01 (sample SAMEA2582087, study PRJEB24529) | metagenome | biome: Human gut stool | place: China | collected 2011 | reverse complement strand
TCTGTAATCAGCATCAATATTGGTAATATCCATTTTGTCAATTTAGTGTCCATTTGCTTGTAGAAAACTTCCGTGGCAAAGTTTGTTTTATGTTCTTCATTACAACAATGTTACCCTTCTTTTTGTTTCCTATTTTTCTCTTTTATGTTCATTTCTACATTGCATGTGGGGTTCACTCTTTTTAACCACATCATTTATAGAGCTTTCCTCAGTTATACTGTTATTTTAATATTACAAAGAACAACATGATATTGAATTAATGAAAACAGCAATGAACATTCTCGATAAAGAGGGGCAGAAACGATGGGTAATCGTAGGTGGTGGCTTCGATGGATTAAAGCTAGTACGAAAATTGAATACTTCGGAAGCCTTGTTCAACCGAACCAGATATTGGACAGCTTTGAACAGGCCCAGAGTACCGGTAATAAAGAAGAGCACAGGCGTCTGATGACCTTTGCCATTGTAGGTGGTGGAGCTACGGAAATAAAGTTGTCCGCTACTCTGGCCGAGATGAGAAAGTTTGTCCTTTCTCAAAACTATCCAGGCTTGAATATCAATGAGAAGCGTATCATCTTGTTGGATGGCTCTTCCAGGCTTTTGTCTGCCTTTTCTGAAAAGTCTTCCAAAGAAGTGACTGATTATCTGAAGAAGCATGATGTGGAAATTAAATTGAATCAACAGGTGATGGGATACGAGAATTATCAGTTGACATTGAATGATGGGACCGCAAGCAATACCAAAAAAAATGTATTCTGGGTGGCCGGTGTCAAGGCAAACAGCCTTCAAGGATTGCCTGCCGATGCCTATGGACCGGGAAACCGCTTGAAGGTGGACACTTATAACCGTCTTTCTCAATATCCCAATATTTTCGCTATCGGGGATACGGCCCTTATGATTTCTGAGGAGTATCCCAAAGGACACCCGCAAGTGGTGCAACCAGCCATCCAGCAGGCCCGCAACTTGATAAGGAACTTGCAGCGTGCAGAAGCAGGCCTGCCGCTGCAACCGTTTATATATCAAAACAAAGGCTCCATGGAGACCATTGGCCGCAATCATGCCGTAGTCGAGCTTAAGAAGCTGCGTTTTGGAAGTTTTCCGGTATGGGCTGTGTGGCTGTTCATCCATTTGATGAGTATTGTGGGTGTAAAAAATCGTCTTTCCATCTTCGTAGACTGGATGTGGAGTTACTTTACCTATGACCTGTCTTTACGGATTATCATCAAACCCTTGAAGCGGCAATAAACTTTTATTGAGTAATATTTGTTATAGTTCATATACGAACTTAAAAATGAATGAATATGTTAAAACGACTTTTATTTCCCGTCAAACCGGACGGAACGGCAACATCTGCTATGCTATTAATTGCAAGAATTGTATTCGGTATATTATTAATGAACCACGGCATCCAGAAGTGGACTAACTTTCAAGAGCTGTCGGCCGTTTTCCCAGACCCATTGGGTGTAGGCAGCCCGCTGTCTTTAGGACTGGCTATCTTCGGTGAATTGGCATGTTCCATGGCATTCATTATAGGTTTTCTCTATCGTTTGGCTATGATACCAATGATGTTTACAATGGTTGTTGCCTTTTTTGTAATTCACGGCAATGACCCGTTTGCCACGAAAGAGTTGGCTTTTGTATACCTGGTAGTGTTCATATTGATGTATATCATAGGTCCGGGCAAGTTTGCTGTTGACCGTTGGATCGGAAAGGCTCTTTCTCAAAAAGCTCATAAATAGACACTTCCGTTTTACTGAAAACAGATTTTAAGCTCAAATAGGATGTTTTTTCGTAAAAAATCCTATATTTGCGGATGCTTAAAATAACTCGATGAGCTATAAAGCTAATTAAACACAGTAAAATAAAAAAGAGTGATTATGAAAAAGTTCAATTTGAAGATGGCTGCGACCGTAATGATTTGCGGCTCGTTTCTTTTCAGTTCTTGTATCGGTTCTTTTGGACTGCATAGTAAACTGGTCAGCTGGAATCAAGGTATTGGTACCAAGTTTGTAAACGAACTGGTTTATCTGGCATTCAATATTGTCCCGGTATATGGCGTTTGCTATCTGGCCGATGCATTGGTCATCAACTCCATCGAATTCTGGAGTGGTTCAAACCCTATGGCCAGCATTGGTGATGTAAAGAAAGTGAAAGGTGAAAACGGTGACTACCTGGTAGAGACACTTGAAAACGGCTATTCTATCACCAAAGAAGGTGAGACCGCTTCTATGGAACTCATTTACAACAAAGAGTTGAATACTTGGAATGTTGTTGCCGATGGTGTCAGCACAGAATTGCTGCAAATGAACAATGACGGCACTGCACAAATGACCCTTCCGAACGGTGAGGAAATGACAGTGACACTGGATGCCCAAGGTGTGGCTGCAGCACGTCAAGCGACAATGATTGACAGCTATTACGCCTTTAAGTAATGGGATAATGGATAAATGATAATGGGTAAATGTATATGCTAATTATCCAGTATCATTTATCCATAGTCATTTATATTTTTAGAACGGATATCCCACAGCAAAGTGGAAAGCAAAATCGCGGCTAAATTTAGGATGAATAATGGGATAACGGTCTTTTTTCTTCTCGTAAGCTGGATTGATTGCTTTCATACCTCCGTCGAAACGCAATACAAAGAAATCTAAGTCAAGACGCAGTCCTAAACCATATGCCAAAGCAATCTGCTTATAGAACTTGTCAAATTTAAACTGACCTCCCGGCTGGTCTTTATAATCCCGTATTGTCCAGATATTCCCGGCATCTACAAAGAGGGCTCCTCTGAATTTCCAGAACAACCGTGTGCGGTATTCAATGCTGGCATCCAGCTTGATGTCTCCCGACTGGTTCATGAAGTTATTATCGCCGGGGAAAGAACCGGGCCCCAAATCACGTACAGACCATCCGCGCACACTGTTGGCGCCGCCGGAGAAGTAGCGCTTCTCAAATGGAAGCATTGTTGCATTGCCGTATGGAATGGCAATACCGGCACCAAAATGAAATGCCAATGAATTGCGGTTGTCAATGACCAGGTTCTTGGCAAAGTCAAAATCGCCTTTCAGGTATTGGGCAAAAGGAATGTTTAATAAAGTGTATTCTCCCGATGCATTCTTCTTCATTCCTCCGAGCTTTGCCACAGCATACAACAAATTGCCCGCTGATTCAAAATTGAAGCGGATGGTATAGGAATTTCCGATGCCGGAATTATTCATCAAAGCCTTTCCGGCACTGTTATAAATATAGCTATAGCCGGTGCGGACAATAAAACGGTCTTCATAATTATATTTGAGGATGTAGTTCTCGTCTTTCTCCAGATAATCCTCTTTAAATCTCTGGTCTATGCTGGGCATGTACAGATAATTGATGTCCAGTAAATCAATGCGATGCTGCGAACGCTGTTGTTGTACTCCCCATTTGTAGCTCCATCCGGCAGACGCCACAATACGTGTGAATTCAGGCCGCATCTGGTAGTTATATTGCAAGCCGAATTCTGTAGTAGCCCTTATCCTCCGTTTGAAATCGCTGGATACAAAGGGAAACATGAACTGTGGAAAGTTGATAGTTGCTTCCGCACCTAATTCTATATAGTCTTGATTTAAGGAGCTCTGCAAACCAGACACAGCCTCGTATGCCCCACGTAGCTTGAACATGAATGTTTCGGAACCTTTGAACATGTTGCGGTGCTGAAAAGCCACTGAAGCGGCAGCTCCCAAGTCGCCGGCAGAGTTTGTGCCTTCCACTTCAAAGGATACGGACTGATGCTTGCCTCTGGTCAGCATCACATAGGCGTTGAGCTTTGCACTGTCACTCTGCTGTACTTCGAAAAAACGGATGTTGGTGTATTTCAGGGCTTGCAGGCGTCCGTAGTTGGAGTAGGTGCGCTGCACGTTTTGCTCATTATAGAGAGTTCCCGGAATGATGCGCAGATTGTTGGTCAGCACTTTGGGACGCAGATAAAGCTTGTCTTTGTAGTAGATGGGGAATCCTTTGTAGTGCAATGAATCATTCACCTCAATGCTGTTCAAGGCAGATGCCTGCAACACATTATAGTCGGTAATGAAACTCACTTTATTGATAGTGTACTGTTGGTGATTCTGCGGTGTATCCTCGTTGTGCTGCTTGTATGGAGCCAAATGCAACGTCAAATCTACCAGGTAAGAATTGCGGACAGTATCTGCGGTATAAGAGATGTACTCTTTATTGAACTTATAATATCCGTTCTGAAGCAGTTTGTTCGTGATACGCTGACGTTCTGCATCCAATACATTGACATCAAAATACATGCCTTCGGATAAGAGGGTTACTGCAGAATCCTGCCGCATGTATTCCTTTATTTTACTGTCCCGGATATCATATTTCAAGGTACGCACTTTATAGGGCTTGCCGGTCGTCACCTTATAGACCAACTTCATCTTTTTCTTCTTGACTTGGCGTACCGGTTCCACCAGAGCACCCATATAGCCCATATTCTGCACAGCCTTAGTAATCTCTTCCCTGGTCCGGTTGGTTTCCTCCTCACTGTATATGACCGGGGCATCACCTAATTTCCTCAATGTACGGTTTATCCAGCGTGTAGAGTCCCGTCCGGACCAGTTGTAGACATACAACTGGGTCTTTATCAGGCTGAACCACTTCGCATTGGGATTCTGGCGGATATACATGGAGAGATTAGATGGTTTTACTTCCTTATTGTCAGTATGTATACGCACTTCATCCAGCAAATACGAGCCGTCCGGCACATATTTGGTAGAAGAACAGGAAGCCAACAAAAGTACGATAGTAGTAAGTATCGCGTAGCGGAAACCTTTATCCATACCGAGTCATTAATTGCGCATAAACAGCTACAAATATACTTGTATTTTTTTGTTCCCGAAATAAAAAACGCCGGAAGAGTGCAGAGTTTTTGATTATATTGAAATAATCACGTATTTTTGTCAAATGATAACATGTGTATCCTATGGCATTAAGTAAAAACCGCATTAAATATATCCACTCGTTGGAGCAGAAAAAGAACCGGAAGGCTGACAAGGTATTTCTGGCAGAAGGACCTAAACTCGTAGGGGATTTGTTGGGACATTTTCCTTGTCAGTTCTTGCTGGCAACTTCAGAATGGCTTTCCCGGAACCGCCCTATCTCCACTGTAACGGATGTCACGGAAGTATCGGAGGAGGAACTTTCGCGTGCCAGCCTGCTGAAAACTCCCCAACAAGTGCTGGCTGTGTTCCGGCAGCCGGATGAGGAGACGGATATTTCCGTCATCAGCCACTCCCTCTGTCTGGCTTTGGATGATGTGCAAGACCCCGGTAACCTGGGAACGATTGTCCGCCTTGCTGATTGGTTCGGGATAGAGCATATTTTCTGTTCGCCCAACACGGTGGATATCTATAATCCCAAAACTGTGCAGGCCACGATGGGAGGTATCGCACGCGTCAGACTGCATTATACTCCCCTACCCGAGTTCATCCGCTCACTGAAGGATATTCCCGTTTACGGCACTTTCCTGGACGGAGAGAATATGTACGGACAATCACTCTCGAAAAATGGGCTGATTGTGATGGGAAATGAAGGAAATGGCATCGGAAAAGAAGTGGAGGCACTCATCAACCGCAAACTATACATACCGAATTATCCCGCCGGCCGTGAGACCTCGGAGTCGTTGAACGTGGCTATTGCTACAGCAGTAGTTTGCGCTGAGTTCCGGCGCCAGGCTGCATTGTAGTAAAATCAAAAGGAAAAAACAACCAGGGAATCAAATAAGGCAATTCTTCCTCGATAACCGGAGGGATTGCCGTCAGTATATTGCAGCACGTATCAAAATGAGGATAGTCTGTTTCCACCTCCGTAAGCAAAGCTATAACTCCCGGTAGCCATTCCGTATTCTCCACCTCTTCTGTCAATGGGAAGATACGTGATACACACTGTCCTTCACCTATCTCCACCACATATTGTTTCAGATAGCCATGCCCGGGAAGAAACAGAAAATGGGAAGCGTAGCGTTTCATGCTTTCGGACGGGGACGTATGGTTCTGGGAGTCGTGGTATTTTCCTGCTCCTGAATTTCCAGAGGTTTCAATTTCTCAGGTTTTCCGATACTGTCTTTGCGAAGGGAGTCTGTCGCCTGCTGAAGGCTGTCCTTTGGGGCAATGACCAAGCTGTCCGTGGCGTGATAGCGCATCAGTGAGATACGGTCTGCCAGCAAAGGCTGTGGAGTCTCCTGCTGCGGGTAATAGATGAACCCGCGTATTTCCTTGATTTCTCCTAAGGTATCGGCAAACAAGGTGAGCGTTTCCACACCTGTGCCTTGTACTTTCCGAATGGCACTGATGACACTGTCATTCTTCTCATAAAGAACCTGCATCGCCATCAACGGAGCATGTATGCTGTCCGGTGCACCGTTGTGAAAACGGAAGCGTGCGCTCCAGCGCAACGTGTCACGGTCGTGGAAATTGGTGTCTGAAGGCAACGTAAACGTTATCTTGTTGTCCAGGGGCATGCCCGTCAACTGATAGATATGCTGCCATATCCACACGTCGATACTGTCTCCGGGAAGTGATTCTTTCGGCTTGTTGTCACGCAGGGCAATCAAGTGGTTGATACCGTCTCTTTCGGCTTTTAAGCGTACATTCACTTTCTCGTAGATTTTGGTAAGTACCTCCGGATTACGGGCAAACCAGACCATAGAAGAGTCGAAATCGGCCTGAGTGATGCCATATTTCTTGAAAACCGATTCAATGTAAAGAACCCGCTTATAGCTTTCGTTATACGGTACTTCTTCACCCATAGCTTTGGCTATGTGATAATCGTAAAGCACGTTTTCCATCTTGGCATCCGGAAGGACGGTCTCAGGTCTTTTCACCTTACAAGCCGTCAGACTGAACGCCAGAAGGACTACGCTACACCATTGAATTCGATTTATTCCTTTCATGATTTCTTTATGGCTGCGTGATAGGCATCATTGAAATCCTTATTATAGAACAACAGCAATGCAATCATACCACAGCTGATTGCTGCATCTGCAAAATTGAATATCGGGCTGAAAAAAATAAAGTGTTCACCACCGACGAACGGCATCCATGTGGGCCAGTTTGTATCTATGATAGGAAAATAGAACATATCTACCACTTTGCCGTGAAACCAGGAAGCATATCCTCCCCCTTCAGGCAGGAAAGAAGCTATCTGCGAATGAGTGCTTTCATTAAACAGTACACCGTAAAAGACGCTGTCAATAATGTTACCCAAAGCTCCCGTCAGGACTAAAGACACACAGACGATGAATCCCGTCTTCATTCCCAGCTTCACGAATTTATGCAGAAACCAACCTATCACCGTTACCGCAACAATACGGAACAAGGTGAGAAACAGTTTGGCGAATATTTCCATACCGAAAGCCATGCCACTATTCTCAGTAAAGTAGATGTAGAACCAATCTGTGATTCGGATGCTCTCGTGCCAGTACATGTGAGTCTTAATCCAAATCTTGATAATCTGGTCTATAATTAATACCGAGAATATAATGAGTAAGGCTATCCGTCCTTTCGTAAAGAATTTACCCATTTTTATTTCTTGCCGTTGTTTTTAGCTTCGATGCTCAAAGTGGCATGGGGCACTGCACGAAGGCGCTCTGCCGGTATCAGTTTGCCGGTTTCGCGGCAAATGCCATATGTTTTGTTCTCAATGCGCACCAAAGCAGCCTGCAATCCTTGGATGAACTTTAACTGGCGTTGGGCCAGACGTGTGGTTTCTTCCTTGGATAAGGTGTTGGCACCTTCTTCCAGCACTTTGTACGTAGGAGATGTATCGTCGGTGTCATTGCCGTCTGCACCCGTCAGGCTAGCCTTTAACAATTCATAGTCACGTTGTGCTAACTCTAACTTCTCCAGAATGATAGCGCGGAATTCTTCCAATTCAGCATCTGAGTATCTTGTCTTTTCTGCCATAACTTTTACGTGTTAATCAGGTTAGTATTTAATTATTCTTTCACTACGCTCACGTACAGCGAGAAATCGTCGAAGTTTAGTTCTGCACCATTTTCTACGTTGTCTGTCAGCGTCAGTGAAGTTCCTAAAACTTGGTTACAAATATAGTCTTTATATTCGTTTACTGCATCATCTGTTTGAGGATTTTTTGATAATGTAATCTTTATTTTATCGGTTATCTCAAAACCGCTTGACTTGCGGATATTCTGAATACGGTTCACCAACTCGCGCGCAACACCTTCACGACGCAACTCTTCGGTTACGGTAACTTCCAAAGCTACGGTTAGTTTACCTTCGTTGGCAACCAGCCAGCCCGGGATGTCCTCGCTGAAGATTTCCACATCGGCAGTTTCAATCACAGCTTCCGTACCGTTCAGGACGAACGTATAGGAACCGTTCTTCTCCAGTTCAGCGATAGCCTCCTGAGACATTCCGGCCACGGCAGCAGCCACAGCTTTCATCTGTTTTCCGAATTTCGGTCCCAACTTCTTGAAGTCGCATTTCACTTTTTTTACCAGTACACCGGCAGCACCGTCCACAAACTTGATTTCTTTCACATTCACCTCGTTCATGATAAGTGCTTTCACAGCCTCGATGTGTGCACGCTGTTCTTCATCCACTACCGGTATCATGATGCACTGAAGCGGTTGGCGGACTTTGATGTTCACCTTGCGGCGCAATGCCAATACCATGGAAGTGACGTCTTGTGCCATCTGCATGCGGACTTCCAATTCCTTGTCTATCATTTCCTCCTTATATTCGGGGAACTTGGCAAGGTGTACGGAAACCACGTTGTCGCGTCCCGTAGCTGCAATCAGGTCTGTGTACAGCATGTCGGCATAGAACGGAGCAATGGGCGCCATCAGCTTGGCTACAGTTTCCAAGCAGGTATAGAGTGTCTGGAATGCAGAAAGCTTGTCCTGCGTCATACCGCCACCCCAGAAACGTTTGCGGTTCAGACGAACGTACCAGTTGGAGAGATTGTCGTTCACAAACTCAGAAATGAGACGTCCTGCTTTCGTGGGCTCGTATTCATTGTAGCAGGTATCCACGTTCTTCACCAACGTATTCAGTACAGAGAGAATCCAACGGTCTATCTCAGGGCGTTCTGCCATGGGCACATCGGCTTCTTTGTAGTCAAATTCGTCTACATTGGCATAGAGGGCGAAGAATGAATAGGTGTTATAGAGTGTTCCGAAGAACTTGCGGCGCACCTCTTCCACTCCATCCACGTCGAACTTAAGATTGTCCCACGGAGAAGAGTTGGTGATCATGTACCAGCGCAACGGGTCGGACCCGTATTTCTCGATGGTCGAGAAGGGGTCTACGGCATTGCCCAGACGCTTGGACATCTTGTTTCCGTTCTTGTCGAGCACCAGACCGTTGGAGATAACAGCCTTATAAGCGGTGCTGTCGAACACCATCGTGGCGATGGCGTGCAGCGTGAAGAACCAGCCGCGTGTCTGGTCCACTCCTTCGGCGATGAAATCGGCAGGATATACCTGATGGCTGTCCAGCAGTTCCTTGTTTTCGAACGGATAGTGTATCTGTGCATAAGGCATGGCACCGGAATCGAACCAAACGTCAATCAAGTCCGTTTCGCGTTTCATCGGCTTGCCGTCTTTGGAAACAAGGATGACATCGTCCACGTAAGGACGGTGCAAGTCTATCTTGTCATAATTCTCTTTGGTATATACACCCGGCTGGAAGCCCTTCTCCTTGTAAGGATTGGACTGCATCAAGCCGGCAGCTACGGATTTCTCTATTTCGTTGTAAAGTTCTTCTACAGACTCGATACATTTTTCCTCGCTATTGTCCTCTGTACGCCAGATAGGCAGCGGAGTGCCCCAGTAGCGTGAACGGCTGAGATTCCAGTCATTCAGGTTTTCCAGCCACTTACCGAAACGTCCCGTACCGGTGCTTTCCGGCTTCCAGTTGATGGTCTTGTTCAACTCTATCATACGTTCCTTGCAAGCGGTGCTGCGGATAAACCAGCTATCCAGCGGATAGTACAATACGGGTTTGTCCGTACGCCAGCAGTGCGGATAGTTGTGTACATGCTTTTCTATCTTGAATGCCTGATGAGCGGCTTTCATCATCATGCAGATTTCGATATCCAATGATTCGGCAGCTTGCGCAGCCTGCTCATTATACTTGCCGTCTACGGTGAATTGAGGGTCATAAGCATTCTTTACCCACTTGCCCTGATACTCCTTATACAAGTCCACGTTGACACATGCCTTTACGAAATCCTCATCCAGTTCATCTATCAAATAGAACTTACCGGTGAGATCCACCATCGGGCGAGTTTCACCTTTCTTGTTTATCATGAACAGGGAAGGTATGCCTGCAGCACGGGCCACAAAGGCATCGTCCGCACCAAAGGTCGGGGCGATGTGTACGATACCCGTACCGTCTTCGGTCGTTACATAATCACCCGCGATTACACGGAAACCTTTATCGCTGGCAGTCAAACTGCCGTCTTCGGCCACATCTATCGGCTTTACCCACGGGATGAGTTGCTCGTACTCCATACCTACCAAGTCCGGTCCCTTGTATTCACCTACAATCTTGAAAGGTATCAGCTTGTCTCCCGGTTTATAATCCTCTAATGCAATGCCTTCCGCTTTTTTATTGAAGTGTGCATAGAGCAATGCTTTTGCCAGAACGACGGTCATCTTCTCGCCACTATAGCTGTTGTAGGTCTGCACGGCTACATAGTCAATCTTAGGCCCTACACAGAGTGCGGTATTGCTGGGCAATGTCCACGGAGTGGTAGTCCATGCCAGGAAGTAAGGAGTCCCCCACTCTGCCATTTCCGGCTTCGGGTTCTTTATCTTGAACTGCCCCACTACGGTCGTATCTTTTACGTCACGATAGCATCCGGGCTGGTTCAGCTCGTGCGAACTGAGTCCTGTACCGGCAGCGGGAGAATACGGTTGTATGGTATATCCTTTATAAAGCAGTCCTTT
>OGUQ01002923.1_pt1 | contig 10962 bp, 8 predicted proteins | sample 1574701 | NCBI WGS metagenome assembly OGUQ01 (sample SAMEA2582087, study PRJEB24529) | metagenome | biome: Human gut stool | place: China | collected 2011 | reverse complement strand
CGCCACCATACCAGCCGCCGCCTCCAGCACCGCCGTAACCGCCATTTGCTCCATAACTGTTACCACCTTGGCCAAATGATCCTGCATTCTGTCCTGTACCACCACTTGTTTGTGTTCCACCTGTTCCAACAGCACCATAGCTACCTATAGCATTTCCACCAGTTAGACCACCACCGTAACCACCAGAATTTGATGTTGAACCAACAGATCCTCCACCACCGGCAACTATTACACGATTGTATAAAGAATCTCCACCATAACGAATGTCAGATGCACCTCCACCATAGCCTAAGCTTGTTTGAATCCAAACACCACCAGAACCATAGTATCCTGATACTTGTCCACCACCATTATAGCCTTTACCTGTTCCATTTATGTTTGTTGTATTACCACTTCCACCAACATGTACATATAAAACTTCACCTTTTGATAAGTACATTTCGGCATATGAGTAACCACCTTTACCACCGTTTTTAGCACCACGGTCACTTCCTTGAGCTCCCCATGTTTCTAATGAATATATACCAGTTGCTGGTACATAGAATTTTTCATAATTACCTATATAACTGTATCCATATGAAGCTGTTGATCCTTCTTCTAAATGACTATTTTGTTTTCTAATTGTAACGTTATAAGTTGTTACTACACCTGTTGTATTATCTGTTAATGTTATTGTATTTGTAAATGATAATATATTTGTCATATCTACAATTTTATTTGTTTGATTTACTGTATAACCTTCTTCAGTTGCTACATTAAATCTTACATTTGTCATATCATTATCAACATTTAGATAATAATCATGAACTTCATAATTAAAATCTATTGGTATATTACCACGATTAATTTTTATATCTGTTATTCCGTTTGATTTTATAAGTGTTATTTTTGCTTTACCATCACCAGAATTAGAACCTGATGTATATGTTGCTGCATTAATAAAGTATTTTTCTGACACGTTATAATTTGATGGAACACTTGTTTTAGTAGTATTACTCCAAGCAAAGCTAGAGCCTCCTCCGCCTCCACGGTCATCGTCTCCACTTCCATCTGGATTTGCTCCTCCACCACCGAAGAAGCCTCCACCACCAGAGCCTGCATAACCTCCGCTTGCATTAAGTCCATTACCGCCTTTACCAAAACTTGCACGATATGATCCAGCAGCAGTAATTGAAGCACCAACACCTCCAGAACCACAGCCCGATGTAGATCCACCAGTTAAACCACCAGCTCCACCAGCATTTCCATATGCACCAACAGATCCTCCACCACCTGCGACCATAATTCTTGAATTTAATCCATCAGTATTATCCCAAGTACCAGATACTAAACGTATATCAGTTGCTCCTCCACCTGTTACTTTAACAGGTCTTACACAAGTAGCATCACTATAACATGTTTCAGGAATATAACCACCACCATTATATCCATTATGATTGTTACCATTACCACCCACATAGATATAAAGTATTTCACCTTTATTTAAATATATTTCACCAGCGGTATAACCACCTTTACCGCCATTGCTAGCACCACGGTCACCACCTTGTGCTCCCCAAGTTTCTAATTTATAAACACCTGATTTATAAGCATAGAATGTTTGATAATCTCCAGTATAGTCGTAATAATAAGATGTTCCACCACCAGCGTTTAAATAATAATTCTGTTTTTTTACTTTGAAAGTATATACTTGAACAAGTCCTGTAGTATTATCTGTTAATGTTACTGTATTTGTTACTGATAAAATATTTGTCATATCAGTTACTTTATTGCTTTGTGAAAGAGTATATCCATCCTCTGTAGTTATATCAAATTTAATTTGTTTTACATCATTGTTAACTGTAAAATCATAATCATATCTATCATATGAGAAATTAACAGGCACATCACCATTATTAATTTGTACATCAGTTATTCCATTCATTTCAAGTAATGTTATTTTTGCTTTACCATCGCCAGCATTTGTTCCTGTTGAATAACTAATAGAGTTCATATAATATTTTTCATCTATATTCATTGAAGAGTAATTTGATTTTGATTGTGCATTGTAAGCGAAACTAGATCCGCCACCTCCGCCTTTATCATCATCGCCGCTGCCATCTGGATTAGCTCCTCCGCCACCAAAGAAGCCACCACCACCGGCACCACTATATCCGCCACTTGCGTGAAGTCCATTTCCACCTTTACCAAAACTTGCACGATATAATCCTGCAGCCGCAATTGTTGCGCCTCCTCCTCCAGAACCATAACCTGATGATGCAGATACGCCAGAAAGACCACCAGCTCCACCTGAATTTCCTGTTGAACCAACAGATCCTCCACCACCAGATACAATTAATCTTGTTTTTAAGCCTTCTTCGCTATCCCAAGCACCACTTGTTAAACGTATATCAGTAGCACCACCACCATAAATATTTAAATCTGGTAATAACCCTCCACCATTATATCCTTTATTTGTTGTACCATTACCACCAACATAAACATATAATATGTCTCCTCTTGTTAGGTATATAGTGCCACTTGTATAACCACCTTTACCACCATTATTACTTCCTCTATGTCCACCTTGTGCACCCCAAGTTTCTAATTTATAAACTCCAGTTTTTGGAGCAACAAAAGTTTGATAATCCCCAGTATAATTAAAGTCAAATTCAGTCCCAGCAGCATATACAATAGGTTTATTTAGTAGCACACTAAAAAGAATTAACGAAAATGTTAAAACTAATTTAATAATTAACCTATTTTTAAGTTCATTAAATCTTTTCATAAACACTACTCTTCCATTATGTTATACTAATTTAATTATATAATATATTTTTAAAAAAGTCAGCAATATTGTTTAAAAATATGAAACATTTTATCCAATTTTTATTATATTTAAATATGAAACAGTATCTTCATCTGGAGTGAGTATTACATTCGTTGTAGATGACACCGCTAAATCTATTTTTTCATCTTTATTTAGACTTACAATAATACTTCCATTAAACCACACATATTCTTGATTATTTACCTTTTTTGTAATTTTTGTTCCATTTATTGTAATGTTTTCTTTTCTTAATTCAATAGATATATCACTTTGTGCTGATGCGACTGATGAAAAAAAATAATCAATTTTATATATACCTGCATTTAATACTTTCACCGTATTTGTAAAAGATATATCCATATTTTTTATTTGTGAATTTTTACTTAATTCTACTTGATTTGGAGTATTTGCTACTAACATATATGAATTACCATTATCTTCATATAAACTTGCATAAGAATCAAGTATAGCTGTTCCAACTGACCCTTGTGGTCCTATATCTCCTTTATCACCTTTAGGAATTAAAAATGTTAAATAATGTGTGTTGTCAGTAAATTCATCTTTAACTTCTGCCAATTGACCTGAATCAACTGTTTTTGTATTAATAACTTCAATCTTTTCACTAATTCCTGGATCACCTTGTTCACCTTTTGGTCCTATTTCACCATTTACTCCATCAAATCCTTGTGGTATATAAAAATCCAATGTATGCACATTTTCAGCATAAGTATCTTCAACTCTTGCTCTTGCATTTGCATCTAATGTCTCTGTTTTACCAATAATAATTTTATCCCCAGCTTCACCTCTAGGAATTGTAAAATTTAAAATAGCATTTTTATTTGTACCAACATTTTCCACCATTGCATTTGTATTTGCTTCACCAGTTTTTGTTTCTCCAACATCAACAGTTGAAAAACCATTTTCACCCTTTGGTCCTGTCGGACCTATTTCTCCTTTTGGACCTGTTGGTCCTTGTATATAACATTTTTTACATTTATTTTTTTCTTCTTCTATTCTTTTTCTTATTTTTTCAAAATCTGTATTACAATCATGATACATATTATACCTCCTCATTTTATAATATGCACATCATATATAATAGCAACAAAAAAAAATCATATTAAAATGATTTTTATTTAACAATATTTGATACTAATCCAAATGATATAATCATCATAATAATACTTGCCATGATAACTCCTACAAGTATTGCTAAAAATGACTTTTTCTTATCCATTTCAAGTACTGACGCAATTAATGATCCTGTCCATGCACCTGTGCCTGGAAGTGGTATTCCGACAAATAAAACTAAACCAAAATATCCAAATTTTTCTATTTGTCCTTTTCTTTTTTCTACCTTTTTATCAAGCCAATCAGCGATTTTTTTGCTTTTTTTACCATTTCTCATCTTATCTAATATTTTATTTATTAAAAGTAATATAAATGGTATTGGAAGTAAATTTCCTACAATACTTATTATGTAACTTGGAAGTGGATCAAGTCCTAATAATGCAGCTGCTAAAAGTCCTCCTCTTAACTCTAATATTGGTAATAATGATATAATAAAAACTAATAGTTCTTTACCAAATGCTACACTTGTAAGCCCACCAAAAGTACCTAATATTCCTTTAACTAATTTTTCACTCATACCTTGTTCCTTCCTTATTTTTTCATACAATAAAATTTATACCATATATTTTTGTTTTTGTCTATAAAAAAACTGTTAACATATGCTAACAGTTTAATTATTATTTTGTATTTGCTTCATCAAAACCACAATCTAATTGTGTTTCAATTTTATAAGAAGTTTTGTTATAAGGTTTTTGCGGATAAATTACTACTTTTGTATTTGTTTTATCACATGCTTTTTTAGTTTTTTGGTTAACAAATTTACTTATTTCATCAGCATTTTTATTTTCACCATAACGAGATAGGTTATCTAAATTAATTTTGATACCTATTGATTCATATTTAGATAAGAAATCTGCTCTTTCTTCGTCTGTTGAACCAACTTGTTCATAATAGAAATTTTCATAGAAATCTTTACCCATTGATTCTAACGATCTAGATAAAGAGGCTTCTTGTCCACCTTTCTTTATAAACATAAAGCATGCTGCTACTATAAGAGCAACTACTAAAACTACACCTATTACTATACAAATAATTCCATTATTTTTATTAACAGGTTTTGTTTCATCTTTTTTTTCCTCCGTTACAACTTTAACTTCTTCTTTTGTTTCATTAGCCTTAGCCATACAACCATCCTCCACTATTCTATTTTCTTCATTATATCATATTTTTTATTATTCAACAATAATATGTTTACCAATTTATCACATTTTTATACATTATTTTATTTTATTATATAAAGACCATATTTATTTGAACTGTTTTTTGTAATTATTATTACATTTTTTTCATCATTTTCCATTATTCTATTTATTGTTAATTTTTTTATCTTTTTTTCTTTTCCATTATTCTTAATTATTTTAAAATAATTATTTTTTTTATTATTAACATATATTAATCCTTTATAAGGTTTAATTGTAGAACTTGTTACATCAGTAATTTCTTCATTTTTTGTAAGAGAATAATTTATTTTTTTGTTTGTATTTAAATTATATACTTCAATACTTTTATCACCACTTAAAATAGAATCATCACTATATACTAATACATCATTAGATGATTTTTGTGCGATTTCTTTTCCTGTATTATCAACTATAAATTCTTCATTATTATCAGTTTTATATTTGTATAATTTTTCATTATTTAGATTTATTATTTCACCTTGTGCTTCTGTTAACATTTTTTTAGTTTTAGAATTATATAGCGCTATTTTTGAATCAGATATATCATTTCCAATTATCATTTTACTATCTATAACTACAATTTCATTATCTAATTTAGAAACTTCTTTATTATTGTTATCATACAAAACATATTTACCATTATAATCTTCATTTTCTCCATTTTTCGCATATTTTATAACTTTATAATTATTTTCATATTGAGTATAATTTCTTACTATTTTATCTGAATCGTTATTTCTCATTATTTCTTTATTATCAGTTAAATAATATACAACAGAGACAGGTGTATCACATGCATTTAAATCACAAGAAATTTGATAATATTCTTTATTTTTTAATTTTTCGATTTTTATAAGTCGAATTTTGTTTACTGTAGAATACATATTTTTTGTTTTTGTATATTTATATATTTCTGTATATTTTTTTGTTTTTATGTTAAATGTTCCTATACTTTTTTCTTTTAAATTATCTACTAAAACATATTTATTACCTTCATTTGAAACTGTAGATGTATATAAATAATAATCTTTATTTAAAATCGATTTTATATCGTTCACAAGTTCTATTTGGCTTTTGCTATTCTCAGATTTTTTTTGTTTTCCATTTTTATATAAAACATATGTTACTTTTGAATTATTTACTTTTCTTGTTATTAAAAATTCATTTTCATTATCTGATTCTTTATAACTACTAAAACTTTCACCAATTATTTTAGATGATTTTACATCAAAATAACTATATTCTTCAGATTTTACATCTTTAATAATTAAATATATTGTTTTATTATTTTTATCTTTAATTTCTTTATCCACAGTATAATTTGTTAATACTTTATCCAATTTTTCATTAAATATTACATATTCTTTACCTATTTGAGCATATATATATTTACCATTATCAAGAATATTTATTTCATTAATATTTGAATATTTTTTTTCACCATGTTTAGAAAGAATTGTATATTTTTCATTATCATTATTAACTAAAATATACTCATCATTTATTTTTTCTAACTTTTCATTTGTTTTATATACTTGTTTTCCCTTTTTATTATACAATATATATGTTGTTTTGTTATCATCATTTTGATCAACAGATATAAAGTAATTTTTACTAATTACACTAATATTATATGTTGTTTTATTATTCTTAAATTTTGATATAATTTTACCATTTGAATCTAATAATACAAATTCTTTATTTTTACCATCCTTGCTCGCAATTATCCCATTACAATTAGAATCCACACATTTAATATCATCATATTTAGCAGATAATATTTTATTAATTTGTATGTTATTAATTATAAAATATAATATTATTACCAAAATAATCAATGAAATTATAGAAATAATTAATATATTTTTTCTTTTCTTTTCCATTTTTATCCTCCTACTATTTATTTAATAATAACATTTTTTTTATATTTTTTCAATTATTATATAAAGAAAAGTAGCCTAAAAAGGATACTTATTCTTTGTTAATTATAATATGTAGTTCTATCTGCGAATCTAGCATATGCACCGCCATTATATGTTGGGAAATTAATATAATTTCTAGGGTCCGTTAATGATGCTGATTCACCTGCTTGTAAATACCAGCCATTATATATATTTAAATGTAAATGTGTTCCTGTTGATGCTCCTGTTGATCCCATTAATCCTATAACAGTATCTTTATTTACTATATCACCTTGTTTAACATAAATTGCAGCTAAATGTCCATATAATGATGAATATTTTCTACCATTTATATTGTGATGTATTACGATATAATTTCCATATCCACCACGGCTATAACCAGTATATTTTACTTTACCATCAGATACAGCATATATCTTATGATTTCCACATGCCATATCCATACCCGAATGTATTTCTTTTCCATGGAATGGACATATCCTATAGCCATAATTTTCTGTTATACAACCAGATGATAATGGTCTCCAGAACTTAGTACCTGCAGGTAACTGTGCACTGCCACAACTTGATACATCTTCATTATCTTTACAACCTGATTTTGTATAATAATCTAATATTGATTTTTGTGCCTTTAATTCTTCTTCATATGATAAGTTTTCTTCTCCAAGTGCATCCTTAGATTTAGATAACTCAGTTACTTTTTCTGTTAATTCCGATTGAAGAGATTTTAAAGAATCTTCTTTTTTATGAAGTGATTCAATATTTTTATTATTTTTATCTATCATTTTATGCATTTCATCTATCAAATTATTATTATATTTTGATAATTGTTCTGTTACTGATACTCTATATATAAAATCTGTTATACTATCTGCTGAAAATATATATTCTAAATAAGTAGATTCACCACTAGATACCTGGAAAAACTTCATAAGTTCTTTCATTTGCTTTTCTTTTTCAGCAATTTGATTATTTAATTTCGTTATTTCATTTGTTGTATTTTGAATATCTTTTTCTGCTTGTGCCATTTCAGTATATATACTATCTATTCTTGATTTGGTACTTGATATTTGTTCTTCTGTTAATTTAATATTATTTTTTGTCTCGTTATATTTATTTAAAGTAGTTTCATATGCTTTTTTTAGTTCTCCAAGTGTCTTTGCTTGGACATTATTAAATGGAATAATTAATATTATTGTTAATATTGTTGGTACTAATAACTTAATATATTTTTTCATTATATTTTTAAGTACTTCCTTACTGCTTTACTACTACCTATCATACCAACAACTATACCTATTAATACTAAAACTAATGATACTTCAAATGTGAATGGGAATGGCTCTACTAATTGTATAAATTTAGAGAATAATATTCCACCTGTTTTTTCATATAATACTGAATAACCATAAATTGTTACAAGAACTGGAATTATTGAACCAAGTACTCCAATAAATAGACCTTCTATAACAAATGGTTGTTTAATTGAGAAATTAGATGCTCCTACAAGTCTTTTAATTTCTATTTCTTCTTGTCTACTAAATATTGTAATTTTTATTGTATTAATTATTAAGAATGCTGTTACTAAAACAAGTGATACAACTATAACTATTAATATTTTTTCTACTATTTTAAATATAGATAATAATGATTCAATCATTCCTTCTCCATATCTAACCATTTCAACACCTTCTATTTTTTCAATTTTAGATGCTGTATTTGATATTTTTTCTGAATTTTTTACTTTTACTAAATATGTATCATATAAAGGATTTTCTGAATCTGACCAAGATGAAATAATTGTATTAAATATTTCTGATTCTTCTTTCATTTCATTTGCTATATCTTTTTTTGAATTAAATGTTATTGATTCAATATTAGATAAACCATTTATTTCATTTTTTATTTTTGCTTCTGTTTCTTCTGTATTAGAGTTATTCATATAAACTACTATTGTAAAATCATCTCTAATTACTTTAGTAAAATTTTCTACATTATACGATCCAACAATTGCGAACGCTACTATTAAAAGAGTTACTGTTATACATGATATTGATGCTAAGGACAAACTAAAGTTTCTTATTACATTTTTAAAACCATCTCTAATGTTTTTTATTAAAATTCTAATGTTTCTCATTCTTATCGTATGTTCCTTTCGCAAAATCTTTCTTTAATTTTCCTTTATCTAATAATATAACTCTCTTTTTCATCTTATTTACTATATCTCTATCATGTGTAACTACTATTACTGTTGTACCTAAATTATTAATAACTTCTAGTACTTTCATTATTTCTAATGATGTATCTGGGTCCAAATTCCCAGTTGGTTCATCACATATTAACAACTTTGGTGCATTAACTATTGCTCTTGCAATTGCAACCCTTTGTTGTTCTCCACCTGATAATTCATGTGGATAACTTTTTACTTTTTCTTTTAATCCTACTAGATCAAGTGCTTTTAATGTTTTCTTTCTTATTTCTTTTTTATCATAACCAAACATTTCAAGTACAAATGCTACATTTTCATATGCAGTAAGTTTTGGTAATAATTTAAAGTCTTGGAATACTACACCAAGTTTTCTTCTTAGTTTATAAACTTTTCTATTTTTAAGTTTACCAACCTTTACTCCTCCAATTATTATTTCTCCACTACTTGCTTTTTCTTCTCTATAAAGCATCTTTATAAGTGTTGATTTACCACTACCTGATGCACCTATTATAAATACGAAATCACCTTTTTTTATTTCTAGGTTAAGCCCATATAATGCAGTTACACCAGTAGGATAAGTTTTTTCTACATCTCTAATTCTAATAAACTCCATTTTACTCCTCCATTTATTCTTTACTCATATTCAAATAACTTTCTATAAATTCATCAATATCGCCATCTAATACTTTAGAAACATTACTTGTTTCATAATTTGTTCTATGATCTTTGACCATGGAATATGGGTGCATTACATAACTTCTTATTTGTGAACCGAAGTTAATTGAACTTTGATCTTTTTTATATTCTTCTGATTCTTCTAGTTTTTTCTGTTCTTCTAGTGCATATAATTTTGATTTTAATACTACCATAGCTTGTTCTTTGTTCTTAAGCTGACTTCTTTCATTTTGACAAGTTACTACAATCCCTGTTGGTAAATGTGTTATTCTAACTGCACTATCCGTTGTATTTACTCCTTGTCCTCCTGCTCCACTACTTCTATACACATCTACTCTTATATCACTATCTTTTATTTCTATGTTTATATCATCATTCTCTTCTGGAATAACTTCAACTGCTGCGAATGATGTATGTCTTCTATTTTGTGAATCAAATGGTGACAATCTAACTAATCTATGAACACCTCTTTCACATTTTAAATATCCATATGCATTTAATCCTTTTACTAAAACAATTACTTTTTTTATACCTGCTTCTTCACCTGGTAATGTATCTAAAATTTCATATTTAAAATTCTTTTTATCACACCATCTTAAATACATTCTAAGAAGCATATCAGCCCAGTCACAACTTTCTGTTCCACCTGCACCTGAATGTACTTCTAAAATAGCATTTTTTTTATCATTTTTTCCTGATAATTTTGTTTCTAATTCTAATAAATTAATTTTTTTAATTGTACCTTTTATTTCATTTATAAGTTCATTTATTAATTCATCATCATTACTATTAACTACATCAATATATGATTCTAATGTTTGTTTTAAAGATTCGATATTTGATATTATTTTTTTATCATTACCAATTTCTTTAGATAAATCAATTGTTTCTTTAGCGTTCCATAAATTATTATCATATAAACTTTGAAGTTTACTTTCTTTATTAGATAATTCTTTCTTTTTATTATCTACATCAAAGTAACCTCCAAATATTATTTAGTTTTTCTTCTAACAATAATATTTCGCTTTTTAATTC
>OGUQ01002922.1_pt1 | contig 10963 bp, 8 predicted proteins | sample 1574701 | NCBI WGS metagenome assembly OGUQ01 (sample SAMEA2582087, study PRJEB24529) | metagenome | biome: Human gut stool | place: China | collected 2011 | reverse complement strand
ATGTCGGCAGAGGCAAAAGCGGCGCGGGGCGGGGGGTAGGAATGGCAACGGTAGTAGTTGATGCCATAACTCTTGGCTGTCTGAAAAACTTTTCGCCAGGACTTTACATCCATCGGCGCATATCCGGTAAGTGGGAATACGCAAGCGTCGTGTTTGCCGCGCAAGAAGGTCTTGAAGCCGTTTATGGTGAACTGAGTACCTTCGGTGGCAAAGTCGCGCATACCGAAATCTGTTATTATATTGTCTTTACCCTCGTTTGTGGCAAGGGTCACGTTCAGTGCATAAAGTGTGGGGTGGAATTCGCTCCATGTCTGCATCCGGTTGCCCATGTCGAGCGTCAGTTCTATCTTATTTTCACCTTTGCTCAAGCCGACTTGTTTTTCCATGTCCGGTAACTGGTGTTCTTGTTGGGTGTTCCACGTCTTGGTAGAAAGGGTCACTACGCCCGATTGCTCCGAATCGCTGTATATGTTTACATGGATGCGGGCCTTTTTCTCCTTTACAGACGGGTAGACTTGTACCTGCTCGAGATAGGTGTGTGGGGTCGCTTCGATGTAGAAATCGCCCAGAATGCCGTTCCAGTTGGTTTGTGTGCCGTCGGTCCAGGCATGCGAGCTTTGGATTTCGGCTGGTACGGAGCTGGGAGAATTGTCAATGCGTATCTTTATATGGTGGCTGCCGGGTGCCAAGGCCGGCAGGCTATAGCAGTGAGGTGCATAGATATGTCCCAACGTGCCGACGCTGTCCCCGTCTATCCAGAGAGTACTGGGCTTTGTACGTTCCATGAAGAGTATCAGGCGTTTCCCTTCCATCTGTACGGGAATTTCAACATCTTTTTCATATTCTACGATGCCGGAGTAGGGATAAGTCCGTGTCAACTGGGAGGTTACATTGGTGGGATGCCTGCCGTCTCCCAACTTGTTTTCATCCGTCGTACCGGGCAATGTGCAGTTCCCTAATGAACTGTTCCAATTTCCTGATAAATCGATTCGTTCTCTTATTGTCTGGAATTCTTTTTTGTCTGTACATGATGCCAGACATGCCAATAAGCATAATACAATGAAATTTCTCATAAACTACCTGTTTTTCATGGCCGGTGATTGATTGACCGGTTGCAAATATAGGGCATTGCTCCCGTCTCTCTGTATACAAAATGTTTCCAATTATGTGACGGGATGTTTTTTTATTGCTATCTTCATGCTTGATATTAGTGTTGTTGAGTGTTCGTCATTATAGATGAGGATTTTTATATCATGTAATTTGTTTCTGTCTTTATGAATAAAGAATTGAAAATCAGTGATAAATCACCTTTTGAGAAAATAAGGAAGTTTGATGGGCAAGGACGGTCATACTGGACTTCGAGGGAATTGTGCGCTGCTTTGGGGTATAGTACGTACCAGAAATTTTCCGTTCCATTGGCAAAAGCCATGAGGTCTGCCGAAGCGGATGGTATAAATGTGGATGAGCATTTTAACCTGATGGTTGAAATGGTTGGGGTAGGCTCTGGTGCGCGTAGGAGCGTGGAAAACTATCACCTTACGCGGGAGGCTTGCATCTTTATAGCGAGGCAGGTCTATGCTAAAAAGAAAGAAGTGCAGGCAGCCCTTGAATACTTTTCCAGTGTTAGCATTGATTTTGATGGGGCCGAATGTGATGTGAACTGTCAGGAGGTTGTCTCTGAGATGGAGAAAGATAAAATCAGAGAGAGGAACCGGGAGCATTGGAAAAGGTTAAATGACGAAGCTTCAGAGTTTTATAAAAAGAAGATGAGGCTGCTGGATGAAGTGGAGGATTTTAAAGCGGATGCTTCTTTTCATGGGAACAAGGCTCCACATCACATGATGTACAAGCTGGGGACATTGTACAGTAAGGATGGATGCAGAGGGTATGAATTTCTGATAGAATATGATGTGTATGAACCGGTTGTCGGCATTTATTATGGATGTAAGGGGCTGATTCTTGATGGGAATGATGAAGATGGGGAAAAAATGTTCAATGAAGAATGGAAAGATATTCGTTATTATGTTACTGCTGTTCTTGAAAATACATTTCCGGGGAAATCTTTCACTCATCGCTTTAAGCCTACAAATAATGCGAACAACCATACTTATTGGCCCTTTTGGATTACTCTTCATGAAGATGAGGATATTGTGGAGGTGGGTGCAAGGGCGGTTCGTCTTATAAGAAGTATATATGAGGGGTATCTTGAAAATGAAGATGTTGAGGCTCTGAGAAAACGTTCTGGCTCTCGGAAAGAGCCTCAGGAAGAGGATAAGATACGTTTCTCTGCTGATGTTAACTTTACAAAAAAAGCGTATCAGGAACTGCTTGAAGAGATAGGCCAAATGTCGAAAAAGGGAAAGGAGAAGACAAATAAAGAAATGTTTGAGAAACTACTGGAAAAGACCACTGAAAGTGGATATCTGAGAAAAGAAAAACACTATGAGGCAGCGTGGCGGATAGTACGAAATGCAGATGTGAAGGAGCGAGATTTGCAGCAGAAAACTAATAAACAATTTATCTACATGATTAGACTTCTTTTGGGGTATATGCAATTTTATTTGGGAACATTAGATACTTCTAAGTGTGATATAGAACATAATAGAGGAGTGGTGTCACCTCCTTACACGTCTATCAGCAAGATTTTGATGACTATGAACGGCGGATTTTTCGGGGAAACAATAAGAAAATTGTGTGATAGTAAGAAGGATGCTACATCTATAATAATAAATTCATGGAAAATATTGCAAACTCTATTAGACCTGCCAAAGGACGCTTGGAAAATCGTAAATGACACATTAGGCTTACCAGAGAAAAAATGGAAAACCTTTAAAGATAAATGTGGAAATGGATAAAGAGGTTGATTGTCTTTTTTGTAGACGTCTATTTCACAGCTGGTTCTTCCCCCATACTTTTGCAATCGTTAATGCTAACGGTTGCTTTTTGTTCTTATAGGCAGAGGGCGCCATAATATAAACTTTAAAAAAAAGATTATGGAAAATCAAGAATTTCCGAAAGGAGTCGGTTTCGCTCCGTTTTTGCGTTCATTCATGAGTAATTCTTCTATTTCTATTGATGAACTTGCAGTGGCTATGACAATGTCGAAGTACGCAATTACACGTTTGGCCGAGGGCAAGAGTTATCCTACTGACGTGTGCTACGCAGAATTCTGTATCATGTTCACCGTTGTATTAGGTAAAGATTTTGATGCTTACAAAAAGATGACTAGAAAAGACAAAGATGATTTGGTTGCCAAAATAATGGCAAGTGGAGGATCTGCTTGTACGGTGGCAGGAATGATAAGCTTGATTTCGGCTTCAGGTGTTGTTGCTGGGTTGTCGGCAGCAGGAATAACCTCCGGATTGGCTGCAATTGGCGGTATAATAGGAGGTGGTATGCTGGCAGGGATTGCAGTTGTTGCGGCTGCCTCATTGGTAGTAGGGGCCATATTGTATTCTCTTTGTAAACCCAAAGATAAAAAGGCCGATTTTTTGCTTGCGTACAGATATGATTTAGACCCCAAATATGAAATAAATCCTCAAGACAATGAAGATGAAGATATGGATTGAAGAAGCAATGAAGGAAATGGTAGAAGAGGTAGAAAAAAATGAACCGATGCCAAAACATTGGAAACGCAGTGTGCTGCTGTTCTGCTTGTTGTCGGCCGTTTGTTTTCAGACGGGACTTTTGGTGTTGGCAAAAAACGGCATTGCTTCCGCTGATAGAAGCCCTCTTTTCATTGCAACTGGCATTGTCTGTTCTATGCTGGTGGGAGTTGTGCTGATTAAATGCTGCTTATATGCAAAAAGAATAATGAATAAAAGTAATAATTAAAAATAAGATAGTTATGGAATGTATTTTTTGTTTGAATGAGAATGCCTATTTCGATGGCGTGAATTATGTTTGTCCGGATTGTGGAAGAGAATGGCCATGTGATGAAATTGCGGATGACGATGATGATAACAACAAGTTGCGTTGCCCTGAGTGTGGCTCGCATTTGGTCTATCCTGATTCAAGTGGTATTAATGATTATGCTTGTGATGCTTGTGGGTGTAGATGGGATGGTGACGATGATGACTACGATGAAGATTATGACGATGATGATGAAGATTAATTATTGCAATTATGGAACTGGGCAAATAGCGCTATTATTACCGCATTATTACATGCTTCAATCTGAAAAAGATTAGCATTCCTTTGCCAAGCCCCCTGCTTTTCATTATCTTTGCCTCTGTAGTTTGTAGTTGCGCACAGTCGTGGAATGTCTTTCTCATAGTTGTGAAGAAGGTGTATCACAAATATGAAGAAGGTAAACCACAGCTGTGCGCATCTTTTTTTGATAAGCTTTCAGCAGAAGGAAGAACGCTTCTTTGCGTAAGGAAGACCCATGCTCTGCCTAATGAAAGCCGGTACTTTGTATGAGCGAAACCTGCAGACAGCAACAGAAATGAATCTAAAAATGGAGGAAAGAATATGGCAATTTTATTTGATTGGTACGAAAACCCGAAAACGAAGGATAAACAAGGGGAAGAACTGACCCTGCATCCCCGGATTAAACTGAACGGCTCCACGACGACCGATGAGCTGCGCAGGCATATACAAGAATACTGCTCGCTGACCGAGACGGATGTACTGGCGGTACTCGATGCTTTGTCGCATTTTGTGGGACGCGAGCTGGGGGAGGGCAGGCAGGTTCATTTGGACGGCATCGGTTACTTTGTTCCCACGCTGACCTGCACGGAACCGGTGACACTGGAGACAAAGCGGAAAAGTACTAAGGTAAAGTTGAAAAACATCACTTTCAGACCGGACAAGGCGCTGCGCAGTGAGATAGGAGTATTGAAGGTAAAGCCGCTGAAATTGCGGAATCTCACGAAAAAGAGGCTGACGGATGATGAGGTGAAGCAAAAAGTGGTGAACTATCTACGTAAGAATGAGTTCATCACCCGCAGTGTTGTACAGTCGATTTGCGGCATGACCCGCACGACTGCAACGCGGCAGATTCGTCGTCTTTGTGAGGAGAATGTGTTGGTAAACAAAGGGTTGCAGAAACAGCCGATTTATTTTTTGAAGGAAAAAGAGTAGGTTGATGCGTATAGGGCTTGCATGGATTGCGTCATGTAGGCAAAATCTGCCTGCATGCTTGCATGAGGTCTGCTTGCATGGTGCAATCTGTTGTAAATTAGTGCGCTATGTCATTTCATGCAAGTATGTAAGTAAAACATGCGATAAAATTACAGTTGTAGATTAGGAATACCTATAATCGGCAGACGAGAAATTAAAGAATGAAAACAACGCGGCAGAAGGATAGTTTTTATTATTTTTGCAATCAATTCTCAATAGTTATTTAAAAAATATGGCAAAGAAAAATTCAACAGCTAAAGATACGGAGCTGTCACTCTCGTTTTTTGGGAAAGTGGCAGCGTTATTTAGAAGTGAAACTGTTCATTTCGTTATCGGCTTGGTACTGGTAATCTTTTCGGTTTATTTGTTGCTCGCCTTTTCGTCGTTCTTTTTCACGGGAGCGGCAGACCAGAGCATCATTGACGGAGGCAGTGCGCAGGAGCTGATTTCCACCAATAATGGGGTGAAGAACTACGCCGGTAGCCGCGGTGCGCAGTTGGCCAGCTATCTGATAAATGATTGTTTCGGCGTATCGTCTTTCTTGATTCTCGTGTTCCTGGCTGTGGCGGGATTGAAGCTGATGCGGGTGCGTGTGGTGCGCTTGTGGAAGTGGTTCATCGGCTGTTCGTTGATGCTGGTGTGGTTCTCGGTATTTTTCGGTTTTGTGTTTGTAGACCAGTACAAGGACTCTTTCCTCTATCTGGGCGGTATGCACGGATACAATGTCAGCAACTGGCTTGTGTCTCAAGTCGGTGTGCCGGGAGTTTGGCTGCTATTGTTGGTAACTGCCATTTGCTTCCTCATCTATCTGAGTGCACGGACTGTCATCTGGTTGCGCAGATTGTTCAGTCTCAGCTTCTTGAAGCGTAAGGAGAAGGCGGAAAGCGTGCAGGGTGAAACGCCGGAAGAGTTCAAGACCTCTTGGGGTGCAAAGGAAAAGGCGGCTGCTCCGACACCGGAAGCTGCGGAGCCGGAAAAGGTTCTTGAAAAGGAGGAGGAGATTGCTACAGAGGAAGAAGAGGACGAACCGCTGAATGAAATCACCCTTGACTTGGGTGGAAGTGATGGAAAGATAAAGCCTGCCAAGTCTGCGGATGAGGACGTTACCATGACTTTTGAGACTCCTGCACCGGAGCCGGTGCCCCCTTTTCGGGAACAGCCGGTAGAGAAGGAGCCGGCATTCCAGGTTGAGAAGGCTGAAGAGGAGGAGTATGTGGGAACGGAGAAGGAGCCGTACAATCCCCGTCTGGATTTGGAAAACTATCATTACCCCACAATAGACTTGATGAAGCATTACGATGACAATGGTCCGACCATTGACATGGTAGAGCAGAACGCGAACAAGGATAAGATTATCAATACTCTGCGTAGTTTCGGTATAGAAATCAGTACCATTAAGGCGACGGTAGGTCCTACGGTGACGCTGTATGAAATCACTCCCGAGCAGGGCGTCCGCATTTCGAAGATACGCGGTCTGGAAGATGATATTGCCCTCAGCCTTTCGGCGCTCGGCATCCGTATCATCGCTCCCATTCCGGGAAAGGGTACGATTGGTATCGAAGTGCCCAATTCCAATCCGAAGATTGTATCCGGTCAGAGCATTATCGGCAGCAAGAAGTTCCAGGAGTCTACTTACGACTTGCCCATCGCACTGGGTAAGACGATTACGAATGAAGTGTTTATGGTGGATTTGTGCAAGATGCCGCACGTGCTCGTTGCCGGTGCTACCGGTCAGGGTAAGTCCGTGGGGTTGAATGCCATCATCACCTCCTTATTATATAAGAAGCATCCGGCAGAGCTGAAGTTTGTGCTGGTAGACCCCAAAAAAGTAGAATTCAGCATCTACTCCGTGATTGAGCATCACTTCCTCGCGAAATTACCCGACGGGGAAGATGCCATCATTACGGACGTCACGAAGGTGGTGCAGACTTTGAACTCCATCTGTGTGGAGATGGATACTCGCTATGACTTGCTGAAAGCTGCCCATGTGCGCAATATCAAGGAGTATAACGAGAAGTTCATCAACCGTCGTCTGAATCCGGAAAAGGGGCATAAGTTTATGCCGTATATCGTAGTGGTTATTGACGAGTTCGGAGATTTGATTATGACTGCCGGTAAGGAAGTGGAACTTCCGATTGCCCGTATTGCGCAGTTGGCACGTGCTGTCGGTATTCACATGATTATTGCTACACAGCGTCCGACTACCAATATCATTACGGGTACGATTAAAGCCAACTTCCCGGCGCGTATCGCTTTCCGTGTATCTGCCATGATGGACTCTCGTACTATTCTTGACCGTCCGGGTGCTAACCGTCTGATTGGTAAGGGGGATATGCTCTTCTTGCAGGGAGCTGATCCGGTACGTGTACAGTGTGCCTTTATCGATACGCCGGAAGTAGAAGAGATTACAAAATTCATTGCCCGTCAGCAAGGTTATCCTACTCCGTTCTTCCTGCCCGAATATGTGAGTGAAGATAGTAATAGTGAAGTAGGGGATATTGATATGGGACGTCTCGATCCGTTGTTTGAAGATGCGGCCCGGTTGGTTGTTATTCATCAGCAAGGTTCCACTTCATTGATTCAGCGTAAATTTGCGATTGGCTATAATCGTGCCGGGCGTATAATGGATCAATTGGAGAAAGCCGGAATTGTTGGGCCTACGCAAGGTAGTAAGGCGCGTGACGTATTGTGTATTGATGATAATGATCTTGAAATGCGATTGAACAATTTACAGTAACAGTTCGTTTATTAATCAAATGAGAAAGTACATTTTTAGTGTTTTAATAGCTTTACTGTCTTTGCCTGTGATTGCTCAACAACAGCAGTCCCAGGCTAAAGTCATTCTTGACAAAACGGCAGAGGCGTTTCGTAAAGCTGGTGGCGTGAAGGCTGATTTTACTGTAAAGGCTGTGGCAAACGGCTTGGTAGAAGGTGCTGAAAACGGAACAATTCAGTTGAAAGGAGAGAAATTCGTACTGAAAACATCTGATATCATCACTTGGTTTGACGGAAAAACGCAATGGAGTTATGTGACAAAGAATGATGAAGTGAATGTCAGTAATCCGACGCAGGAAGAGTTGCAGCAGATAAATCCGTATACCTTTCTGTATATGTATCAGAAAGGATTCTTTTACAAGTTGGGGGCAACCAAAACATTTCGTGGAAAATCCGTTTGGGAAGTCGTTCTGACTGCCAGGGATAAGAAACAGGAGTTGGAACGTATCACTCTTTTTGTGACGAAGGACACTTATGAACCTCTATATATTTTGCTTCAGCAGCGTGGACAGCAGACACGTAATGAGATAACCGTTACAAGTTATCAGACGGGGCAGAATTATACGGATCGTGTTTTTACTTTTGATAAAAAACAATATCCCAATGCAGAGGTGATAGATTTGAGATAACATGTTTTTATAACAAAACAATAAAGATAAATTAAAATGGCAGAAATAGAAAAAGTGAAATGCCTGATTATAGGTTCAGGACCTGCCGGATATACGGCAGCGATTTATGCAGGACGTGCAAATTTATGTCCGGTACTATATGAAGGATTGCAGCCGGGCGGCCAGTTGACTACTACGACAGATGTAGAAAACTTTCCCGGTTATCCGGAAGGTATCAGTGGTCCGCAGTTGATGGAAGATTTGCGTGCACAGGCAAGCCGTTTCGGAACAGATATTCGTTTTGGTATCGCTACGGCAGCAGATTTAAGCAAAGCTCCTTATAAAATAACAATTGACGGTGATAAAGTGATTGAAACGGAATCATTGATTATTGCTACCGGGGCAACTGCTAAATATCTGGGACTGGAGGATGAAAAGAAATATGCCGGAATGGGTGTAAGCGCTTGTGCTACTTGTGACGGATTTTTCTATCGTAAGAAAGTGGTTGCTGTAGTTGGTGGAGGTGATACTGCTTGTGAAGAAGCGGTTTATCTTGCCGGTCTTGCATCCAAGGTATATCTGATCGTTCGTAAACCTTTCCTGCGTGCATCGAAGATTATGCAGGAACGTGTCATGAACCACGAGAAGATTGAAGTTCTTTTTGAACACAATGCAGTTGGTTTGTTTGGTGACAATGGCGTAGAGGGTGTAAACTTGGTGAAACGTTGGGGTGAACCGGACGAAGAACGTTATAATTTACCTATCGACGGTTTCTTCCTGGCTATCGGACATCAACCGAATACTGAAATATTTAAAGAGTATATCGATACGGACGAAGTAGGTTATATTATTACAGACGGTGATAGTCCTCGTACGAAAGTGCCCGGAGTTTTTGCAGCGGGAGATGTGGCCGATCCGCATTATCGTCAGGCTATTACAGCCGCGGGAAGTGGATGTAAGGCTGCCTTGGAGGCAGAACGTTACCTTTCTTCCAAAGGGCTTGTGTGATAAATATATCTTCGGTGTAAACGAATGAATGATAATTATGCCTTTTGGGGTGTGATTGATTATAAATAAAACGGTGAACATTAGTATTAAACTAGCGTTCACCGTTTTGTTATTCAGGTACGGAATAAATGATGCGGATTCCACGTGCTGTTGGGTCAGCACCGTGAAATCCGCATAAAATATAGTTAGCTTTGTTTAATAAGCTTCTATTTCATCAATCCATAATTCGGCAGGAATAACTTCCGGACCATTGTTCTTTTCAAAGTTAACTCCATTGCGTAGTGTACCGCCATTCTTAATCTTAACTTTCAGGAAGGTAGCCTGTGTTGGCTCAAATTCAATGGAATCAGTGAATGCAATTCGTCCTGTTTCCGGATAATCGTGTTTCAAGGCTTTTTCAGCTACCGGAGTGTATTGTTTGCCATCTGCTGATACTTCTACGGCAACTCCTCCTGCAGGAAGAATTCTCATAGCCGGATTGAATAAAGAACCGAAAATTATTTTGCTGATTTGTGTCGGCTTATCCAAATTAACGATAAATTCCAAGTCTTTACCTTCAACAATGCCAAAGCTGCACCACGGAGTATAAGAAGCGTTATTTCCTCGTTTACCGTTGGTCAGTCCGAAGGTTGTCTTGTCAGCTCCTAATACATCGTTTTCATCAAATATATCGCCTGTCCATCCCATCTTATAATTAACAGTATAGGGCTTTCCTGTCAATAAATTACCGTATAATGGCTTGTGAGCTACTTTACCCAGCATTTTTCCATCTTTGAAAGCAGCTGCTTTCAGGTCGATATTACCTTCCAGAACGAAAGGATTTTCGTACAGTGTGGATGTTTTACTAGGTTCACTGCCGTCCGTAGTATATCGGATTTCTGCATTCGGATAGAAACTTTCCAGCATTACCATTAAAGGAGCGTTTTCACCCGCGTGCGTATTTACGTTTACATCAAAGAAGTTGAGACAAGGTTTGGTGTTCATTACTTCCAAACGTTCAAATTCAGTTACCATTCGTTCGCAGAAATTCTTCCAGTCTTTGTTTGCGTTTTGTGTCCAGGCCGTTTCGGCGATAGCCATTGCACGCGGGAAGGCCTGATAGTCTGTACGTTCGGAAGTCTGCATATATTCTCTCCATATATTGCCTTGTATTCCGATGATATGCTTCTTGGCAAGCTCGTCTGCATCGTCCGGAACAGGGTTATAGCTATATGTTTTCTTCAGTGTGTTGTATCCGCCGATAGTCGTCGGAGCAATTCCCGGTTCTTCCTGGTAGTAGTCCAGATATACATAAGGGTTCGGAGTCATAATCGCATTATGTCCGGCTTTGGCAGCGTTCATTCCTCCTTCTACACCACGCCATGACATAACAGTAGCGTTAGGAGCAAGTCCGCCTTCAAGGATTTCATCCCAACCGATAAGCGTCTTTCCTTTACCGTTCACCACAT
>OGUQ01002921.1_pt1 | contig 10965 bp, 6 predicted proteins | sample 1574701 | NCBI WGS metagenome assembly OGUQ01 (sample SAMEA2582087, study PRJEB24529) | metagenome | biome: Human gut stool | place: China | collected 2011 | reverse complement strand
TAAATTAAGTAAAATAAAGGATGGTACCGTGCATATGCACTCCTTAAGTACCATTCTTTTTTTATTAGAAAGAAAGGAAGAAAGAAATATGTTAGATATTAAGTTTGTAAGAGAAAATCCTGAAAAGGTAAAAGAAAATATTAAGAAAAAATTTCAAGATAAGAAATTAGGTCTTGTTGATGAAGTTATTGCTTTAGATTCTGAATATAGAGAAGTAAAAGTAAAAGCAGATAACTATAGAAAAGACCGTAATGAAATAAGTGATAAAATTGGTAATCTTATGAGAGAAGGAAAAAAAGAAGAAGGTTTATCACTAAAAGAACAAGTTGTTAAAATTAATGAAGAATTAAAAGAATTAGAAGAAAGAGAAACAGTTTTAGAAAAAGATATAAAAGAAATAATGTATCAAATTCCTAATATGATTGCAGATGACGTTCCAATTGGTGAAAATGATACAAAAAATGTAGAACTTGAAAAATTTGGTGAACCATTTGTTCCAGAATATGAAATACCATATCATGCAGATATAATGAAAAGTTTTAATGGACTTGATAAAGAAGCCGCAGCAAGAGTATCAGGTAATGGTTTTTACTATTTAATGGGAGATATTGCTCGTCTTCATTCAGCAGTTTTAGCGTATGCTAGAGACTTTATGATTGATAAAGGATTCACATACTGCATTCCACCATTTATGATTAGAAGTGATGCGGTTAATGGTGTTATGTCTTTCGAAGAAAAAGAAGCAATGATGTACAAAATAGAAGGAGAAGATTTATATTTAATTGGTACTTCTGAACACTCTATGATTGCTAAATTTAAGGGTGAACTTTTAAAAGAAGAAAATCTTCCAATAACTATGACAAGTTATTCACCATGTTTTAGAAAAGAAGTTGGTGCTCATGGTATAGAAGAAAGAGGAGTATATAGAGTTCATCAATTTGAAAAACAAGAAATGATAGTTATTTGTAAACCAGAAGAAAGTAAAGATTGGTATGAAAAAATGTGGAAATATACAGTTGAACTATTTAGAAGTTTAGATATACCAGTTAGAACTTTAGAATGTTGTTCTGGTGATCTTGCTGATCTTAAATATAAGAGTGTTGATGTAGAAGCATGGAGTCCAAGACAAAAAACATATTTTGAAGTTGGATCTTGTTCAAACTTAACTGATGCTCAAGCAAGAAGACTTGGTATTCGTTATAAGAATGAAAATGGAGAAAAAGTATATGCACATACATTAAATAATACAGTACTTACTCCACCTAGAATGTTAATTGCTTTCCTAGAAAATAACTATAATGAAGATGGATCTATTAATATTCCAGTTGCTTTAAGACCTTATATGGGTGGAAAAGAAAAAATAGAAAAATAATATGGAAAAGTTAGTAGTAGAAATAAAAAATAATAATTATAAAAAGGTAATAAAGAAAACAAGAAAAATCTTAAATATATGCGATAATGAAAATAAAAAATTAGAGATAATAAGTAATGGTAAATTAATAACAAAAGAGGATAATATAGAACTTTATAATATAATGCATGCGATAAATATAAAAGATAAGAGTAAAAGATATAGTTTTATATATGATACTGTTTGTGATTATATAGATAAAAAATATTTAGAATGTAATTATTGTGATTTTAAAGATGATGTATGTGTATTTTTTAGAAATCATCCAAAGATAATGCATAAAGATGGTTGTTGCTATAGTGATGCAAGAGGTGGTTTATGTGAAAATTTAAAAAATCATAGATGTCAAATAAAATCAATATCTTGTAAATTATATTCTTGTGAGTATTTAAGAAACAAAAAGGTATACTTTAAAATAAAAGATATACCATTATTAAAATATTTCTTTAATTTAAAACAAAAGTATATATTAAAGTATAGTTTCTTTAAACCAAAAAGTTATGTTATGTATAAACTTATGGAAAATTGATAGAAATATCAATTTTTTTAGTGTAGTCTTAAAAAAAGTAAGCGCACTAAATTTAAGTTTAAACGTTGTTGAAAAAGAAAGTCATAAATGATATAATAATTTAAGTTTGGAGGCGTTATAATGATTAAACAAGCACATATAAAACCATCATATGCAAATGCTAAAAAAAGAAGTAAAGAAGAAGTAAAAGTTTTAACAGATGCATATATAATGAATAATGAATTAAGTAAAATTGGAATAAATAAAAAGTACCATATTATTACATATGGTTGTCAAGCAAATGAAAGGGATTCAGAAACAATAAGTGCAATACTTGAAGATATGTCATTTACAAAAACAGATAATATGGAAAATGCTGATCTTATCTTATTAAATACATGCGCAATTAGAGAAAATGCTCATAATAAAGTATTTGGTATGCTAGGTAGAATTAAGCATTTAAAAGAGAGTAAACCAAATATAATCACTTGTTTATGTGGATGTATGGCTCAAGAAGAAGCAGTAGTAAATGAGATAGAAGAAAAATACAAATGGATGGATGTAGTATTTGGTACACATAATATTCATAATTTACCAAAACTTATAAGTGAAGCGATTGACGGTAATGAACTTGTAATTGAAGTATTTTCTAAAGAGGGTGATGTTGTTGAAAACTTACCTGTTAGAAGAGATAATAAATACAAAGCATATGTAAATATAATGTATGGCTGTGACAAGTTCTGTACATATTGTATAGTTCCATATACAAGAGGAAAACAAAGAAGTAGAAAAGTAGAAGATATATTATGTGAAGTTAATAAACTTGTAAAAGATGGTTATAAAGAGGTAACACTTTTAGGACAAAATGTTAATGCATATGGAAAAGATTTAAAAGATGGAGTAACTTTTGATAAATTACTTGAAGAAGTTGCTAAAACAAATATTGAAAGAGTTAGATTTGTAACATCACATCCATGGGATTTTACAGATGAAATGATAAGAATAATAAGAGATTATAAAAATGTAATGCCTTATGTTCATTTACCAGTTCAATCAGGTAGTGATAAAATACTAAAATTAATGGGTAGACGTTATACTAAGGAAAGTTATTTAGATCTTGCACTTAAAATAAGAGAAATGATTCCAAATGTAAGTCTTACAACTGATATAATTGTAGGTTTTCCAGGTGAAACAGAAGAAGATTTTAATGAAACATTAGATGTAGTAGAAAAATGCAAATATGATAGCGCATTTACATTTATATATTCACCAAGAGAAAATACACCCGCTGCTAAAATGAATGACCCAATTCCTTTAAGTGTAAAACAAGAAAGACTTCAAAGACTAAATGAAATAGTTAATAAATATGCACTTATTAATAATGAAAAATTAGTGGGACAAGTAGTACCTGTATTAATAGAGGGTGAATCACAAAAAGGAAACGGATTATATGCTGGTTACACAGATACAATGAAATTAACTAATGTAAAATGTGATAAAGAAGATATTGGTAAAATAATAAATGTAAAAATAATAGAAGCAAAAACTTGGAGTTTAAATGGAGAAAAAGAATAATGAATGACATAATAAATGATGTTAATGATTTAAAAGAAAATATATTAAAAAGTAGTGAATATTTAAATTTTAAGAAAAGTGAAAAGAATCTTGATAATAATAAAGAAGTAAATAAAATAATAACTGATATAAAAAAACTACAACAAAAAATAATAAAAAAAGAAGATAAAAATTTAGATGCTGAAATAGAAAAGATAGAACTTGAAAGCTTATATAAAGAATTAGAAACATATAATGATTACATAGAATATAAAAAAAATGCTAGAATATTTAATGATTTAATTACAAATATTCAAAAAAAATTTGAAGAATATTTTAATAGCTTCTTGATATAAATTATTAGTAAAAAAAAGAAAAAATCATATTTTTGATTTTTTTTGACTGTCAAGACTTTGTAAATTAATAATATGTATGTAAATTGTATTTGAATTTATATAGTGTTATAATTTTAAGAGAATAAGTTGGAGGATAAATAAATGAAGAAGAAAAAAGAAGAAGAACAAGTCAAAAATAAAAAAGTTTATAAGGGCTTAAATTTATTTGCAGGGGTTATTGTTGGAATGTTTGTATGCATAACTGTATACTTAATATACAATTTATCTAAATTAAGTGGTATAGAAGATTTAATTAGATATATTGTAATGATTGCTTTAGGATTAGTTAGTATTTTTGTAGTATTTAGATATTTTAGATTTAAGAAAAATGCAAAAATAGGTAAATATATAATGTTTATTTTAGTACTTGCTATAATTGGAACTGGTGAGTTCTTTGTCAGTTCTACAATAAGCAAAAGTGTTAGTTTTATTGATAAATTAAATAAAGATGAAGTAACTTATAAAAGTTCTTTAATCGCACTTAAGGCAGGAGATTATAATACTTTAAATAAAGCAAAAGAAGGTAAAATTGGTATTATAAGTGATGAAAATGATACTGAAGGGTATGTACTTGCCAAAAAAATAATTAAAAAAGATAAAATTAAGGAATCAAATTTAGTTAAATATGATGATTATATGAGTATGTTAAATGACTTATATGATGGTGAAGTAGGTTCAATATTTGTATCTGGTAGTTATGTAGATAAATATTCTTCAATTGATAAATATGCAAAAATAGATGAAGAAGTAAAAGAACTTGATTCATATTCAAAAAGAATGAAAAAACAAGTAGATAAAACAACAGAAGTAAGTACAAAAAAGGTTACTGAACCATTTACAATGCTTTTACTTGGTGTTGATTCACCAACAGAAGATATATCAAAAGCAAGTGGACTAGGTGATTCAATAATGCTTGTTACATTTAATCCAAAAACTTTAACTGCAACAATGTTTAGTATTCCAAGAGATACATTTGTACCTATTACATGTTATAGAAATGCAAGAAGTAAGATTACACATGCTGCGGCAGGTGGAGATTCTTGTATGATAAGTACAGTTGAGAACTTTACAGGAATAGACATTGATTATTATGCAAAAGTTAATTTCCAAGGACTTATAAAATTAGTTAACGCACTAGGTGGTATTGATGTTGAAGTACCATATAGTTTCTGTGAAAGTAATAGTGTAAGATCGCTAGAAAGTGCAGATTTAATATTTGTTGAAAAAGGAATGCAACATTTAAATGGTGAACAAGCACTTGCATTATCTAGAAATAGAAAAGAAGTTCCAGAATGTGGAAAACAATGGAATAAAGGAACAAGAAATGATTTTGTAAGAGGACAAAATCAACAACTTGTTATAAAAGGTATAATAAATAAAATGAAAAATATAAAGAGCATTAATCAACTTTATGAAGTGCTTGATGCTATTAGTGTAAGTCTAGATACAAATTTAACAAGAGAACAAATATTAGGATTCTATAATGTATTTAAAAAAGTTTTATTAAATTCAGATTCATTATCAGATTCAAATGATATTATAAAAATTCAAAAAACATATTTAAATGGTTCAGGGGGATTAATGCTTGATGGTGTTGCTGGAATGAATTTATACGAATTTGTACCATCAACTCAATCATTAAATGCAATAGTAAAAGCAATGAAGGTAAATCTTGAACTTGTAAAAGAAGAATATGATACATCATTTAGTTTTAGTATTGATAATAAATATGAACAAAAAGTAATAGGAGCAGATTTATATGGTGGAGTAGCATCATATCCTAGTAAATCAGATACAACAAGTTCAGACTCAAAATGTGGAACAAATGAAGAATTAGGTGCTGATGGTAAAACATGTGTATGTAAAAATGGATATACAAAGAATTCGTCAGGAGTTTGTGAAAAGAAAGATTCAAAGTGTGGAACAAATGAAGAACTAGGTGCTGACGGAACATCCTGCGTATGTAAAAATGGTTATACAAGAAATAAAACAACTGCTATATGCGAAAAAAGTACAGAAAAAACATGTACAGGAGAAAATGAAGAATTAGGTGCAGATGGTAAAACATGTGTATGTAAGAACGGATATACAAAAAATTCATCAGGAGTTTGTGAAAAGAAACCTACAGTATCTTGTGGAGCAAACTCAACACTTGGTGCTGATGGAGTAACATGTGTTTGTGATTCTGGTTATAAAAAGGATTCTTCTGGTTCATGTGTAAAAGAAGAAACAACAACACCACCAACTCCAGAAGAAGATAATGTAAATGAATAAGAATGGCAAAAAAGGTCATTCTTTTTTTACTATAAATTTACAAAAAACTACAAATATCTATTATATCTCTTTAAAATTATTAAAAAATTTGCTATAATGTATTATGAATAATAAGGAGGGATAAAGTGAAATATAAGAAGTATTTTATGATGTTATTAGTCATTTTATTATTATCTTTCTTTAAACTAGAAAATGTTTCGGCATCAACAAGATTTACAATATGTACTCTTTCAGAAGGATCATACATAAGAAATGAGCCAGGTGGTACACCTTTAAAAGATGTTGATGGCAATAATTTTTTAATTTACTCACCAAAAAGGCTTGAAGTAATTGATTCAAAATATGTAAGTGGGAGAGAATATAAGAAAATAAGGACAAATTATTATAGTAACAACTATGAAGGATGGATATATTCTGGATATTTAAAAGATTTTAAAACATATACAATAGATGATAATTATGGTAATTCACTTAGAAGTGCAGGATTCCCTGAAAGTTATATATTACCTCTTCAAAAATTACATGCAATGTATTCAAATTGGAATTTTATTCCATCAAAATTAGGTGGTGGTCTTGATTTTAATACTGTAATAGCGCAAGAATATAGTCCAGTATATAAAAATTTAATTAATAGTAAAGATCAATCGTTATATTCTACAGATGGAGCAGCATATAATAGTGGAAAATTTACAGAATTTGAACCAGGTTGGTATGCACCAAGTAAACAAACAATAGCATTTTATATGGATCCAAGAAATTGGCTTATGGATAATACAATTTTTATGTTTGAACAACTTTCATATAATTCCTCTTTACATACTGAAGCAGCAGTACAAAAAGTATTAGATGGAACATTTATGCAAGGTTCATATGATTATAATGGAACAAAAATATCATATGCAAAAACTTTTGTTGAAGCAGGTAAATTAAGAAATGTAAGTCCTGTTCAACTTGCTAGTAGAGTAGTTCAAGAACAAGGTGTCAATGGTAATAGTCTTACAATAAATATGAAAAGTGATGGTAAAACATATTATAACTTCTTTAATATTAATGCATATGGTTCATCAAAAGAAGCAATTGTATCAAATGCATTAAATACTGCTAAAGAAAATGGATGGGATAATCCATATTCCTCAATAATTGGAGGAAGTAGTACAATATCCAATGGTTATAACAATGTTGGACAAGATACAATATATTATCAAAAGTTTAATACTATTAATAGTAAAAATTTATATTGGAATCAATATATGGCAAATGTAAGAGTATTACCAACAGAAGCAAATTCATCATATTCATCATATGTTAAATCAGGGTTAGTAAATAGCAGTTTTACATTTAAGATACCTGTTTATAACAATATGCCTGATAAAACAACCTTATCAATAACAGGAAATGATGATAATACATTAAAATCACTATCTGTTTCGGGATGTAATTTAAATCCATCATTTAATTCAGCCGCAACTGATTATACTTGTAATGTATCAAGTACTTTAAAACAAGTTACAATAAGTGCTAACAAAACAAGTGCATATTCAGTTATGAAAGGTGATGGAGTAGTAATATTAAATGATAAAACAACTGTCGCTAATGTAGAAGTAACTGCTGCAAATGGAAATGTTAGAACTTATAAGATTACAATACAAAAAGTTGAATCTGGTAAAGAAAGTCCAGCAGATATAATTAGTTACCTAGGATACAATAATTCAAATGGTATATTAAGTGGAATTGCGTTAGATACAGATGTAACAAATATAATATCAAATGTAAGAAATAAGTTTGTATCATCTAATATAAATATAAAAGATAAAAATGGTTCTGTAAAAGAAAATGGCAAAATATCAACAGGAGACAAAATAACAATTACAAATAATTCAAGTACTATTACATATAAGGTTGCTGTAAAAGGTGATGTTAATGGAGATGGTAAAATTAGTATTTCAGATTACGCAAAAGTTAAAAGTCATATTCTTGGTGTTGCTCGTGTTGACAATGAATATTTAAAGGCTGCAGATGCAAATGGAGATGGAAAAGTAAGTATTGCAGATTATGCAAAGATTAAAAGTCATATTCTAGGAACATCAAAAATTACTAAATAGAGGTGAAATAAATGAAAAAAAATAAAATGTTAGTATTCTTATTAATTTTGTTTATAGGTGTAATACCTACTAATGCAAAAGCAATAACTGCTTCAATGAGTTGTTCATCACAAAGTAGTGTAACACTTGGAAATACAATATCTGTTACAATAAGAGGTAATGCTTCTGAAGCAGGATATTGGGAAGGTATGATGTCTTATGATTCATCTAAATTACAATTAATAAGTGGTAGTGCAAGAATATTTGATGAATCAGCAGGTGCTTCAAAATCATATTCATATACATTTAAGGCTATTGCAACAGGTAGTGCTTATGTAAAAATGGATTATATGAAGGTTGCTAATAGTACGGGTGATAGTGAAACAACAACAAGTAGTTCACCATGTTCAATAAATGTTGTAAAACAATCAACAAGTACAAGTGCAAGTTCAAACAATAATTCTAATAAAAATAATAATGTAAATAAAGATTCAGATAATAGTTTAAAATCATTATCAATAGATGATCAAAAGTTAAATCCAGAATTTAGTAAAGATACTTTAGAGTATTCTGTAGAACTTGAAAACAATATAGAAAAAATCAAAATAAATGCAGAAGCAACTAGTTCAAAAGCATCTATAAAAGGAACAGGAGAAATAGATGTAAAAGAAGGATTAAATAAAATAGAAGTTGTAGTAACTGCAGAAAATGGTAGTACAAGAACATATATAATAAATGCAACTGTAAAAGAAAAAGACCCTATTAAAGTAAAAGTGGCTGGCAAAGAATATACAATTGTAAGAAAACTAGATGGTTTAAAAATACCTACTACTTTTACTGAAAAAGATATAACTATTAATGAAGATACAATTAAAGGTTGCTATAATGATAATTTAAATTATACTTTAGTCGCACTTAAAGATGATAAAGGAAAAGTAAATTTCTTTATATATAATGAAAGAAAAAATACATATAGTAAATTTAACATGATATCATCTGCTGATTTAAATGTTATTGTTTTAAAACTAGAAGATAAAGATGATATACCATATAATTATAAAAAGACAACGTTTAAATATAATGATGAAACTATAGATGGATTTGTATATGGTAAATCAGACTTTAGAGTTATATATGGTGTTAATGCAGTAACAGGAGAAGAAGATTTTTATCAATATGATACTAAAGATAATACACTTCAAAGATTCTTTAATGAACAAACAGATTTATATGTTAATTTAATTCAAAAATGTAAATTAGCATTCATTATACTTGGTTCAATGATATTATTATTTACAATCATTATAATTGTTCTTTTATCAAAGAATGTTAAATTTAAAAAGAAATATTTAAAAAATAGATTAAATGAAATAGATGATCCAAATTATAGTAAAATTAGATACGAAGATATAGAAGAAAACAATGAAGAATTAAAAGAAGAATTATCTAAAAAAGAACTAAAAAAATTAAAAAAAGAAGAAAAAAGAAAAGAAAAAAGCGAAAAGACATTTTTAGATTAATAAAATGTCTTTTTTTGTTTACTTATTTTTGATATAATTATTATGGTATAGTAATAATTAAGGAGCGAAAAATGAATAAAATTAATAATTTTTTAAGAAGAAATATAATAACAATTTTTACAATATATTTATTTATGCAGCCGGTTTTGGATATAGCAACTAGTGTGGCACTTTATAAGTTTAATGTAGATTTTACAGTTAGTTCATTAATTAGAGTAGTATTTTTATTTTTTACTCTATATTATTTGATATTTGTAGAAAGAAAAAAGATAAATATAAAGATGTTAATATTAATTATGCTTTATTCTATAATATTTATGCTTTGTAATATATTATTTAAGGATAACCCTAATATTACATATGAAATAAAAAGTTTGTTAAATAATATATATTTACCAATATCTTTACTATTTACGTTTCAAATATTTAATAATAGAGAATTTAATAGAAAAAAATTATATTCTGTTTTATTAATATATATGTTATTTGTATTTGTACCTAATTTATTTCATATTGGATTTAATAGTTATGCATATTCAAAAGAAGGTAGTGTAGGATTCTTTTATTCAGCAAATGCAATAGGAAGTTTAATAAGTGTAATTACACCTTTACTTATAAGTGAATTAGTTATTAAAAGAAAAAAAATATATTTAATATTATTTTTAATTATGTATGGTTATATACTTTTAACACTAGGAACAAAAGCTCCAATATTATGTGCTTTAATAGTGCTTATGTATTATATTTTATATGCGATTATTAATTTGATAAAAAATAAGTCATATAAGAAACTTATAATATTATGTACAGCATTTGTATTATTTGTGCTTGCGGGAATAAAGTTAATTACTATGACACCATTTTATGATAATTTAGTTATACATTTAAACTTTTTAAAGATTAAAAAAGTTAGTGATTTATTTACTATGCATAATATCGATCATTTTGTTTTTGGAAGTAGATTATCATTCTTTAAAGATACGTTTAATATTTATTTAAGTTCAAATATTATGCAAAAACTATTTGGACTGGGATATTTCTTAAATGGTAAAATAATGAAACTAGTTGAAATGGATTATTTAGATACATTTTTACATCAAGGTATAATAGGATTTATAATAATACTATTTACATACTTTAAAACAATATTTTATATATTTAAATCATATTTTAAAAAATTTAAATCTAATTTTTTAAATATAAAAAAATCATCTATGGTAAT
>OGUQ01002920.1_pt1 | contig 10970 bp, 11 predicted proteins | sample 1574701 | NCBI WGS metagenome assembly OGUQ01 (sample SAMEA2582087, study PRJEB24529) | metagenome | biome: Human gut stool | place: China | collected 2011 | reverse complement strand
GGCAGGACGATTCAAACCACAGTAGAACCCCGTTTAAAAGATTATTCTTACCTTTGCAGGTAAATCACATAAGAATATGGAAGAAAAATTACGCATCATAGTAAGTGGAGGTGGCACGGGAGGACATATTTTTCCCGCCGTTTCCATAGCCAACGCCATAAAGGAATTATATCCGGACACTGAGATTTTGTTTATCGGAGCAGAAGGACGAATGGAAATGCAACGCGTTCCTGCCGCAGGTTACAAGATTATCGGATTACCGGTCGCTGGATTTGACAGAAAACATTTATTAAAAAACATCAGCGTACTTATCAAGTTATTCAAAAGTCAGCTGATGGCCCGTAAAATCATAAAGAACTTCAAACCTCATGCTGCTGTAGGCGTAGGAGGCTATGCCAGTGGTCCTACCTTGAAAATGGCAGGCATGATGGGTATTCCCACGCTGATACAGGAACAAAACTCTTATGCCGGAGTCACTAATAAGTTATTAGCTCAAAAAGCTGAAAAGATCTGCGTGGCATACGAAGGAATGGAACGGTTCTTTGATAAAAACAAAATCATTCTGACTGGAAATCCAGTCAGACAAGGATTGTTGAACAAAAACATATCACGTGAAGAAGCCATCCGCTCGTTCGGATTAGACCCAGAGAAAAAGACCATTCTAATTATCGGAGGCAGCCTGGGAGCACGTACAATCAACAACTGCATGATGCAGGGATTCGACAAGATCAAAGAATCAGAAGTGCAATTTATCTGGCAGACTGGAAAAATCTATATCAATGAGGCCAAACAAGCTGTAAAGGCTTACGGAGAACTTCCGATGTTACACGTAACCGACTTCATATCCGATATGGCTGCAGCTTATAGTGCTGCAGATGTGGTGATCAGCCGTGCAGGTGCTGGTTCTATTTCTGAGTTCTGCCTGCTAGGCAAACCAGTCATCCTGGTACCTTCTCCCAATGTGGCAGAAGACCACCAGACCAAAAATGCACTGGCACTTGTCAACAAAAATGCGGCACTTTACATTAAAGATAATGAGGCGACTCAAAAATTGCTGGATACAGCTATTGAGACGGTTCACAAACCGGATTTATTGAAAGAATTAAGTAGCAACATTACCAAGCTGGCTATTAAAGACTCTGCTAACATCATCGCAAAGGAAGTCTGCAAGCTAGCATTAAAATATAAAGAAAGTCATGAACATTAATACCATACAAGCAGTCTACTTCATTGGGGCCGGAGGCATAGGCATGAGTGCCCTGGTACGTTATTTCCTGTCAAAAGGGAAAAAAGTAGGCGGTTATGACCGCACTCCAAGCGAGCTGACAGAGAAACTGATTGCAGAAGGAGCAGACATTCATTATGAAGAGAGTGTATCTCTCATTCCAGAAGCATTTCTTCATCCGGAAACCACACTGGTGGTCTATACCCCTGCTATCCCTGCAAGCCATCAAGAATTAGTTTATTTCCAGGAACATCAGTTTGAGATTCACAAACGTGCCCAAGTACTGGGAATGTTGACTCAGACTGAGAAAGGAATGTGCGTAGCCGGAACCCATGGAAAAACGACCACCTCTACCATGGCCGCTTTCTTGATGGACCATTCGCACGTGGGATGCAATGCATTTTTAGGAGGTATTTCCAAGAACTACCAGACCAATCTGTTATTATCGGATAAAAGTGACTACGTAGTTATCGAAGCAGACGAATTCGACCGCTCATTCCACTGGCTGACTCCGTATGCTACGGTAATTACCGCCACCGATTCAGACCATCTGGACATTTACGGTACGCACGAAGCTTATCTGGAAAGTTTCCGTAAATACACCTCACTTATCCGTCCGGACGGATACCTGATTATTAAGGAAGGACTGGAACTGAAACCTGATGTACAGCCGGGAGTTACCGTGTACACCTACTCTACCGAAAAAGGAGACTTCCATGCTGAAAATATCCGTATTGATGACGGTGAAATTTATTTCGACTACATATCTCCTTTAGGCAACATCACCAACGTGCAGCTAGGAGTACCAGTCTTTGTCAATATTGAAAACGGTATTGCCGCTATGGCTTTAGCACAAATCGGAGGTGCCACCACAGAAGAAATAAAGGCTGCAATGCCACAGTTCAGAGGTGTGGACCGTCGCTTTGATTTCAAGATAAAGAACTCACACATTGTCTTTCTAAGTGACTATGCACATCATCCGGAAGAAATCCGGCAGAGCGTAAGTTCTATCCGTAAATTATATCCTAACCGGAAAATCACGGCTGTATTCCAACCGCATCTTTACACGCGTACCCGTGATTTCTATCAGGATTTTGCCGATAGTCTGTCATTATTAGACGAAGTGATTCTTTTGGATATCTACCCAGCCAGAGAGGCTCCTATTCCTGGAGTAAGCAGTCAACTTATTTATGACAATTTACGACCGGGCATAGAAAAAAGCATGTGTTCCAAAGAGCAGATTATGGAAGTGCTGAAAAATAAAAAACTGGACGTACTTATTACGCTTGGAGCTGGAGATATTGACAATTACGTTCCACAAATTTATGAATTACTAAAAGATAGATGATTAAACGAATTCTCATACTCTGCATTCTTGTAATGGTTTCTATTTATCTTGTAGTAGCTGTTACCGTATTTAACCGCAAACCCGAAAATCAGGTCTGCAAGGGTATGGAATTGGTTGTCAAAGACAGCATTGACTACGGTTTTATTACTGAAGCAGAAGTAACCAAGTTACTAAAGCAAAAGAAACTATATCCGGGAGAAAAGCGTATTGGCACAATCAATGTCCGCCAGTTGGAAGAGACCCTTTCACAACATCCCTTCATCAGCAGAGCTGAATGCTATCTTACCTCAGGAGGAAAAGTTGGAGTCGAAATCTACCAACGTATCCCCCTCTTACGAGTCATGAGCAGCAATGGGAACAATTACTACATTGATCATTCCGGAAAAATTATGAATGCCACAGGAAAGCCTATTCATGTAGCAGTTGCCACAGGATTTATCGACCGGAAATTTGCTCAGCAAGAATTATATGAACTAGGACTATACCTACAGCGCAACCCGTTTTGGAAGGCTCAAATAGAGCAGATAAACGTAACCCCTAAAAAAGAACTGGAAATTGTTCCCCGAGTAGGCGATCACATTCTTTTTTTAGGGAAAGCCACTGATTTTGAAGAAAAATTCAGTAAATTGCAAACGTTTTACAGCAAAGTGCTCAACCGTATCGGCTGGAACAAATATGAGCGGATCAGTATTGAGTTTAACAATCAAATTATCGGAACAAAAAAAGAAGACTAAGATATGGCAGTAACAGATTTTATAGCAGCTATCGAACTGGGTTCGACTCACATTACAGGAATCGCCGGCAAAAAGAATGCAGATGGAAGCATTCAGATTCTTGCCTATGCCAATACTCCTTCATCAGATTGCATCAAAAAAGGAGCAATCTTCAATTTGGACAAAACCACACAGGTACTAGTCTCCATTATCCAGAAGCTAGAGGAAGATTTGCAAGCTTCTATCAAAAAAGTCTATGTAGGAATAGGCGGACAATCCATACGGAGTACACGTAATAATGTAACCAAACAATTAGGAGAAGAAACTAAAATATCACAGGCGCTGATTGAATCACTCATGGAAAGCAACCGGGAAATCTCTCTGATAGATCAGGAAATCGTGGCTTCCGCACGCCCCTTCTACACCCATCACAACAGCCTAAACATGGACATGGTGCTGCGCATCGAGACCGAGCTGTACCTCAAGCGTCTGATCGTGGGCGGCATGGACCGCGTGTACGAGGTGGGCCGCATCTTCCGCAACGAGGGCATGGACCCCAAGCACAACCCGGAGTTCACCACCATTGAGCTGTATCAGGCCTTTACGGATTTCCATGGCATGATGGATCTGGTGGAGGAGCTGTACAAGCGCCTTGCCCTCAAGATCTGCGGCAGTCTGGTCATTCCGTATCAGGGCAAGCAGATCGATATGAGCCACTGGGAGCGCCTGACCATGGTGGAGGCTGTCAAGAAGTATTCCGGCGTGGACTTCAACGACTGGAAGTCCGACGAGGATGCCATCGCCGCCGCCAAGGAGCACCACGTGGAGCTGCCCGAGGTGCCCACCAAGGGTGCCATTCTGGCCGAGTTCTTCGACGCCTTTGTGGAGGACAAGCTGATCCAGCCCACCTTCATCTACGATTACCCCGTGGAGATCAGCCCGCTGGCAAAGCGCAAGCCGGACGACCCCGCCTTCACCGAGCGCTTTGAGTATTTCATCGACTGCACCGAGTACGGCAACGCCTTCAGCGAGCTGAACGACCCCATCGACCAGAAGGGCCGCTTTGAGCGTCAGGTGGCCGAGCGCAAGGCCATCGAGCCCGACTGCAAGGCACAGGTGGACTACGACTACGTGAACGCACTGGAGTATGGCCTGCCCCCCACGGGCGGTCTGGGCTTCGGCGTGGACCGTCTGGTGATGCTGCTCACCGACAGCGCCTCCATCCGCGATGTGCTGCTGTTCCCCACGATGCGCCCGGAATCTAACTAAGCTACGTGGTAATCCTTGTGTCTCCGACAGTCCGCACGAACTGAAAATCCGACCCTGAATGTACCAAAAACCTGAATGTTCAGACGGATTTCTTAGGGGCTTGTCGGAGAAGGCAATAATCCCAAACGGAGCGTGACGGATTTTCGCCAGTTCCACATCCAGCAGAAAACTGTAAACGAGAAAACAGTCAAGAGGACATTTCACCATCGGCAAAAGCCGAAAGTGGAGTGTCCTTTTTCTATATCCTGATAATGCAAGTATACCACATAACCTTGACAAAGGAGAAGAATACCATGGCACATAAGCGAAACTCGGTTGAAGTTCCTGAACTGGAAAAACTGCTGGCTGGAAAGAAAAAGAAATACGTTCGCTACGAGGAAGGGGCAGTCCTCTACTCGATGGGCAAAAACTCTTTCCGACAAGTCGCACAGGATGCTCACGCTGTCGTCCGGTTGAAACGCATTGCACTGGTGAACGTAGAAGTGCTGGACGAATATCTGGAATCCTTTCGTGAATAATTGAATTAGCTTTACATAGCGCACTTTCAGTTTCCACAAAATTGAAGGTGCGTTTTTTCTTTTGCAAAAATCAGACAAGGAGGTTTTGCACATGATCACACACTCACAGTTGAAAATCCGAGGCCACACCAAATGATGCTCGACTACTTCTATGGGCAGTCAGGTGAACTGTTCGCCTACTTCCGCATACCGAAAGCACTCTTTCAGGACAGCCGTTTCCGGCAACTCTCTACGGATGCCCGGACACTGTACGGCATCCTGCTCGATCGTATGAGCCTGTCTGCAAAGAATAGCTGGGTGGATGAACATGGGCGTGTGTATATCATCTACACCGTCCGGGAGGTGCAGGAATCTCTCTGCTGCGCCGAGCACAAGGCGGTCAAGTTGTTCCGGGAGCTAGAACAGGCAGACCTCATCGAACGCAAACGGCGTGGGCTGGGCAGACCCAGCTTGATCTACGTCAAGAACTTTTCATCTGGACTGCCAAAAGCGCAAATACAGAATTGTGCAAACAGCAATTCTTGTGCTGCCGAAAGTGCAGTTCAGGTGCGGCCAAAATCGCAATCTAATAAGACTGATAAGAATAAAACAGAGAGGAACCATCCTTTCCTCCCGGATGAAACGGACAGGCTGACCCAGCGAGAACAGCTTGAAGATTATTTTTATCAGGCATTGGAGGTCGAACTGCTGCTCCGGCTCTGCCCGGATGATGAGGACGCCATCTATCAAATCGTGGACTTGCTTGTGGACACTTGCTCCACCAAACGCAAGATGTTGAGGATTGCCGGGGATGATAAGCCTGTCGAAGTAGTGCGCAGTCGGTTGAAAAAGCTGAACGCAGACCATATCCGCTTCGTGCTGGGCTGTCTGGCAGAGAACACTTCCCCTGTGCGGAACATGAAGCAATATCTGCTGGCGGCATTATTCAATGCGCCTACGACCATGAATCTCTACTATCAGAACAAAACGAACCACGACTTTGCGCGTGGCTCTCCGGGGAGGTGATATTATCGCAAAGAAAGCAACCACAATCGCCATCGTCAACCAAAAAGGCGGCACGGCCAAAACCACCACCTGTGAAAATTTGGGCATCGGTCTGGCTATGGAGGGGAAGAAAGTTCTGCTGGTGGATGTTGACCCGCAGGGCTCACTCACCATCAGTATGGGCTGGCAGCAGCCGGATGAACTGCCCACTACGCTTTCCACTCTCATGCAGAAAGCTATGAATGACCAGCCCATCCAGCCCGGTGAGGTCATCCTGCACCATGCGGAGGGTGTTGACCTTATCCCGGCCAACATTGAGCTGGCGGGAATGGAAGTTGCCCTTGTCAACAGTATGAACCGGGAAAAGATGCTAAAGCAGGTGTTGGACAGTGCCAAACGCGAGTACGATTATATTCTACTGGACTGCACTCCTTCGCTGGGAATGCTCACCGTCAATGCGCTGGCTGCGGCAGATACCACGTTGATTCCGATGCAAGCGCAGTACCTCTCTGCCAAAGGACTGGAACAGCTCTTGCAGACGATTGGAAAAGTGCGGCGGCAGATAAACCCAAAATTAAAAATCGAGGGTATTTTGCTCACCATGACGGACAGCCGCACCACCTATGGAAAGCAGATCGACAATCTAATCCGGCAAGGCTATGGCCGGAAGATCAATGTATTCGAGCAGACGATTCCCCGGTCTGTCCGTGCCGCTGAAATCAGTGCGGCAGGAAAAAGCATTTTTGCCTATGACCCAAAAGGAAAAGTGGCAGAAGCCTACAAATCTCTGACGAAGGAGGTGCTGGCCGATGCCGATAGACAGCGGAAACTTAGCTCTGAAAGGGCTAGATGAACTTTTCTCTACGGAGGAAAAGCGACAGGAAGAGCAGCGCGAACAGGTGCAACAGATTCCCATTGATGAGCTGCATCCGTTCACCAACCATCCTTTCAAAGTCGTGGACGATGAAGCCATGACCCGGACGGTGGAAAGCATTGCCCAGTTTGGTGTGCTGGCACCGCTTATCGCAAGACCGCGTCCGGATGGTGACGGATATGAGATTATCTCTGGCCACCGCCGCCAGTTCGCTGCAAAGATGGCTGGACTGGAAACGCTGCCCGTCATTGTGCGTGACATGGACGATGATGCCGCCACGATTTTAATGGTCGATTCCAACTTGCAGCGAGAACACATCTCGCCCAGTGAAAGGGCTTTTGCGTACAAAATGAAGATGGATGCCATGAAAAGAACTGCTGGTAGACCACCAAAAGAAAATCCCCGACAAGTTGTCGGGAATTTTGAAACAGCCGATCTTATCGGTAAAGAAAGCGGTGAAAGCGGCAGACAAGTCCAGCGATTTATTCGTCTGACAAACCTCATCCCCGAACTTCTGGATATGGTAGACGAGAAAAAAGTATCGTTCAATCCTGCGGTTGAACTGTCCTATCTCTCGCACGAACAGCAGCAAGAAGTGATAAACGCAATGGACGACACGCAAAATGCGCCCTCATTCTCACAGGCAAAGCGCATAAAGAAGCTGGCGCAGGAGGGCAATTTTACTTCAGAAGCCGTAGTCGATATTATGGGCGAGGAAAAGAAAAGCGAGCAAGACACTGTAACCATCAAAAACGAAACTCTGCGCAAATACTTTCCTCGCAGTTATACGCCCCGGCAAATGGAAGAAAAAATCATACAGCTTCTGGATGCGTGGCAGAAAAAGCGTCAACGTGACAATGAGCGTTGACAGCGCATGAACTGATAAGACCCGATTGGGTCTTTTATTTTGCAAAAAATTTAGGAGGTAACGCCCATGAACAATACGATTGATTTCAATACCGCAAAGACCATCGGCACCATGAGCAAGAAAATCGACCATATCGACGATACAATGAGCTGTTCAATAGCACCAGACCTCGTGAGTATGACGGCTCCCACATCCATTTTGTGGGCATGAATCCGGAGATCACCCTCCGGGAACACCAGCGCAACGCCATCGCTCATGTGCTTTATGGCGGTAATACGCTGCTTGCACACGAAGTTGGGGCAGGCAAGACCTACGAAATGGCTGCATCCGCCATGGAAGCGAAACGCCTTGGTTTGTGCCAGAAATCCCTCTTTGTGGTGCCCAATCACCTGACAGAGCAGTGGGCTTCGGAGTTTCTGAACCTCTACCCCAACGCCAAGTTGCTGGTAGCACGGCGCAAGGATTTTGAAACTGCCAACCGTAAAAAATTCTGTGCTCGCATCGCCACCGGCGACTACGATGCCGTTATCATTGGGCACAGCCAGTTTGAGCGTATGCTCGAAAACATCAACCATGCAATTTCCTGTATTTTTGAAATGCGGGAGCAAGTCGCAGAAATGGCAGGAAAGAATTATGGCAATCTTAAAGCACATCGCAAGTAAGAGCTCCAACTATGGTGCTGCGCTGGAATATCTGATTTTCAAGCATGACGAACTTCGGAAAACTCCGATCCTTGACCAAAACGGAAATCGTATTATGCGGGATGAGTTTTATCTGGACGGCCTGAACTGTGAACCCTATTCCTTTGATGCGGCCTGCCAGCAGCTGAACCGCGAATATCAGAAGAACAAAAATAAGAATGAAATCAAAAGCCATCATTACATCATCAGCTTTGACCCACGGGACAGCACAGAAAATTGCTTGACGGGGAAACGGGCACAGGAGCTTGGACTGGAATACGCAAAAGCAAATTTTCCGGGGCATCAGGCATTGGTCTGTACGCACATGGACGGTCACAATGGCAGCGGAAATATTCATGTCCATATCGTAATCAACAGTTTGCGAAAGCTGGATGTACCTAAGCAGTCCTTTATGGAGCGACCCATTGACTGCAAGGCAGGGCACAAGCACCATCTGACAAAAGACTACTTGAAACATTTACAGAAATCTCTGATGGATATTTGCATGAGGGAAAACTTGAATCAGATCGATTTGCTTTCCCCCTCTCTCTCTAAAGTTTCGGAGCAGGAATATTACGCTAAACGGCGCGGACAGATTAATCTGGACCTTACCAATCTGGAACTTCTTGGCGATGGGTTCACACCAGCAAAGACGACTTTTGAAACGGAGAAGGAAAAAATCCGAAATGCCATTACCGATATAGCAAAACGATCTGCATCTTTTATGGATTTCCAAAACCTCTTAAAGCTGGAATACGGCATTTTGGTGAAAGACCATCGAGGGCGATTCAGCTACCTTCCAGCAGACAGGGAGAAATTTATCTCTGCCAGAACGCTGGGAACCAGTTTTGACCGTGAGCATCTTTTACTGCTTTTTCAGTGCAACGCAGCCGAGAAAGAAAAGCAGCAGTGTCGTGTCAATGATCCTATGGATGCGCTGTACATCAAGTCGAATCTCCGGCTGGTTGTAAATTTGCAGGATTGCGTAAAAGCCCAGCAGAGCTATGCCTATGCCCAGAAAGTCAAAATCTCAAATTTACAGAAGATGGCGCAGACCGTTCTCTATGTGCAAGAGCACGGATATGATTCATACGAAAAACTTTATGAAGCTGCCGAGAGTATTGACCGAAAAATGGCGACGGCTCGAAGTGATGCGAAACTCACGGAAGTCAAGCTGAAAAAGGTCAACGAGCAGATTCATCATTTGGGTCAGTATTTTTCTACAAAATCTGTTTATAGCGAATTTCTGAAAGCACCTAACAAGAAAATTTTTCGGCAAACCCACTTCGATGAAATTGCAAAATACGAGGAAGCGCGTCAATTTCTAAAGCGGGATTTCCTAGACGAAAAATTCCCTTCGATGAAAGATCTCCGGGCAGAAAAAGAACTTCTGATGTGCACAAAGGATGCACGGTATGAAACATACCACTATTTTAAGGAACGCAATACAGAAATACAGACGGTACTTGCCAATGTTGACAGCATCCTTGAAATGGAAAAATTGCAGCAGCGTGAACAGCGGCCGCGAGCCAAGAAGCGCAGCTACGATATGAGCCTGTAAATCAGCAGGGTCTTCCACCCCGCACCCCGGAACCCTGCCGGATGCGTAAGCCCGTGCAGGGCTTTCCCATCCGGCAGGGACTTTTGAAAATAAGAAGGAGGTCAATTTTCAAGAACAACAATTTATTTGAAATCGTAAAACGGAATATCACTACCCGGCAGACCGCAGAAGCCTATGGCTTTCAACCCAACCGTAGCAGCATGATTTGCTGTCCATTCCATGCAGACCGCAATCCCAGCATGAAAGTGGATTCCCGGTTTCACTGTTTTGGCTGTGGAGCGGATGGTGATGTAATCGACTTCACCGCAAAACTGTTTCAGCTGTCCTTGCGGAAGGCGGCGGAAAAGCTGGTCGCAGATTTTGGACTTTCGGGGAATCCTGTTTTTCCACTACAGTATCCGAAAATTGTGGAATATAAAGGTCAAAACCCAATCCAAACATTGTACGAGTGCAGCGCGATTCTGGGTGACTGGCGCAAACGATTTGCGCCGAAGTCAGCAGAGGAAGAACTGCATCCCTGCTTTGTTGCCAGCCTGCATTACTCGGAGTTCATCGAAAGGCAAAATGAGCGCAACGCCAAGATCCGGCACACGGAACGAAACCGCAGCATTCCTGACCTGCTGTCCAGCCGCAAGACCTGCCCGGAAGAAACCATCTATCAGCTGGGAACAGAGGACGACCATGCTTCGGGCGAAGTTCTTCTGGCGGTCGTGACCGAATTCATTGAGGAGTTCAAGGCGAGGTTCGGAGACCATGTTCATGTACTGGACTGGGCACTGCATCTGGACGAAAGTACGCCTCACATCCACGAGCGCCATATGTTCGACTGCGAGAACAAGCATGGAGAGGTAGCTCCCCAGCAGGAAAAGGCGCTGGAAGCGTTGGGTTTTGAGCTGCCTGACCAGGGCAAGCCCCTCAGCCGCCGCAGCA
>OGUQ01002918.1_pt1 | contig 10979 bp, 14 predicted proteins | sample 1574701 | NCBI WGS metagenome assembly OGUQ01 (sample SAMEA2582087, study PRJEB24529) | metagenome | biome: Human gut stool | place: China | collected 2011 | reverse complement strand
TTTCCCCCAAGCTGCTCGCAGGTGAGGGCCAGACCGCGCCTTGCTGCCATCTTGCACAACCGACGGCTTTCTGTAAGCGGTGATACGGATAGGTCATTTCCTGTTCATTGCATTTGGCTGATGAATTGCTATTACAATAAACCTTTTGGCACACATTTGTCAACACTGTACAAAGCGCTTAACTCATTTTTGGTGATGCGGATAAATTTCACGCAGTTTCGACCGGCTATTCTTGGACAAATTGTAAACAAAATTTGAACAAATTCGCAAGGTTTGCCGCAATCAGCAAGGCTTCTCCGCAGCGGGATGAGGGCATCCCGCCCTACAGATCATTTGTATGTTTGCACCGCAATATAAAATAAGCTGTAGGGAACGGTCTTGACCGTTCCGGGGCTTCGCTGTATATGCCATAATGAGATATACGGCAAGATTCACCTAAGGGACGATGCCAGCATCGCCCCTTACAAGTTCCACTTTATCACGCGCCTTTTTGTCTCCCCCAAAAAACAAAAGAATGCCGCGATGTATTTTCCCTCCACATCTCTGCATTCTTATTTTTTATTGATTTGATAGACGCCAAACCTTTTATAAGTCCTCACAAATGTTTATAAACCAATGTGAAAATGGCTTAAAATCAAGGTTTTCCGCATATCTTCATTTTTCTTGTCATATCTCCGCATAAGGTGTTTTTGTAAGACCGGGCACCATTTTAGCACCACAGAATATAAGGAGAACGACATGAAAAACGAACTTTTGACTAAGGGTATTATACTTCCGTCCGGCGAAATCGGCAAGGATAAGATAAACCTTGTCGCCGGGGCAATCACGCAGCCGTTCGCGGAAATGGTATGGGTAACGACAGGCGGCGACATGGAAACAATCAACCGCCTTACCAACGTACTTGTAACCATGAACAACCCCACCGACCGGGGCAAGCTGTTCAAAATCATCAAACTGCTTTATGGGCTAATGGGCTTGCCTTTTTCAGAGGAAGCCGAGCCTATGGACGCAGACCCCGACGTTTTGGAATACTTCATCTTTTCTTTCATGGCAGACTTTGGAGAAGTCATGCAAGAACTGATAGCAGAAGAAATGAAATAGCGACCCGCACAGCGGCGTTTCTCACTCTCTCACTGGGAGAACAGGAACGCCGCTATTTTTATGCCCTCATGTTACGCAGTAGGGGCAAAAAAAGCCTTGATTTATCGGGCTTACAGAACGCAAAACAGAGGAAGCAAGGAAAAGATACCTTACCCCTCAAAATCCGCGTTCTACTGCGCAACAAATCTAAAGCAAAGGAGTGATGAAGCTATGGCAGTTTTCCGTGTGGAACGCAACACAGGCTACACCGTAATGAGCAACCACCACTTACGCAATAAGGAGCTTTCCTTAAAGGCAAAGGGGCTGTTATCTCAAATGCTGTCCCTGCCGGAGGATTGGGATTATACCCTTTCGGGGCTGTCCTACATCAACCGGGAAAGTATCGACGCTATCCGTACCGCCGTTTGGGAGCTTGAAAAAGCCGGATATATCACAAGGCGGCAGGGACGCGACGAGAAAGGCAAAATGACCGCAATCGAGTACACCATTTACGAACAGCCGCAGCCGCCGGAATTGGATTGCCCGGTATTGGAAAATCCAACAGCGGATAACCCGATATTGGAAAATCCGACAACGGATAATCCGACGTCGGAAAATCCAACGCAATTAAATAAAGATATACAAAGAACTAACTTACCAAAAAAAGAAAAATCAAATACGGATTTATCAAGTACCCATTCCATTCCTATCCATTCCCTAAATCCCTTGCCTTATGGCGAGGACGAAACGGCACAGCCGCCGGAACGGAAAAGAACGGAAAGGAACGACGCTTACAGAGTGTATGAGGAAATTATCAAAGACAATATCGCCTATGACATTCTCTTACAGGACAGAAGCCTTGACCGCGACCGTCTGAATGAAATTGTTGACCTCATGCTTGAAACCGTCTGTACGGCAAGAAAGAAAATCCGTATTGCCGGGGACGATTACCCCGCCGAGCTTGTGAAGTCAAAGTTTATGAAGCTGAACAGCGAACATATCCGCTTTGTGCTTGACTGTATGCAGGAGAACACCACGAAAATCCGCAACATCAAGCAGTACCTAAAGGCGGTGCTTTTCAATGCCCCGTCTACCATTGACAGCTACTATACTTCCCTTGTCGCTCACGACATGGCAAGCGGCGCATTATCCGGCAAGCCTAAATACGGCGACCCGGACTACTACACCTACAACGAGGGCGAAAGCCTGTAAACGAAAAAAGGAGGATTTACCACATGGCACAGAAAACAGGAGCTTTAATTTTTGACGAAACCGCTGACCGCTACGATATTCGCTTTGATATTGCCGACTATTACGGCGGCTTGCATTGCGGCGAGTGCATGGACGTATTCACAGGCGGCAAATGGAAGCCGACCCGGATTGAGTACGGGGACAACTGGTATCTTGTAGGTATCCGCGCCGAGGACTTGAACGGGCTGCGGGTGCGGATTTAACGGGGCGGCGTGAAGAACGGACGCCCTTTTTTCACGCCCAAAAGCGGCGTACCACCTTAACACTATCACTACTACCGGGAAAGGAGGACGGTAAACATTGCAAGATGAAATCAACGAAAAAGTGGTTGCGCTCTCTGTCAAGGGAGCGAAGCTGACCGCTGAAACGCTGCAAAAGGCAATCAAAGCCATGCTTGCACAGGCAAAAAAGCAGCAGGAAAAACAGCCCCACGGGAAGCAGACCCTAAAGCAGCTTGCGAAGCAGAACGCGGGGCTATCCAACATTGAGATAACCGAGGGCAATATCAAAGCCTTTGAGCAGACGGCAAAAAAATACGGTATCGACTTTGCCCTAAAGAAAGACAGCACCGAAACGCCGCCCCGTTATCTCGTCTTTTTCAAGGGGCGGGACGCGGACGCTCTGACCGCAGCCTTTAAGGAGTTTTCCGCAAAGAAGCTGACACAGGAGCAAAAGCCCTCTATCCGAAAGGCACTTGCCACATTCCGGGAAGCAGCAAAGCAGCTTAACGCGAACCGTCAAAAGACAAAATACAAGGACAGGGAGGTATCGCTATGAAGCCGAATATCAAGAAGCTGCTTATCCTAAACGCCCCCTATCTGCTCTTTGTGTATCTCTTTGATAAAGTCGGACAGGCGGTGCGGCTCTCGCCGGGGGCTGACCTCTCCGGCAAGCTGGTTTCCATTGGCAGCGGCTTTTCCGCTGCCTTTTCAAATGCCCTGCCGAGTTTTAACCCTATGGATTTGCTTATCGGCATTGTCGGGGCTGTCGTTATCCGGCTTGCGGTCTATGTGAAAGGCAAGAACGCAAAGAAATACCGTAAGGGCATGGAGTACGGCTCTGCACGTTGGGGCAATGCCGAGGATATAAAGCCATATATCGACCCCATGTTTGAAAATAACGTGCTGCTGACGCAGACCGAAAGGCTGATGATGAGCAGCCGCCCGAAGCACCCGAAGTATGCAAGAAACAAAAACGTGCTTGTCATCGGCGGCTCCGGCAGCGGCAAAACAAGGTTTTTTGTAAAGCCCAACTTAATGCAAATGCACAGCAGCTATGTTGTCACAGACCCGAAAGGAACGGTTTTAATCGAGTGTGGAAAGCTCTTGCAGCGGGGCGGGTACAAAATCAAGGTGCTAAACACCATCAATTTCAAGAAATCCATGCGGTACAATCCCTTCGCCTATCTGCGCAGCGAAAAGGATATTTTGAAACTGGTAAATACCATTATCGCCAACACCAAAGGCGACGGGGAAAAATCCGGCGAGGATTTTTGGGTGAAGTCGGAACGGCTCTTTTACTGCGCCCTTATCGGCTACATCTGGTATGAAGCCCCGGAGGCGGAAAAGAACTTCACGACGCTGCTTGAAATGATAAATGCGTCGGAAGCCCGCGAGGACGACCCGGAATTTCAATCCCCCGTTGACCTCATGTTTGAACGCTTGGAGGAAAAAGACCCGGAACATTTTGCGGTGCGCCAGTACAAGAAGTTTTTGCTGTCTGCCGGAAAAACAAGAAGCTCTATCCTCATTTCCTGCGGTGCGCGTCTTGCCCCCTTTGACATTCGGGAACTGCGCGAGCTGATGGAAACCGACGAAATGGAGCTTGACACCTTAGGCGACCGAAAGACCGCGCTTTTTGTTATTATCTCCGACACCGACGACACCTTTAACTTTGTTGTATCAATCCTTTACACACAGCTTTTCAATCTGCTTTGTGACAAGGCAGATGATGTGTACGGCGGGCGGCTACCTGTTCATGTGCGCTGTCTGCTTGACGAGTTTGCAAATAGTGTGACACGTTCTACGCCTAAAACGGTGGGAATAACCGACAAAAGCGTAGCCTAAAGTCACAAACAATTAAATAAATGTGGTTTTAGAGAACTGCATAACTGAAATCTCAAATGACGGGGTAACGCCCTGAAGGGGATTCACTAATACTCCGAATAGCGTCAGCCGAATACAGACGGTTGGGGTTATAAGCTCGGGGAAGTCGTGCGAAGCACACCCTAACGCTTAATGGCGAGGAAAGATTCGTAGAGGTACGGGTTGTGTGTGACAGTGCGGGTGGGGTTGCCATATGGTTAGAATGACCAAAAAGGCGGTCTGACAAAGATTCCGAATGTACGGCTCTAAACGAATGGCTTGCAGAAATGCAAGTGTACCAATGGGTACGCAAGCGGGGCAAAGTAAAAGTTGTTAGTATGAAATGCCCTCTGTGTTTACAGGACACAGGTATCTTGAGGGATTCGCTCGAAGATAATGCTTGCAGGGCTAAAGGAACGACCTAAGTGGCAACAATCCTAAGTTATGCGGAACGTGGAAAGCAGCCAATACGGGAGCTGACTGTATCAGCGGAAAAAGTACCGTAGTTGTATCGAAAAGGAAAGGGATTGAAAGAGCCTTTCTATAATAAGTGCATTAGTGGCTGTGAGAGTAGAGGCACAGTACCTGTGAAGCCGTAACAATAAGCGGTGGAGGGATAGCCTCAAGCCGATACTAAGATTTTCTTTCATGCCTATATAGTAATCACCAAAATGGAGATTTTCATAGCTGTCGTGGTGCGACTAAGAAAAAATCATTCTCTGATAAGGAGCTGGTTACTATGGCAAAACGAATTGTAAACAAAGCAGAGCGAAATGCAGAAAGGTATGACGCTAAAGAAACAGGCTACCGATTATTTGAGGACAGCCAGAATGGAAAGACATTTGACAGGCTCATGCCGTTGATTGTGTCAGAGCAGAATATCATACTTGCATATCGAAATATCTGTAAAAACAGTGGGAGCAAAACTCCCGGCACAGATGGGAAAACGATTGTAGCAATACAGTCACTGCCCATCGAATCGGTCATTAAAACCGTCAGAAATAAGTTGAACTATTATCAGCCAAAAAAGGTTAGACGAATTGAAATCCCGAAAGACAACGGAAAAACCCGCCCATTAGGGATTCCGAGTATTTGGGACAGACTGATACAACAGTGTATCTTACAGATACTGGAGCCGATTTGTGAAGCGAAATTTCATGAGCGGAACAATGGTTTCAGACCATATCGGTCAACGCAGAATGCAATCGCACAATGCTATAAAATGGCACAGTTGCAGAATCTGCACTTTGTAGTAGATGTAGACATTGTTGGCTTCTTTGATAATATCGACCACAGTAAGTTGATTCGGCAGTTGTGGGGAATCGGCATACAGGACAGAAAGCTGATTATGATAATCAAGCAGATGCTGAAAGCGGAAATCCTGTTCAATGACATTATAATCACTCCCGAAACGGGTACACCACAGGGGGGATTCTATCCCCACTTCTTGCAAATGTTGTATTGAATGAACTGGACTGGTGGATTGCCAGTCAGTGGGAAATGTTCAAAATCAAAGAGGGTAAAACAGGTTTAGAGTTTAACAAGACTGATAAAGAGGGAAACGTCCTCACAGTAGACAGAACGCAGAAATGGAATAAGCTGAGAGCAAAAACCGATTTGAAAGAAATGTATATCGTAAGGTATGCAGATGATTTTAAGCTATTCTGTCGGGATTATGCAACGGCGAAAAAGGTAATGTGTGCCACAAAACTCTGGTTGGCAGAAAATCTGCATTTACAGACCAGTGGAGAAAAGTCGGGTATCACAAACTTGCGGAAGAATTACACTACTTTCCTCGGTATCAAATTTAAGGTTGTACCAAAAGGCAGTAAGTGGGTAATACGTTCCCACATGGCAGACAAGAGTAAAGCAAAGGTCATTAAAAAGCTAAGTGACGTTTGGAAAGACATAAAGAATCCGAGCAAACAAAGCGAGATAGACCGAAATATAAGTCTTTATAATGCAATGGTTATGGGAATGCACAACTATTACTGTATGGCAACTATGGTATCAGCAGACTTTGCGGAAATCGCCTTTAAAGTAACGGGAAAAAGTAACGGCATGAATCATAATAACCGCTGTTACCCCATAGAACGTCAAGGCGAGATAACCAGCAAGTTTATTCAGGAAAAGTATGGAAAGTCTAAGCAGTTCCGATGGATAAAGGGAAGAATGATTATCCCTGTTGGATATGTGGCTTATGAATACCCCAAATATAAAAGGCGTGAAGTCAATAAATATGTGAGGAAGTATTCAGACATCGAAAACTGTATCAGCTACGATGTTATGAAATACATGATGGAAAATGCACATCTCTACCCTACGTTGGAGATGGCAGACAACGCTCTTTCGAGATATATCGCACAAAAAGGCAAATGTGCGGTAACGCACAATGCCCTGTCAATATCAGATATGGTATGTGTGCATATCAAACCATGTAAGGGAGAGCGAAACGACACTTACAGGAATTTGATTATCCTGTCAAAAGAGGTGTCAGAACTGGTTGGAGCAACGAATCCTGTAAAAATTGGAAAGTTGCTTAAAGACTTACAGTTGACCGAAGAAATGAAAGATAAAATCAATAAACTCCGAAAACACAGAGAGTTGGAGGAAATACAATTCGAGGACTATATAGGCACTAAAAAGTAATCTTAGTCGGTGGAACGCCGTGTGATGGGAAACTATCACGCACGGTGTGGAGCGGGGGAAAAGCCCGAGGTGGAAACGCCAGAGGCTTACCTATCGCTATTCGGGCAGATACCGAAGTTTGAAAAACTCATTGCCACGATAAGGAGCCGCGAAATCTCCGCGTCCATCATCTTGCAGAGCCAGTCGCAGCTAAAGGCTATCTACAAGGACAACGCCGATACCATTGTCGGCAACTGCGATACGACCCTGTTCTTGGGCGGCAAGGAGAAAACGACCCTTAAAGAAATGTCGGAAATCTTGGGGAAAGAAACCATTGACAGCTTCAACACTTCCGAAACAAGAGGACGGGAGCTTTCCCACGGGCTGAACTATCAGAAGTTAGGCAAGCAGCTTATGAGCGAAGATGAAATTGCGGTCATGGACGGCGGGAAATGTATCTTGCAACTACGCGGGGTGCGTCCGTTCTTCTCCGAAAAATACGATATTACCAAACACCCGAAGTACAAGTACCTTTCCGACTTTGACAAGAAAAATGCCTTTGACATGGAAAAGCACTTGCGCCGCCGTCCTGCAATCGTAAAGCCGGACGAGGTATTTGACTATTACGAAGTTGACGAAGCAGATTTGCAGGAGGACACAGAAAATGAATAAGCGTATCAGAAAGAAAAAGGCAAAACAGCAGCTAATCCGGGCTATCAGCGGGCTTGTGGAAGCTGCCGAGGAAATGCAGCGGGAACAGGAACGCAGGACAAGACAGGCAGGTATTTCCTATATCAAGTATATCGAAGCTGTCCGGGAACGGCAGTACGGCATTAAGCCTGTCTACACACCGCTTTTTGAAAAGGAGGGAGCTTAAAGTAAAAATAATAAACACGGGCTACATGGTACGCGCCCCTACTCCTTGCGCGTATCGCGGCAGGAAGCCGCACCCTACAACTGAATACCGCCGCGCAGCAGCAACAAACGCAGCGCGGGGACTTATGACCGCGGCAGTTATCGAAAACTGACCGCCGTTTTTTATGCCCTTTTTCGGGCAGCCGCACAGCGGCAGAAAGGAGTTATATTATGGCATTTTTCAACAGCGCAGTAGGCGTTTTGCAGACACTCGTTATCGCTCTCGGAGCAGGTCTTGGCATTTGGGGCGTTATCAACCTCTTGGAGGGCTACGGAAACGACAATCCGGGCGCGAAAAGCCAGGGCATGAAACAGCTCATGGCGGGCGGCGGCGTTGCCCTTATCGGCGGCACCCTCGTACCTCTGCTTGCCGGACTGTTCGGTTAAGCGGCGGGGTTAGCCTATGCAGAGCATACTTGACGCGATTAACGAATGGATAAAGGAAATCCTCATTGGAGCCATTAACGGTAATCTGTCAACTATGTTCGGGGACGTAAACGAAAAAGTCGGAACTATCGCCGCAGAGGTAGGACAAACCCCGCAGGGGTGGAACGCAGGCATATTTTCCATGATACAGAGCTTGTCGGAAAATGTGATTGTACCCATTGCGGGGCTTGTTATTACCTACGTTCTATGCGTGGAGCTTATCAGCATGGTAACGGAAAAGAACAATATGCACGATATTGACACGTTCATGTTCTTTAAGTGGTTTTTCAAGGCGTGGGTAGCGGTGTATCTCGTTACCCACACCTTTACTATCACTATGGCGGTGTTCGATATGGCGCAGCACGTTGTTTCCGGCGCGGCGGGGGTAATCGGCGGCAGCACAGAGATTGATGTTGCCGCCGCCCTTGCTTCCATGCAGGACGGGCTTGACGCTATGGAAATCCCCGAACTGCTCTTACTTGTCATGGAAACAAGCCTTGTGAGCTTGTGCATGAAAATCATGTCCGTACTGATAACCGTTATCCTCTACGGCAGAATGATAGAAATTTACCTTTACTGTTCGGTATCGCCTATCCCGTTTGCAACTATGACCAACAGAGAGTGGGGGCAGATAGGCAACAACTACTTAAAAGCCCTGTTCGCCCTCGGTTTTCAAGGCTTCCTCATAATGATATGCGTCGGCATTTATGCGGTTTTGGTTGGCAGCATGATTGTAGCGGACAACCTGCACAGCGCGATTTTCTCCCTTGCAGCCTACACCGTGATTTTGTGCTTCTCCCTATTCAAAACAGGCACACTTGCGAAGTCAATCTTTAACGCCCATTAAAGACCGAAAGGAGGTTTTCACTTGGCGTATGTACCCGTACCCAAAGACTTATCAAAAATCAAAACAAAAGTCGCTTTTAATCTGACAAAGCGGCAGATTATATGTTTTGCGGCAGCCCTCGCTATGGGACTACCGCTTTTCTTTTTGCTCAAAGACAGCGCGGGAACAAGCATGGCGGCATTTGCAATGATTGTCGTTATGCTTCCCTGCTTCCTCTTGGCAATGTATGAAAAACACGGGCAGCCCCTTGAAATCGTGATAAAGAACGTCATTCAGACAAAGTTTATCCGACCAAAGGAACGCCCCTATCAGACGGAAAATTTTTATGCCGTCATAGAAAAACAACGAAAACTGGAAAAGGAGGTATCGGCTATTGTCAATGGCAGAACGAAAAACCATGACCCGCGCGGTAAAAAATCCCGTGAAGCGTAAGCTGACCCGCGCAGAAAAGAAAGAAATCGCCGCCGTGATACAGGCGGCAAAGGGCGACGGGAAGCCCCACACCGCGCAGCAGACCATTCCCTACTTGCAGATGTACCCGGACGGGATTTGCAGGGTAACGGAAAAGAAATACAGTAAAAGCCTTGTCTTTGAAGATATTAACTATCAGCTTGCACAGGCAGACGATAAGACCGCCATTTTTGAAAACTGGTGCGATTTTCTCAACTACTTTGACGCTTCCGTTTCGGTGCAACTTTCTTTCATCAATCAAGGGACGCAGCGGGAACAGGCAGAGAAAAGTGGCAATCGAACACGGCGCACTTTTGACCGGGGAGGTAGGTAAAAAAGTAGATTTTCCTATAGGTTTATGATATACTGTTCTAAAAAATAAATGGTAAACCGAAATATCATATAAAAGTAGTGGAGAAAAATGATGGATTTGTTGTGGAGGTATATGAAATGAAAAAGATTCTCGTATTATCACTTTGCTTTGTACTTGCACTATGGATGGCAGGTTGCGTCCAGAATAAAAATATCAATTTTGGGGATGTCACGATGAAAGTTGTAGAGGGAAGTGTAACTCCTTCAGGTTTGACAGTTCGCATTTCAAATAACACAGGAATTGATATCAATGGCGGGATCAATTACGATTTTTCTATTGAAAAAAAGGAAGATGATAAATGGTCACCAGTAAAAGAGATCGGCGATAGAACTACTGACACCGAAACATATATTTTTCAAGGAGAAAGAGATTTGAATATCAATTGGTCTGAAATATATGGTTCGCTTTCGGCGGGGGCAAATCCTAAACGAGGATCGTATCCGTTTATATACCCTTGCAGATAAGTTGAATCCTGCCGGAAGAATTGCTTAAAATCAGGTTCTGCAGCAACCTGTGTAATCGGAGTTCTCTCCTTGCTGTACACTAATTCTTCCGCTCCTTTCTGCTGAATCTTACACGTGCCGTCTTTTTGCGGGGTGAATGATAAAGTCATTTCCTCCTGACTCTCTCTATCTTTTAAAGTCATTTCAATCCGCTTTCCCTTTTTTCGGATATTTTCATTGGTGTATATCCGGTTATTCAGAATGCTGATGGAGTCGTAAACTCCATATTGCCATGAACCGGAACCGTCCGTTTTGAACCAATTGCCTTTGATGGTGGCTAGTGGAGAAGAATCTTTCTTCTTTTGCGGAACCAGCGATATGTCATAGATATTGCCTTCGGGGTCAGTAGGATTGAGAAAATGAATGGTCTGTGTTTCTGACGGTAACGGCTCGAAAACCAGCACATAATCCATTGTTCCTGA
>OGUQ01002915.1_pt1 | contig 10990 bp, 5 predicted proteins | sample 1574701 | NCBI WGS metagenome assembly OGUQ01 (sample SAMEA2582087, study PRJEB24529) | metagenome | biome: Human gut stool | place: China | collected 2011 | reverse complement strand
GTGGCGGGTGGTCTCCGGAGTATGTTCCGAAGCGTTTTCGGTAGTGATTTCAACGGTGTTCTCTTGGTTCACGAGGTCACATACTAACGAGTGTCATGTAACGAATGTGGTAACGTTCCGCACCGTCATGCGAACGAAAACATGCGAAGGCCCCGTATCATTCGACGAAGAACGAATGATACGGGGCCTGGAGGAACACCAACAAGAAATACGGCGCTTAGAACACCTGGAAGCTGTCGATATACAGCTGGTTGCCCGGCAGACTGTCCAAAGGCACCCACAGCAGGATGTCCTGCGTGTTCACGGTCCTATCGAACTTCACATCGGTGGTGCCGCTGGCATCGAACTCGAACTGTGCCACCTGCTCTCCTTGAGTGGGGTTCGACGTGGTATTGACACGCACATAGCCCTGACCGCCCGAAGAGCGGATCTTGATGACCAGACGGTAGACATCATGCGGCTGACTCAGATGCACATAGTAGCCGTAGCCCTGCTGCCCGTCGGGATTGGACACGAACTGACGATTGTCGATCTCATACGGGGTGTTGTTCTCCGGCTGCTTCGGGTCCGGTACCTTCTTGGCCTTCTTATCAGTGGTAATGACCTTATCTTCCGCCTGCTTGGTGGCCTTCTTCGTAGCGGAGGGGCTGGCGTCGGCGTCCGCCGCCGAGCTGGAGTCATCGGAGGGTTGCATAGTCTCGGTGCCGAACGGGACATCGTCAAGATTCATCTCCGGCCAGGCGCTTGCGGAAGTGCCGGCGGAAGTGCCCGTGGAAGTGTTCTTGGTCAGTCCGTGGACGGCGAATCCCAAGGCTACCGCCACAACGATGACGGCGATGATGATGGCCACGACCTTGGTCTTGACCTTGCCGAACAATGTGGCATCCGCCACGTCGGAGGAATCATCTTCAGTCGGCGGATTCTTCGGTGCGAAACTTGGTGGTACCGGTGCGTTGCCGGCTGCGTAGGCCGCGTCAATGGCGGCACGTTCGGCTTCCAATGCGCGTTGGGATTCCTCGCCGGGTTGAATGATCTGACCGTCGGCGCCGATGACCGGAATGCGCCCGGTCTTTTCCAATTGGGATTCCGCATCGGTGTCATCCGATATGGAATCGGCGGTCACCGTGATGGGGAATGAGAATTGGGTCGCGGCGTCATCCACTACGCCGTCGATGTCCTCTTCGCTGAGTACGGCTTTGCTGTTGGCCCATAGCGCTTTGACGGCACCGCTGGTCGCGGCCATGCCCTTGGCGATGGCCTCTTTGCTGTCAGACAGATCGGTGTGTGGTTCCGGAGCTTCGAAATTCAGTTCGGGGATACTGCCGGAACTGACCAGCTTATCCGGCAGTGCAATGGTGTCTTCGTCGAGGATCTGCAACACCGGAACGTTGACGATGGAACACTGCGAATCCGTGGAAGGCAACGCGATGTCGGATCCCGTCAGCGCCTGCAGCGGCTGATAGTGGTCGAGCAACGCATCCAGCTCGGCAAGCGTTGCCATCGGAATGGTCGGGACTCCGTCCTCTTCCTGCAACTCAAGGCCGCGCTTGCAGATGACGCGGAATTCCATGGGAGTGTCCTGTGACAGCGCCGATAGATTGAAATCAGTGGCAAGCGTCGACGGCTTACGGGTCAGCATGGCATACAGCAGTGCGGCGATTTGGCGAATCGCAAGCTGCTCCCTGCCATCTGCGGATTGGACGCGGGACATGTCGGCGAGCATGATGCTGACGGGAGCGTCGGCAATCTGCACGCCGTTGCGAGTCAGACGCACGGTGTCGGTGCTGATGGAGAAATGCGTGAGATTGTTCTGCTGCAATACACGCAGAGCCTCCAGCACTTCGCCCAGTATGGATCGCATCGCCTCATAGCTCAATGGCTGCACTGCGGGACTGGACAGGTAATCGCTAAGTGAGATGCCGGAATCAAGCTGTGTGATCACCAGAGCGACGTCATCGACATGCTGCAGTTGCAGCACCGGCGTGAAATGCGAATCATGCGAGATGGCCAGCATGGAGGCGGCCGCATTGACGTCGGCCAGCGCCTTCTTGCTATTGACGATGAAAAGCTGGCAGTCTCGTGCGAGCACGTGGTCGCTGGCTTTCCATACCTGTAGACCCGTTTCTTCGCGAAGCGGCGAGACCAGCACATAACGGTTGCTGACGGTATCTCCCAGCTGAGGTTTCATAGGTTCCTTCGGCTCTGTAATAGGTGTGTTCGTTCGAGTGCTGCCAGTTGCCGGCACTGGGGATATTCTACCGTCCGGGCTGGTCGTGCGCATTCCCGGAATACGGCTTGTCACCATGGCGATGACAGAGGTCAGTTCCTCGGAACGCAACGCCCACAGCGCGGCCAGATAGACCACGGTGATGATGATGGTCAGCAGTATCGCCGCAAGTACGGCCTGCCCCCAGTTCATGGAACCATCATCCCGTCCGATATGCGCGCCGACCAGCGTATAGACGGCGTTACGGCACAGCAGGCCGACGGCCGCCGCGACGATTTCCGCCAATGTTGCCTTGGCATAGGCGCGCAGAATACGCGAGCCATCGATATTGCCGGCGAAACGGGTTCGCAGCATGCGCATCAGCAGAGGGTAGGGGAGGATGAAACTCACCGTGATGACCGCGCCGATCAGAACGATCCATTGCGTGGGAGGCAGCAATGCGGCTCCGACGATCAGGGCGAGTGCTTGAAAGCCCATGGTGATCGCCATGAAGATGAACGGATGTTTGCCGTCTTCGAAGGCGTAGAACGTGCGCTGGATCACTAGGTATGAGCTGGCATAGGGCAGGCCGATGCCCAATGCCATCAACGGTGCGCTGATCAGCAATGCCTCACGTACGGATACGGAAGGCAGCAGCGCAAGCACGATCGGCAGCGGTAGCACGATGAATGCCGTCGCCAGAAAGCACATGATGAGGTTGAGATTGCGCAATGCGGAGCTCAGATCGTTGCGGGCCTCACCGATATTGCCGTCTGCAACGGCCTTGGAAATCTTCGGGAAGATGGCCGTAGCGATCGATACCGCGATCAGTGAGTAAGGCAGCATGTAGATCGTATAGGCGTTCTGATAGGTCGCGTTGCCGGCGACATCGAGCTGATTCATGCCATAAAGCTGATGGGCGCGATATGGGGCGCTGGTGGCGATGCGCGTAAGGATCACGTTGACGATCTGATCGACGCCTACGATGCCAAGACTCCAGGCGGCCACCGGGCCCATCGAACGCAATCCGATGCCGCGAATGCCGAATTTCGGGCGGTATCGCAATCCGATACGAGTCAACGGAACGAACAGGATCAACGCTTGGAATGCTACGCCGATCGTCCATGTACCGGCGGTAAGCAGAATCTTATCGGAGGACCAGAAACCGACGGGCTGTTCCGAAGCGCGGCCGAACATGAACGCGCCGAAGCCGATGCAGCTGATGACATTCGCACCCACCGAGCTCCATGCGTAGGTGACGAAATGGTCCTTGGCCGCCAGAATCTGCCCGATCACCGTATAAAGGCCATAGAAGAAAATCTGCGGCATGCACCATAACGTAAATGCGTTGGCGAGAGCCATCGTGTCCGGACCGCCGTTCACATACAGCTTCGTCAGCAACGGTGTGCAGACGGCCATCAGCAGCGTCACGCCGAGCAGCATGGTGATGGACAACGTGATCAGCTTGTTGAGTTTGGTCTCAGCGTCCTTGTCCTTCAGCGTGCGCACGATCTGAGGTACGAGTACCGCGTTGAAGATGCCACCGGAAACCAGCGTGTAGATGACCTGCGGAATCATCGATCCGGCTTGGTAGGCGTTCGCGGCGTAGCCGGTGGTGCCAAGCGCCCACGCCAGCAAAATGGTGCGAATCTGCCCGGTCACGCGGGAAGCCGCGGTACCGGAGGCCATGATCAGTGAATTACGGCCAACGGAAGAACTCATTCGTCGGGATCCTTCTTACGGTTGAATTGTCGCCAAAGGCCCAGCGCTGCAAGCAGCACGGCAATGCCGATGATTACGAAACCGCTTTTGTCGCTGATCTGCAGGGCGCTGGTGATATGCGTAGTCTGTACCGCACCGAACACGGTGCCCTGTCGGTCCATCAGAGACGGTTTTTCGTCTTCGGTTCCGTAAGTGGCCACGCGAAGGTTGAACGCGACCTGGGCTTCGCCATGGGCCGGCACCTCCACGGTATCCATGCGCGACGTGACGATTTCCATGGAATTGGTCCTCGATGAAACCTTTACCGTCACCGGGTAAGGGTGGCTGTTGCTGATGGTCACCGGCATTTTCGCCGTTTCGCTCACCACGGTCACGTTGTCCGTCGGAGTAATGGCCACGCCGTCGGTCAGTAGCGAAGCGAGCTGTTGGGCGCCCTTGACCATCGTGTCGCTGTGAGCGGAGTCGTTGCTCAAGGCATGCAGGGCCAGCGTGGATTGCGCGCGGACGAGTTGCTTGCGCCATTCGACGATAGCGTCGTTGTCGTTGAGTTTGTCATCATCCGTCAGGATGAACGCATTGAATCTGGCGACGTCATTGGACGTGTCGGTCAGGGTGTTCAGCGTCTGCTCGATGCCGGTGCGCCTGTCGGCGCTCAAACCGTCGGTGTCGGGTACCGCTGCGGTCGCATCGTCACCGGTCAGATGTGCGTCGGCGTCGGCCAACGTGTTGAGGTCGGTGATATTCAGCCAAGAGGATTGTTCGATGACGGACATCAGGGCGTCCACATCGGCAGGATTGCCGTTGGCGGACAGGCAGACCAAAAGGTTACGGTCCGAATACGGCTGTTCCATCTGGTAGAACGCGCTTTGTGCGGCGAAACGGGCCAGTCTGCCTGCTGAGGAGCCTTCGCCGTCGGCCTCGGCCTGTGTGCTGGTTGCCTTGCCTTGCGCCAGATCGGTTAACACGTTTTGCGCCGACAGTACCGTGATATCGCCTGCATCGGTGGAAACTACGGTTTTGCCGGTTTCCACGGTGGCGGCGTCGCTTTCATCGAAGTCGTGAGTGGCGATGACCGTATCGTATCCCTGCTGTTTGGCCTGCGTCAGTGCCTTACTGGTCCAATTGCCCGTTCCTTGCCAAGCATAGATGCGAGCCTGCGCACGTGCGTCTCCCAATGCCGAACGATAGGTTGAAACGGCCTTTTTGGCATTCCAGGAGGATCGTTTCACACCGGCCTTGCTGTAACCTTCCGCATTGTCCATGGACGAATATGCGGTGATGTCGAACGATGCCGGTTGCATGATGCCGTCCACTTGCGTTGGCATCGTCATGGCTTGGAGATAGGTGGGATCGGCGATTGTCTGCAGGCCGTCATGCTTGGCGATGACCTGCTCCAGCTCCTTGGGTTTGGCGTCATCCTTGCCGAGCGTCACGATTTTCGCTACGGTACCCGACTTGAGACCTCCCTTATCGACCAGCTGTTCCAGCACATTGGTGTCCGTGGTCCACCCGTCCGATGAAAGTGGCTGGACCACGGTGATGTTCATCGCCGGGGTGGAGGGCGTATTGAATCCGGTGCCGGAACGGGTCACGAACGTGTGCACTTCATCGATTGGTGTGTTGTCGGCCTGATAGCTGAGCAGAACGGGCTTCGGGCCCCACGTGTTGATGGCCTGCAACGATTGCTGCGTGGCATCCGCGTCGATGGAGACGCTTGCCGATGCGCCCGGCTGCAGGGCGGGCACCTGTACCTGTCCGACGGTATTCGGCGTGGGGATGCGCGCGGTGCCTTCGGACCATTCCTGAATGTCATTGCGCGACACGAACGTGTAAAAGGCGTTCAACGCCAACGTGAGCGTGCCCTCAGGCAGGTCATGGTCAGTGGTGTTGGTCACCGTGGCCGTCACGTGGTATCCGGAGGAATCCGTCATCACCGCCGTCGAGGAGTCGATGGTCAGCGTATCCTGTTGCCCGTCCTCGGCGAAGGCCGTATGCGTGGGAACGTATAACAGCAGTAACGCCATGGTCAGCACCATGGCGAGGATTGCCGATAGCGCGCGCAGGGCACGCGAAACGTTCCGATATGCGGAGTGATTCACCATTAAGCCTGTCTGTTGAGTTTCCTTGCGTACAGCCATGCGATCTTCCGTTCGTTCGGATAGCTCAGCACGTCATCCAAATCATTGAAATCCACCCAGATGGCATCCTCGGCCTCATGGTCGGGGTCGCCTTCCACCGTCAGTTCACCGCCGTTCGCGATCGTCAGCTGCTCGCGCACCAGGTCAAGCCCGCATACCTCCTCACTGACGGTATGTTCGACTTGCAGACGCGGATTGACCTCCAGGAAGTATACCTTGCCCTGCTCGGTCACCATGAACTCGCAGGTGCCCAGACCCACGTAGCCCACGGCTTCGAACAGGTTGCGGGAGTAACGGGCGAGCTGTTCCATCACGGTGTCGGGCAGGAACGGCGCCGGGGCCTCTTCGACCAGCTTTTGATTGCGGCGTTGCACGGAGCAGTCGCGCGTGGAATACACGGTGAAGTTGCCGTGCGAGTCGCGGCCGCACTGCGTTTCGACGTGACGTCCTTTGTCGATGAATCGTTCCACGAAATATTCGTTCAGATCACCGCCCTGCAGCGCATCATGATTCATGTAGAAACCGCGCAGCTCGTCATCGTTGTGCACGAGCGTGATGCCGCGACCGCCGCCGCCATCGGTACGCTTAAGCATGAGCGGATAACCGTGCGTATGCGCGAAATCCAGCAGCAATCGCATGTCGGAAATCGACTGGGAAATGCCGGGAACCGGCGGAACTTTGGCGAACGTGGCCACACGACGTGCGGTGATCTTATCCCCCAAATCCACGCGGGCTTTCGGATTCGGACCAACCCAAGCCGCACCCGCATCGATCACTTTCTGCGCGAAAGTGGCCACTTCGGAAAGGAATCCGTAGCCTGGATGCACTGCGTCGGCACCGCTGCGCTGCAGAATGTCGATCAGCAGATCCTCGTTGAGATAGGTGTCTTTATACGTGTCTCCGGAAAGCAGATATGCGTCGTCAGCCATCTGCACGTATTGTGCATGGCGATCCTGCTCCGCGTACACCGCAACCGTGGGAATCCCCATCTCACGGGCGGTGCGCACTACGCGAAGCGCGATTTCTCCGCGATTCGCCACCAGAAGTTTGTTGACATTTTTAGGCATAACGTCAAGTTTGGTCGCGCGAACGAAAAATCGTGAACTCGTTTCCCACAAAAGACACGCAATCTTTTTGTAAGGCTCCACAAACGTTACCGAAACTTGGCAAGCCTACGATTGGGGGCATAAGTTGACAAACCTTGCATTTTCGTCACTTTCGCGCTTGCCATCATTTCGGCTGTCAACAATCGTCGATTCATCAACGTAATGCAATCACATCCAAGGAGAATTATCGTGCGTAACGCAATGCTGACACTCAAAACCACGCTGAAAACCGCCACCAGCGGCACTGTCGGATCCATCCTCAAGCCGGCGCTGTTCGCCGTGCTCATGTGGACCGCCTCCGCGGCCGGTGCCGTGCCGATTCCGGGCACGCCGGTGCCGATCACGCTACAGACGTTCGTGGTGATGCTGGCCGCGCTGATGCTGCCGTGGAAGCAGGCCGGCGCCGCGATGCTCATGTATCTGGCAGCCGGCGCGGTCGGCCTGCCGGTGTTCGCCGGCGGCGCTTCCACCATGGCATTGGTTGGCCCGAGCGCCGGCTTCCTGATCGGCTTCCTGCCGGCCGTAATCGTCACCGCCCTGCTGCGCGGCAAGGCGCGTCTTGACTCGGCTCCGCACGCCGCGCTGACCGCCGTCCGCTACTTCGGCGCCTCACTGGCCGGCAACCTGGTGGTGCTGTACCTGTTCGGCATCACGATTCAGTCCATGGTCATGCATGTTCCGTTCACGACCGTGGCGATTGCGTCGATGGGCTTCGTGATCGGCGATGTCATCAAGGCCGTCGTCGCGTCGCTCGCGGCGACCGGTCTGGCCAAGCTGTTCTGATTCGCGTCGCTGTTGTCGCAGCGAACGGTTCTCAATAGCGTTTGTGCGAGGATTTCTAACATTCCCGCACAAACGCTCACATGGAAGAAGCCCGGAATTCCGGGCTTCTTCCATATTTTTTGTTCATTTCGGACGGATGCAGGCTCACACCTTTCTTATTGAGAACCGTTCGCTGCGACTACAGCGGCAATACGCCGACGTCGGCCGTGTGCACGACATGGTTTTCGCCCGCATCGTCACGCACGCTCAGCGACGCGTCGGCGTTCAGCGCCGTCGCCGTACCGGTCAGCACCGAACCATCGGTGAAGCGCGCCTCAACACGACGTCCCAGCGTCCAGCACACGCGGGAGGTCTCCTCGCGCAGCCGCTCGGCGGCGGCATGCGGGTCTGCCACGAAACCGCTCAGTCGGGAACTCAGCGACCGCACGATATGCGCGGCGATCATATCACGCAGTGTCCGGGCATCGGGCAGCCCTTGCACATGCAGTTGCAGTGACGTGGACTGCTCCGTGGGCAACCGGTCGGCCGGTATCGCGAGGTTGATGCCGATGCCGATCACCAGCGCCGCGCTGTCATCGCGCCCGGGCAGCGGCACCATCTCGGTGAGGATGCCACCCAGCTTGCGTCCCTGGCAGAACAGGTCATTCGGCCACTTGAGCCGCAGACCGCAATCTTCACTGGCCACCCCACATTCGGCGAGCGCGCCCCGCAGCGCATCCAGCGCGGCAAACCCGGCGATCACCGTCAGCCAGCCGTTTACACTGCCGTCGGCGATCACGCCCGCCGGCAGCGTGGCGATGTACGAGCAGGTCATCGATTCGCCGGGAGCACTCACCCATGTGCGTTCCAGCCGGCCGCGGCCCGCGCTCTGCACATCAGTGGCCACCACGACCACACCGGCACCCCCGTCGGCCGGAGGCGCCATGGTGCCGTCGCGCAGCATCTGCCGCGCCAGCGTATTGGTCGATGCGGTTTCCGCCACCGCAATCACATTGTCAGCCACCTCGGTGGTGCGTGGCATGTTTGGAATGATTCCCCTTGCTGTTTCCGACATGCCTTCAGATTATGCCCGATATCGTCCTACGGCAAATGCCGGCAATGGCACGATCGCCGCCGTTCAAGGCGCATCGGTAGAATACCGTGACATGACCACAGCTCACATCACGGATCACTCCGCCGCCACCCCGGCCCGCGGCGGGTGCGGAGGCAGCGGCGGCAGGTCACGACGCGCCACCGGCACCGCCCTCGCGCGTCTCGCGACCGTGGCGCGATGGACGCTGGCCGTCGCGGCCTGCCTGTGGATCGCCTTGTGCGTGGCGGTGGGGCCGCTCTACTGGGCAGACTCCTCGATCGCGGATTTCGGCGCGGTGAACTGGTTGTTTGCCGTTGTCGGATTCCTTGTACCATTCGCCGCCGTGGTCGCGATGACTCGCTGGGCGAACGGCATACCGGTGTTCGGCTGGTCCAGCGGCAAGAACGGCCTGCATCCACGGCCACCGAGATCTACCCTCTTTCCCTACACGCCGCTCTTCCGATCTGGCTCGTGGGTCAGCCGGACCGGACGGTTCCTCGCCCGGATATGCGTACGTGCCACCGACCGGTGGTGGAAAATCGCACTGATCCTGTTCATCGGCTGGCTTTGGGTGCCGACGACGCTGCTGTCCGCGTTCGGCGCCGACATCCGCTCTCAGGCTCGCGAGTTCAGCTGGGCCTGGAACCAATGGACCGGCCTGGATCAGCCGTATATCGGATTCTTCTCATTCGTGCCGATGGACATCTATCCGACCGCGCACTACATATGGCCGTCGAATCCGACATACCTGACCGATCAGCACAACATCGTGCTGACGGTACTGTATGGTGCCGTGCTGTCGGTCTCCCGGTATTTCACCGATTCCAACGACGTCGGATTCGTGGTGCTGTCATCCGCGCAGTTCCTGTTCGCCGCGTTCTGCTGCGCCGCCACCGCCAACCGGTTCTTCAACCTGCCGTGGCGCAGGCTTGGTGTCGGCACGTTCGACTTCTCGCATCCGGAACGCCACGATTGCTGGAATATGCGCGATTACGCGCATCCTGAAGCAGGCGTTGTCGCACGCCCCTCCAGACTGCGGGCCGGTGCGAAAACACGATTCATGATACTGCTGTTCTTCATGGTGTGCCCGTTGGCCGTGTTCGCCACGATCTCACTAACCAAGTCGCCACTGTTCGCCTTCGCGTTCGTATGGTGGTTCGGGGTGTGGTACGAACTGCATATGACACATATCAAGGCATTGCCGACCATCAACGGCAAGCCGACGCGACTGCGCAAGCGTTCCATGCTCGCATTCTTCATGTCGAGCGTGGTGATGCTGATCAGCGCGAAATACGCCTGGTACATCATCGTGCTGGCGTTGATCCTGGCGTTGCTGAACGACCGCAAGCGCTGGAAGACCTATGTGGTCACCCTGCTGCTGCCGACCGTGCTCATCCATGGCGGCATCGTATTCCTCGCGGATTCCGGTGCGATCATCAGCGGTGACCCCATCGAAAGCCGAGGCATTCAGCTGCAGCAGATCGCGCGCGTGGCGAAATACAATCCGCAGGGCATTCCGGCGGACGCGGCCTCGAAGCTCGAGCCGATCTTCAACCTCGACCAAATGGCCGACGCATATTACCAGCAGGACGCCGACCCGGTGAAATCCTCCGGCATCCAATCCAAGAAGGTGAGCTACAAGTGGCGCACCGTCACCAAAGAGGACATGGAGAACTTCAACAAGGCGTGGCTGGAAATCGTCAAGGCGAATCCGGTGATTGCGCTGGACGCCTTCTTCGCCGAATGCTTCGGCTACTTCGATGTGGCCGACCTGCCATACGTGTCGATGGACTATTACGTGAACAACGATTATGTGCAGGAAGATAACGACTGGATTCACCTGTACAACCATGAGTGGCGCGACACAGTGGCCGACTTCGCCAAACAGTGGGGGAAAATCCCGGTGTTCGGCTGGTTGGTGCATGGCAACCTGTATGTGACGCTCACGCTACTGATCGGTGCG
>OGUQ01002913.1_pt1 | contig 10994 bp, 12 predicted proteins | sample 1574701 | NCBI WGS metagenome assembly OGUQ01 (sample SAMEA2582087, study PRJEB24529) | metagenome | biome: Human gut stool | place: China | collected 2011 | reverse complement strand
CAAACCTTCCAATTTATCTGCTATATCATAATTATCTAGCTTACTACCACCAAAATATTTTACTGAAATCATTAATTGCTTTTCATTAGTTTTCAAAGTAGAAGCTTTACTTGTAATTGGTACTAAAGTTACATAAAAACATTCATTCTCAAAAGTCCCCTCTTCATTTTTAACTATTACATCACAATTAAAATTATCCGATAAAATTTTAGTAGTAGAATATAAAATATCTTTGTAAGTTATCATATTAACCTACTTTCTACTTGAAAAGATTATCTATCATTATAGAAAATTCTTTATCAAGTTCTGATTCTATTTCTTTTACTGATTTTTCAAGCATATAAACGCCGTCAACAAAGGATTTTCCACCTCTTGTTCGGTGTCCGTACTCAACATATTGAGCATATTTAACATTGTTATAAACTACCCTTGCTAAATCACCATCTTTTTTAGAACGCCAACTTTTTCTCAATACCCCACTATCTACTGGAGTCTTTAGCTTAACTTTTCTAATAAGTTTACTAGATATTTTACTTAGCGTTTTAGGTATCTCTACATCAAAACCCTTAATAGAACTATCAAGAACATTAAGTAATTTATCTAATCCTTGAATTTCCATTTTAAGCCCTCTCTTTATAGCTTAGCAAAGTTTCACTATGAGAAGAATAATAAAAAGGCTTAGAAGCTAAATAAATAGATATTTTACCCATTGTAGCAACTTCTACTGTATCACCTTCTTGAATATCAATGTTAGGATTTAAAAATAATAAATGTGAAAAAGCTAATTTACCTACTCCATCACTAGACATCATTTGAACGTCTTTTTTAGATAAAGCACATTTAGTATTTTCAGCTATTATTTCTTCTACAGTTTCAGTTACACCAGTATTTTCATTTTTAGCTTTAACTTTTCTCTTAATAGTACATCTATCAAAGTAAGTGCTTTCTAATATTTCAATATCAGTCATTAATAGCACCTAGCCCTTCTATACTGCTTTAAAAATTCTTTATCTGATGAAGTTAAACTTGCACCGTTTGCAGCAGATACAACTGCTTCACCAACGTTATATTCTATTTTAGTGTCCCCTCTACTTATAGACTTAATTTCACCTGTATTTTGAGTTCCCCCAGTTACTAAAGGCTTCATAATAGATACAACTTTATCTTCTATAAAGCTTTCTAGTCCCCCAGTCAACTCATTTACATTGCAATAGTCTACAACCATAGTTTCAACTTTAGCTAAGTAAAGCAATATTAAATTATCTTGAGAATCATCAGTAATATTTAGTATTAATTTTATATTTTCTAACATAAATAATCACCTACCTAAAGAAAAAAGATAGGAGATTATTCTCCTACCTTCTTAGTAGTTTTTTTCTTTCTAGTTTTCTTTTGTGGGACTTCCACTTCTTCGACTTCGTCATTTAAAGAAGCTATACTAACTTCATTAACTGACTTTGAAGCACTTCGCAGTTACTCTCCAGTGTATTTTACTACTGCTTTAGGTCTTAAAGTTTTAGCACCTGCAACTTGTAATCCTCTTATACCATCTGCAAAGTCAGTTTCTAATCTCATTGCTTCTGTTTCTTGTAATTGAGTACCAAATCCTATAGCAGATTTATGTAATGTTAATATTGCAAATTGTCCCCCGTTTAATTCTTCTGAATAAACTAAAGTAGTTCCGTTTATAGAAGCACCTTCTATCACACCATTTTCTAATATTTGATAATGTCTATTAAATCTGTCGTCTAAATGTAAAGCTTCTAACACTTCTGCATTTATAACTGTAAATCTTTCGTTTTTAGGTACTTTATTTTTATTTAATACAGTATTAGATTTAACTATTAAATCATAAGCTTTATCAGAATCTTCTTTAGTTACTTTATTATTAGTTTTTAAACCTTCATCTAATATAGCTTTATCCATTGCAGCTTGCATCTTTGAAGAAGCTTCTTGAGTATGTGCATCAACTAAATCTCCTGCTGCTTGAACTGCATCAACATCGTTTACTTTAAAAGCCCACATTTTCTTTATATCCATATCTAATTCAACTTTTGAAGTTGTTAAATCATCAAAAGAAACTGATCCTCTATAATCCTTAACTGCTACATCTGATACATTATTGAATATTAATTTATTCCCTCTTATTTCTCCTGGAGAAGTTGTTATAACATTTGGTAATCAGATTAAAGGATTTGAATTACAAATAGATGATTATATTCCAAAGCCGTTTGAAGCAAAGGAGTTGCTTGCCCGCATAAGGGCCGTGCTGCGGCGCAGCGCCACACCCGGAGACGAAAAGGAACTCAGATTTCCCGGCCTTACCATATCGCTTGATAATTACACCGTAACGCTTGACGGCAAGCAGCTTGATATGCCGCCAAAGGAAATAGAGCTGCTGTTCTTCTTAGCTTCGCGCGAGGGTAAGGTATTTACCCGCGAGCAACTGCTTGAGCAGGTTTGGGGCTTTGATTTCTTCGGCGATTCGCGTACGGTAGATGTACATATCAAGCGCATACGCGAAAAAATAGGCGAAAGGCCCGAATGGGAGATAAAGACCGTTTGGGGCGTTGGGTACAAATTTGAAACGGCTAAGTAATATGGCTTAGCGGCGGAGGCCGAATGGGCAAAAAATCGTTCAACACATTGTTTTCGCGCATGCTCAGCACATATTTAGCCATAATATTGCTGATAATATTCCTTTTGGGCATCACCATAAGCGGAATGTTCAAAAGCCAATACATGACAGAAAATGAAAACGAGCTCAGGCGTGAAGCCGCCGAAATAAACCGCGTTATAGTTACCCAATATGTTGATGCCGAAAAGCGCGCCGTTGCAAAGGATACGCTGAGGACTACCATGCGCAAGTACGACGCAATGCTTCAACTCTATTTCATAGATTCGGCATTCGGTAAGGTGATATTGCGCGACGAACTGAACGAAGCAAAGTGGGACCCGCTTTGTGATGCAGATCTTAGCGCGGACGCATCGGCAATAATAATGGGCAATGGCGAAATAGAAATAAGCTCGGATAGGTTTACTTCCGGCAATATCCCCATAATGACGCTCAGCCGGCAGATAACCACCACCGAAGGCGAAGTTATAGGCGCAATGTTTTTCCATACGGACGTGAGCCGCACAAACGATTCCATCCGCAAAGTATACCTTGACGTTTTGCTTTCGGCGTGCATTGCGGTAATACTGGCCATTCTTGCGGTAACGTACATAACAAGCCGCATGACAAAGCCGATAGTGGACATGAACAACGCTATAAATCTTTTCTCCCGCGGCGAATACGAAGCAAGGGTGAATATCACCAGCCATGATGAAGTTGGCCAACTTGGCCAAAGCTTCAATGAAATGGCAAATGAGATAAACGCGCTGGAGCAATCCCGAAGGAGTTTTGTTGCAAACGTTTCGCACGAACTGCGCTCCCCACTCACCAGTATGAGGGGCTTCCTTGAGGCAATGCAGGACGGCACGATTTCAAGCGAGGATCAGCCAAAGTATCTTGACATAGTAATAAACGAATGCAAGCGAATGACCGGAATGGTGAACGATTTACTCGACCTGGCGCGAATAGAATCGGGCCAATACGAATTAAAGCTTGAGCCGTTTGATTTGAATGAACTTGTTATTCGCACCGTGTTTACATTCGAAGCGCGCATCAACGCAAAGCATATAGACGTCAATATGGATTTTGATGCGGAGCATACAATGGTTGAAGCCGATCAGTCTCAGATAGCGCAGGTCATACGTAATTTGGTGGATAATGCTATAAAGTTCTCTCCCGATGGCGGCGCGCTCACAATGCGCATAGTCACGGATAAAAAGCTTGCCGTAATGAGCGTTATCGACCAAGGCGATGGTATTTCGCCGGATGATCTGCCATATGTGTTCGACAGGTTCTATAAAGCCGAGAAGGCGCATACGCCCTCCGGCTCGTCGTCAGGGCTTGGGCTTAGCATAGTAAAGCGCATAATTGAGCAGCACGGCCAAACCATAAAGGCCGAATCACAATTAGGCAAAGGCGCAACGTTCACGTTTACGCTTAAATTATATGAACAGCAGGGAAGGCCAAAGGCAAATCCCGCACAACGGAGGTAACAAAAGATGGAGTATCCAAACTATTATTTCGACGGGTACAACAATACCCCTCAGCAGGAGCCCAAACCGCCAAAGCGCGGCATAGGCGGCTATGTGGTAACAGCGATAATATTCACAATCGTCGGCGCGCTGCTTGCCACCATATTTATGCCGGCGGTGCTAGCATCGTATATGCCAAGCGCTGATAACGGCACGAATAATAACGTCCCCGAGCCTACGCCTTTCTTCGATGGGCTTATTCCTCAGCTTCCGAGCGCTACTCCCGAACCCGGCAAAACAGCGGAGCCTGAGGACAGCAACTCCGCCCCCGCAATGACTCCAATTCCGCCTTCCGGCACCATGCCCCAGCTTGACGGCGTAGCCCCCGAAATAACCAACCCCAGCAATCCGTTGCTCGATATAGTGGACAGCGTAAGCGAAGGCGTTGTCGGCATAATCAACTATGGTTACAGCGAAAAATATGACCGCGAACTTGAATTCGGCTCCGGTTCAGGCTTTGTTATATCGTCCGAAGGCTACATAATGACCAATGCGCACGTTGTGGAAGATGCGTCAAAACTCGGCGTAATGTTCGTTGACGGTGAAGAAGTGGAAGCTCAGCTTGTGGGCTACGATAAAACGTTTGACGTTGCCGTGCTGAAGGTGGATAAAACCAACCTTAAGCCGCTGAAGCTTGGCGATTCGGAGGCCGTGCGCGTGGGCGAATTCGTTATAACCATAGGCGACCCCACCGGACGTGAACTTTCCGGCACGACTACATTCGGCATAGTGAGCGCAACGGCAAGGAGCGTGAATATAGACGGCGTTACAAATGTTTACATTCAGACTGATGCCGCCGTTAACCCCGGCAACAGCGGCGGGCCGCTGATAAACATGTCCGGCGAGGTAATAGGCATAGTTTCCGCAAAAACCGTTACCGCAAGTTATGACAATTACGGCAACGCAATAAGTGCAGAGGGCCTTGGTTTCGCCCTGCCGATAGATCAGGCGATGAAGGTGGCGGAGCAGCTTATAAACGAAGGCCGCGTGCTGCGTCCCGGCATAGGCGTAAGTGTTACCACATGGGGTGAAATGTACGCCACAACATACGGCACGCCCGAAGGCATACTGGTCGCATCGATAATAAAAGACGGCCCGGGCCATAAAGCCGGCCTTGAGCCCAACGATATAATAGTTGAAATAGAAGGCCAAAGCGGCATGACTCAGGATGAATTTGTTGCGCTGATAAGGGGCAAGATGGTAGGCGACAGCATAGAGATAAAGTATTGGCGCAGCGGTAAATACTATACCACAACTCTTGTGCTGGCCGACCTTAACAGCCTTGGCGGCGAAAACATTGGCGGCGAAGCAGACTATAACTTCTTCGGCGAATAAAAATAAGCATTATTGATAAAAGAGGGTGCAATACATTCACATACGCACCCTCTTTTTTGAATGAACAAAATATATTTGGGCAGAATAAACAACAAGTTTAGGAGGAACAGATATGTTTTTTAGATTTGATCCCGCGCGGCTGATAACAAAATGCCTGCTGTGCGGATTTGCAGCAATAACGGTGATTGTGTGCATAGGCGCATTGTTCCCGAATAAAGGCGATGCAGCTCCGCAAAGCAGCAATGCTTTACCGACAAAGAAAGCCGAGCAGCCTATGCCGGGCGAAAACGACGGCATCCAAACCGTGTCAACAGATAGGCGCATAACTGCGCTTAAAAGCACAAAAGTTGAATGGAAGCTTCGTTTTGACGGATGCGGACATTATATTACGCTGAAATCGCAGGGCGATATAGAGGGCATGAATAAGGAGGAAGCAAAAGCGGCATATTCGGATTATTCGGCGGAACTTTTCACATCCGCCTATGTAAGCCTTGTGAAGGATTCTGGTGGATGCTGTCCCGAGCATTATGTTATGCTTTCGGGGGAAGATGGGGATACGCTTGAAGTATACAAGCGCAACACGCAAACGCTTGAGAATGAGCACATAACCAGCATAGATATTTCACCCGACAGATTCGCAGAAGATATCGCCGCGCTGCAAGCGGGCGGATTACTTTTCAACTCGTTGCAGGAAATAAATGAATATATAGAAAGCGCAGAATGACCCCAAACGCCCGTTTGGGGCCTTTAGCGCTCTTGTCAAGATATTGCGCGCATGATAAAATAAAATAGAATATAAACGTGGGGGTAGCGGCTCTTTGATAATTTTGGGTATAGACCCCGGTTATGCCATACTTGGCTACGGCGTAATAAGCACCGAAGGCATTAGATCCAAGGCGATCGACTACGGCGTTATCGAAACCGTTGCGCATACACCGTTCCCGCAAAGGCTGGAGCGGCTGTATACATGCATGAATGAGCTGATAAAGCTGTATAAGCCCGACCATGTTGCGTTCGAGGAACTGTTTTTCGCAAGGAATACCAAGACTGCGCTTCAGGTGGCGGCCGCGCGCGGCATTGCGCTGCTATCCGCACAGCAGGCGGGGCTGCCGCTTTATGAATACACGCCCATGCAGATAAAGTCCGCCGTAACCGGCAACGGCCACGCGGATAAAAAGCAGGTACAGCAAATGATAAAGCTTCTGCTTTCGCTAAACAGCATTCCAAAGCCGGACGATGCAGCCGATGCGCTTGCCGCGGCGCTGTGTCACGCGAATACCTCGGGTCCAGCGGCTGAAACATTCCGCATAAAATAAATCCTACGGCAGTAAACGGAGCAAAACATATGTATGCACATATTTCAGGAATAGTTGAAGAGGTGTTAGCAGACCGCGCAATAGTTGAAGCTGGCGGAGTCGGATACGAATTGCTGTGTTCAAGCCAAACGCTTAAATGCTTGAAAGCAGGCGCGCCTCATAAGCTTTACACTCATTTTCACATTTCGCTTTCGCAGGATGTTATGGCGCTGTACGGCTTTGAAACCAAAGAGGAACGCGCCATGTTCCGTCGGCTCATTGGCGTTACGCGCGTTGGGCCAAAGCTTGCGCTGAGCGTACTTAGTTCGCTGAGCGTGCAGGATATAACATTAGCAATACTTACCGAAAACGCAGCGGCATTTGATAAGGTTTCCGGCATGGGCCGAAAAACGGCAGCACGCGTATTGCTTGAGTTAAAAGAAAAAGTGACCGCGGACGACGCCGCAATAGACTCACCTGCCGGCATAAAGGGCAGCACTGGCAGCATGGATATACGCAGCGAAGCTATAGCCGCGCTTGTATCGCTTGGGTATGATGGCGTAAGCGCAGGAAGAGCCGTTGCCGCGGTTGAAGACTGCGACAGGGTAGAGGATATGATAACCGGCGCGCTTAGGGAGATAGCCAGAAAGGGCAAAAGGTAACGCATAGTGGCAAACGACGACAGGCTCATTTCATCTTCAATGCTTGCGGAAGACGAGGCTAACGAATTCAGCCTAAGGCCGAAGTATTTGAAGGAATATATAGGGCAAAAGGCCGTAAAAGAACACGTTGAAATATATATCGAGGCTGCAAAGCGCCGCGGCGAACCGCTTGACCATGCGCTTTTTTATGGTCCTCCCGGTCTTGGCAAAACGACGCTTGCCTCAATAATAGCCAACGAAATGGGCGGCACGCTGCACATAACAAGCGGCCCGGCGATTTCGCATAAGGGCGAACTTGCGGCAATACTGACCAACATTGCCCCGGGCGACGTGCTGTTCATAGACGAAATACACCGCCTTAATGCAACCGTTGAGGAGGTGCTGTATCCGGCAATGGAAGATTACGCGCTGGACATAATAATAGGCAAAGGCCCCAGCGCGCACTCTATAAGGCTTGACCTGCCGCACTTTACGCTTATCGGCGCAACTACGCGCATGGGTCTGCTCACTGCCCCTCTTCGGGACAGATTCGGCATAAAGGAGCAGCTTCAGCCATATTCGCCGGAAGACCTGCTTGAGATAATCGTAAGGAGCGCAGGAATACTGGATATTCCGATAGACCGCGAAGGCGCGATAGAAATAGCTTCCCGTTCGCGCGGAACACCGCGAATAGTAAACCGTCTGCTCAGGCGCGTGAGGGACTATGCTCAAGTGCGCGGCGAAGGCAAAATAGACCTTGCCACAGCAAGAGCCGGACTCGATATGCTCTCCATAGACGAGCTTGGCCTTGACACGGTAGACAGGCGTATACTTGACACCATGATAGTCAAATTCGGCGGCCGCGCAGTTGGACTTGATACCATAGCCGCTGCAACAGGCGACGATGCATCCACGATAGAGGATGTGTATGAACCTTATCTTTTGCAGCTTGGCTTCATAGCGCGCACGCCGCGCGGCAGAATACCAATGCCCGCCGCATATCTGCACATGGGCTACGGCCTGCCAAAGGATGCGACAGACCCGCGCCAGGAGCGCATGAACTTTTAGCACAATAAACAACCATAAATATACAGGGAGGAAATGAGCATGTTTGGAAAGAAAAAGGAACTTGAAGCGGCCATAGAGGAACTGAAGGCCAAGCTTAGCGAGCAGGAAGCGCTGAATGCGCGGCTTGAGCAGGCAATAGAGGAATACAAGCGCAAAGAAAGCGCAATAGCAAACGCGCTCACCCGCGCGCAGAGTGACGCAGGCAAAGTTATAGACGAAGCCAATGCAGAAGGCGCGCGCATAATAAACAAAGCCAACGAAGATAAGGCCGCTGCTCATGCGGAAGCTGAAAGCATAATTGCAGCCGCGCAGGAAGAGGCAGACAAGATAAAGCAGCAGGCCGAGGAATACTCCCGCCAGAGCGCGCTGAAAGCGGAGGCGTTCATGCAGAATTACCGCGAAAGTGCATCCAAGCTGAACAAGGCCCTACAGCGCGCCGCCGAAACAGCCGCCGCACAGGCGGAGCATTTCCGCGCCTGCATAAAGGATTCCAACCTTGATAACGAAATAGAGATGGCCGGTGAATACATTCCCGAAGGAGACGCCGGCATAAACGCCGATGAGCTTCCCGAATCATATGAAAACCCTGCCGAACTGATGCGGAGCATATATAAAATAGAAAACCGCCAGACTACGCCTACCGAGGAAGCCAAAGAAGCCGAGGTTAAGGCAGAAGAAGCTAAAGAGGAACATATTGAGCATGCAGACCGCGGCCCAACCGCAATGCTTAAAGAAGAAGCAGCGGATATAGAGGCGGAGGAGCAGCCAATGATGACAGTCAACGAAATAGTTGGCATGTGCAGCGCCGAAACATCGGAGGAACGCGAAGCCCGCGCCGCCGAAGACAGAATAGACGATGCACTTAACGCCATAATTGACGACGTGCTTCAGGATTCATAAAACATAACAATAACTAAAAGGAGCGGTTTACCCGCTCCTTAATTTGTATATCCGTTTTTTATGTACTCGATATAGTCCCGTATGGCTTGCTCCCAATCCTGCCTATACTCATAGTCAAGTCCTTCAGCCACCGTGGCAGCCGTACGTGAAAACAGCTCCATTGCCGCGTCGATCGCCATCCAAAGCGCATCGTAACTTCCTGCGGCATAGGTTCTTGTCAGCACCTCAAAATCAAATTGAGGTATATACCTTTCAAGGTATTTGCCGCTCATGCCAAGTGATATCGAAAAGCCGTTCTCCATTGCCGCACGATAACTCAGCAACTTTATAAGCATTGGATGCACCACAGAATTATACATCCACATGGCATAAGGAAGCTGCCTGCGCGCTATGCCTTTGGCAACGTTATTCATGCACCAGTAAAACTCGTTGCAGCAGCCCGCAAACTGCTCCGCCGTAGGCTTAGCCACATTGTACATGCTGTCATTTGACGCAGGAATGGGTGATAGAAGCCCATCCTTATCATAAAGCGGCACGGTCAGGCTGTCGCTCCCATAAACGGCCTTTGTAACATCCGTGCGCTCTATGTGCAGATCTATGCGCACATGGTCGTGAAACAACATAAGGAACGTATAGCTTTTATTAAGGTCTGCATTCTCGCCCCATGCCATATCCACGCTGTCCGGCTCCTGCATAATGGCTATATCTCCAAACGGTTTCAGCCATTCGCGCCCATTTATCATCTGCCTTACGTTATTTACCGATAATACTATGTCGTAGTCTCTCAGCTCATCCTTTTCAACATTTGGGTTAGTGCGAGAGCCGTTCATGTATGCAGCGCGTATGTTGTCCGATGATTTAACTACGCTCAGAATAATGTCCATTATTTGCCGTTTGCTTCGCATATACGCTCCTTATAAAAATACAGGGCGGTTTTTACGCCGCCCGTAGTTTTTGTATTGTTTTGCTTATCAGCTATTGCGCTTGAGTATGAACCATGCATGCAGCTGAGGCAGTCCGGTTGCGGAATCCGTGCCGTACGGATCGCCGTAAAGTTCATATGTTTTGCCGTCGCCCACTTCTATGGTGGCCACTCCGCTGTAATAGTAGAATATCATATCGCCTTCGCTGGTCTGTATCCTTGCCTTTACATAGGGCGTAGCCTGTATCACCTCAGTCACTTTGCCGATAATCTTATATCCCTGCTCGTGATTGGGATAATTCTTTATCTTGTCATAGTCCATCTTGTAGACGCCTTCCATATAGGAAGTCTTATCAGGCTGATGCTCAAGATACAGCGTGGAAGTCTTAGCCGCATCGCCCTTGGTGGCGGTTATAACGGCCTCGTAAATGCCAACGCTTGCGGTCTTTACGGTAAAGCTGAAAGTGCCAGCGGTAGAATCCTGCGTCACCGCACCGTCGAGTTCAACGCCGCTCACGCTTATTGTAGCGCCGGACTCCATCGTGCCGCTTACGGTCATGGTGGAGGATGTGCCTACGCGCTTAACATCGGAATTTACGGAAAAGCTCACGTTGCCGGTAGGCGTGGTTGTCTGGCCAGCATTAGGATCGGTGGTTGTGTTATCGCCGGGGGTGGTAGTGGGGGTGC
>OGUQ01002886.1_pt1 | contig 11099 bp, 7 predicted proteins | sample 1574701 | NCBI WGS metagenome assembly OGUQ01 (sample SAMEA2582087, study PRJEB24529) | metagenome | biome: Human gut stool | place: China | collected 2011 | reverse complement strand
CAGATATTGTCAATAAGCCGTATGGGAGCCGTATGGAGATCTCATACAGGGTTTGGTGATGAGGTCCAGCGTACGAGGGTATAGATCTCACCTATGGAAAAAAGTCGTTCACTTTGGACTATATGGATCGGATAGATATTAAGTTTGAACCGGGTCGTGAAACGGAGAGATTCTATTGGTGGATGAAGACGAATCCCCCGGCTCATTGGAGCGTGTCTGAGGACGGTGGTTTTTACTTTAATGAGATTTCAGAAGATGGAACCTTCTTCACAATGCGTATAGATCCCCAAAAGGGTACGGCACGTATAGAATATGGAGCGTGGTAGATAACTGGGGTTCGATTGTTGGGGGAAGGCCCTGTGCCTGTGGACGACAGCGAGAGTCCTTTTCCCCTTATTTATGGTGTTTGGGTATTATAAGATTTATAGATGTAAATTATACATTGATTTTACCTATTGCTTCCATTGCTTCTTTTTTTGAATTATCAAGAACTTCTGTATAAATTTCTGTAACTGTTATACTTTGGTGTCCTAGTAGTTTAGATACAGTATAAATATCTACTTTCTTTGCAATAGCAAGAACGGCAAATGTATGGCGTGAACAATGGAATGTAAGATGTTTGTTTATTCCAGCTTTTTCAGCCCATTTAGGCAATATCTCATTACTTCTACCTAAAGTTATTAATCCAGAAAATACTAGATCTTCCATTGAGGCATTTCCTTGCTCTGGTAGCCATTTCCTAATATTTTCGTTAAGAGGTATATCTACTGGATCATTTGTCTTTTCTTGGACTAAAGAAATGCATTCTATGCCATTTTTAACAACCCCTATATTACCCCATTTCATTTGTTTAATGTCACAATGCCTTAAGCCTGTTAGACAGCCGATCATGAAAGCTCGTTTTAATAATTCATTTGGATGGTCAGTTCCTGCGAATCTCCTTAATTCATCTTCTGTGAGAAATTCCCGTTTTGGGGCTTTTTCTGCCGATGGACGGTATTTCTTTTTTATAGATAAAATAGGGTTCAATGGTATTATGTCATCACTTACAGCCTCATCCAAAACCATTTTGAGACATTTAAAGTACATGGCTTGACTATTCTTGCTTAGCTTTCTTCCTTTGTTTCTTTGGGTGTGTTCTATTTGAGCATCTTCTAAATACTCAATAAAGTCCATGATGTAATATTTATCTACTTTTCCTATTTGTATATCAGTTCCTTTACTCCGCTCTAGATGATATACAAGGGAGTTGAGATTCTGTTGGGTGGATTTTCCTTTGGTTTCTGCAAAGCTTCGGATATAGTCACCTAGTAATATTTTGGAACTCTCTTTTTGATTGCTTAGCCCGTGAATGGTTGTGTTTAGTTGAATGATCATTTGAGCCTTAATCGCTTCTGCTAAGTCCATATTCTTTCTGTTAATAGCTTTAGCCTTCTCATTTGTTTCTGGGACTAGATATAATTTAAGAAACTTATAGTTTCGTTTTCCGTTCTGGTAGATGTCCAAATAGATAGAAAGATTGTCATTCGCTAGTTTCTTGTATCTGATTTTAACTCGCTGTTTTTCTTTTGTGGAAAGTTCAGTTTTCTTCTTGCTCATTGTTATCAGTCTTTTGTTACCCGCTACAAAAATACAGAACAGGTAACAAATGAGTAACAAATTAAGGCTAAAAATAACATAAATAACGATAAGGAAGAGTAATAGAATAAACGTCTCTGTGTTCTTAATCTGTTGATTTATATGTTTTTATTTATCATTTTTTTTGCTTTTGTTTCTCATGCTTCTACCCTGCTTTTACAACACATTGTAATGCCATATTATTATCGTATTTTTTATTATCAATCTGTTATATAGTCGCTCCAAGCGACTTGTTTTGAGTTCGCAAAGATAATCAATTTTAGGCTGATACGGTTATTTTCTTAGGCTTTCTCTTCATGCTTAACCGGTTGCCTCATCGATTGTTTGTTTAATAATGTTTTAACGAGTTTGTTCATAGGCTTCTTTACTAATGTTATTTTTTACTTAGGTTGTTCTCTCATATTTCCGGTAAAAGAAAGTCAATAACAAGAATCCGATAAAAGCGAATCCGGAACCTATCAAGGCCGGATATTTATAACCAAGGCCGACCTCCAATGGTAACCCACCACAATAAGCTCCGATAGCATTTCCTAAATTGAACGCAACTTGTACGCTGGCGGCTCCCAGCATCTCTCCACCTTTTGCCACACGGATAATCAACACTTGTTCCGGACTGGAAACCGCGAACAAACCGGCAGTACAAAGGCACATCAATAATGCTGATAACCACGGATAAGGAGACAAGAAGAATATCAATAACAGCACAACACAAATCATAGCTTGCACAGTAGTACCTACTTTTCCGGGAGTATATTGGTCAGAAAGACGCCCACTCACCAGATTACCCACCACCATACCAAAACCGGCCAATACCATCAATCCGGTAATGCTTTCGGCACTGAAACCGGATACATTCGTCAATAACGGGTTAATATAACTGTACCAACAAAAAACTCCGCCATTACCCAGTGCCGTCGCCCCTAAAATGAGCCAGGGAACCGGGGTTTTAAGAAAACGGAACTGTCCTTTGAAACCAGTATCTTTCAGCCCTTCCACGTGGGGTACCCAACGCCAGATATAATAAAGAATAATCACTCCCCAACAACCCACCAGCAAGAATGTTACCCGCCATGAGATAGCATTACTCAATGATGTTCCCAATGGAACTCCAAAAAGATTGGCTATAGTCATTCCGGCAATCATGATAGATACGGCCTCAGAGCCTTTACCCTTATCAGCCAATTTTTCGGCAACAATAGAAGCTACACCGAAATAAGCCCCATGAGGAAGTCCGGAAATAAAACGAGCCAGTAATAATACCCAATAATTAGGCGCCATTGCTGCACAGATATTCCCTAGCATTATCAGAGTCACCAACGCCAACAAAATATGTTTCAGTGGATGTTTACGGGCCAAGATCAGAGTGGGTGCCCCGACACATACTCCCAAAGCATATGCAGAAATAAAATGCCCTGCCACAGGAATACTAACACCCAAATCTTTAGCCACATCGGGCAGAATGCCCATCATGACAAACTCGGCAATCCCTAATCCCAAGGTGCCGAACGCTAATGCAATAAGACTCTTCTTCATACCTATTTTACCTACAAAAAACTAATCTTTTTACCGGGGTGCAAAGGTAGTGTTTTTTTTATTCCAATAATAAACTATTCATGGCTTCATTTTGTTTTTATATATAAACAGAACAGTAATATGAAAACAATTATTATAAGTCTATTTATGGCAATAACAGCAATAGCTGCCCATGCACAGCAGAAAAGTTTTTATGACTTCACAGTCAAGACGATTGATGGAGAAGATTTATCACTTTCCACCTTTAAGGGAAAGAAAGTACTGGTAGTTAACGTAGCATCCAAATGTGGCTTCACTCCGCAATATGCCAAGCTTGAAGAGCTATATAAAAAATATGGAAAAGACAATTTTGTAATAATAGGCTTTCCTGCCAATAATTTCCTGAGCCAAGAGCCAGGCAGTAATGAGGAAATCAAAGAATTCTGCACATTGAACTACGGAGTTACCTTCCCAATGATGGCAAAAATCTCTGTTAAAGGGAAAGACATTGCTCCTCTCTATAAATGGCTTACCGAAAAAAGCGAAAATGGCGTGGAAAATGCAAAAGTTGGCTGGAATTTCCATAAATTCCTGATAGATGAAAATGGAAAGTGGATAGCCTCCTATGGCTCCACAACTGATCCGCTATCGGAGAAGATAACAGAATGGATTGAGAAATAGAACATAATAAGCCCCGAAATTTATCATAAGTTTCAGGGCTTATTATGTTTTTCATTTTCGGAATCCGGAGAAAAAGTTATCTATCCAACGAACCAGATAAACTATAATCACTCCAGCTATTACCATTGCAATGATACGACCTAACATATTTTTGTAGCTTTAAATATTTTAGCAGGCAAAGATAGCTAAGATATATAAAACAGCATAGACTATTACGTAAAAATCATGTTTGCAACAGGGCTACACCCTTTCACCCGAATGGTGTAGCCTTGAGCACAAAAGGGTGTAGCCATCCGGAGCAAAGGGTGTAGCCATCCCAGACAACTGATTATGAGTAAATTATACGTCATTCAACAGAATTCTTTCCTATAAGCGTTACAACGCAAACAAAATCCTTTATTTTTTGTTATATAGTATAAATCTAACAAATAATAGTTAATTTCGCGAACTCAAAAAAATTAAAAACAAACGAATATGAAATCAAAAAGAAGTTTTATGCTCATGGCTCTATGCCTAAGCACTTTAGCCGGATTGGCACAAAATACTCAATCTTCCGGGCAAGTCACAGAAGAAAGTAAAACAACATTCAAACCTCATTGGTATATGCAGGTACAGGCAGGTGCTGCAGAAACTGTTGGTGAGGCCAGTTTTAAAGACCTGATCTCTCCTGCAGCAGCTCTTTCTGTCGGATACAAGTTTACTCCTCTATGGGGAATACGCGCCGGTGCAAGTGGCTGGCAAGCAAAAGGTAAATGGGCGGCACTTGACGATTCCTATAAATTCAACTATCTGCAAGGAAACGTAGATGCCACACTTGACCTGAGCAACCTGTTCTGCCACTATAATCCAAAACGTTTCTTCAACGCTTATATGTTCGTGGGAGTAGGTCTCGCCGGTGGATTCAACAATGACGATGCTGTTGCACTGGACGCAGCAGGTTACCGCATGCAATATCTCTGGAGCGGCAAAAAGGTTTTTGTAGCCGGCCGTGGGGGGTTGGGTACAAATTTGCGTCTGAGCAACCATGTATCTTTCAATCTTGAAGTGAATGCCAATGTCGTATCGGATAAATTCAACTCCAAGAAGGCTGACAATGCCGACTGGCAGCTTAATGCATTGGCCGGTTTTACATTCAAGTTCGGAAAGAGTGGCAAAAAGGCAAAACCTGTCGTTGCTTATACTCCGGAGGTCGTGGAAACAGTAGTGGAAGTTCAGCAAGAGACGAAACCAGTTTATGTTCCTGCACCAGTAGAGGAGAAAAAAGAGGAAGTGAAACCTTTGACTGAAAATATCTTCTTCAATATAAATTCTTCTGTTATACGTTCTTCTGAAGAAAGTAAAATAGCTAACCTGGTTGCATTCCTGCAAAAGAACGCAGATGTAAAAGTCTCTATTTGCGGATATGCAGATGCTGGAACCGGTACAACAGCCATTAACCTACGACTTTCCAAAGAACGTGCTTTAGCTGTTGAGAAGGCTTTGAAAGCAAAAGGTATCGCTGCCGACAGAATCATGGTAGACTTTAAGGGAGACAAGGTTCAACCTTTCTCTACTAATAATGAAAATCGTGTAGCAATTTGTATTACTGAATAGTAATCAGATAAGGTCTGATATAAAAGAAATAGAGCTGTACTGTATTATCCTGCCTTTAGGATACAGTACAGCTCTATTTTATGCTCAATTTCGGAATAAGATTACATGAAGATCAACTGCTTCTTAAGCAAATCTACAATATCACTCTGCAATTTCTGTGCATTGATAGGTTTAGAAGTATACGCATCGAAACCACTATTCAGGATGCGTTCCTCATCTTCTGCATAGACATAAGCCGTTACTGCCATGATAGGAACAGTCGGCGATATTTCACGTATGATCTGCGTAGCCTCGTAGCCAGTTTTTTTAGGCATATTGATATCCATCAATATCAAATGAGGATTGTATTTCTTAAATAATTCTACTGCCTCTTCCCCATCCCAAGCATGAAGAATGTTATATTTACGTTTCAGGATAGATTCAAATAACAAGAAATTGCTTTCATTATCTTCAGCTATTAAAACGGTGAGTTTCTCTACTTTACTTAACCGGTGTTCTTTCTGTTCTCTCGTCGACTTGAGTTCCACTGGATGATAAGGAAGAGTGAACCAGAAAGTAGAGCCCTTGCCAGGTTCCGATTCAACGCCTATGCTACCACCCAAATTCTCGACAACACTCTGGCAGATAGACAACCCCAATCCTGTACCTTGAGAAAAAGAATCGAGTTTCACGAAACGACCAAAAACAGTATCTTTCTTATCCTCTTCAATTCCACATCCCGTATCCGTAACATAAAAATAAAGGGAATCAGTATCCTTCAGTCGATAACCGAAAGTGACGCTTCCACTATAAGTAAACTTCATAGCATTATTAAGCATATTCGTCATAACCTGCGTCAGCCTGTTCCTCTCGATATTTACAGTACAGTCCGGCATTTCCGGTATATATCGGATGGGGACAGCTTCATTCTTCTGACGAAGTTGGGCAGATTCTTCTATCTCCTTAAACAATGCATTCAGATCTAAATCGGAAAATACAAATTCCAATGTTCCGGATTCAATCTTAGAAAGCTCCAGAATGTCTCCAACCAGTTGCAACAATAGCGTATTATTATTCTCAATAATATTGATATACTCCTCTTTCTCCTCCTGTTCTTCCGTATCTGCCAAGATACTGGAAAAGCCGACAATAGCATTGAGCGGAGTACGTATTTCATGACTCATATTGGCCAGGAAAGCAGACTTCAGACGATTTGATTCTTCAGCTTTCTCCTTTGCCGTAATCAGATCTTCTTCCATTTTCTTTCGTCCGGTTATCACGAGAGAAGAACCTACCAAAGTAATCGGATTACCTTTTTCATCCCTCTTATCCACAGTGGCCTGAGCCTCAACCCATTCATAACGCGATATTCCATTCTTACGAACTATCACGCGATATTCTTCTCTGATCTTAGAAACATTACCTTCCGTCAACTCCTTATAAGCTCTCTTTACCCGGTCTCTGTCTTCCTTACAAATTTTGGCAAAATATTGGTAGTCGGGTACGGAAAGTTGCTCCTCGTTCATCATGCTATCATCATGGCTAAGCTCTACCGGACGGTTTACGTCACAAAGCATAGTACCTTTCTCCAAATCCCATTTCCAGGGAACAATATTAGCCACGTCCAGCGACATTGATAATTTATGATTAGCAGATCGTAACATCTGTTGTGTCTCGGCTAACTCGGTATTGTCCACACAGAATACATCAACGTATCCCTTATGTTTAGAGGGCGTCAGAATTACATTGAAATAATTGCCTATATTTTCGTAATAGTATTGGTATGAAAGCTCCTTTTGAGTAGAGTTGACCATACTATAGAGGTGACACATCCTTTCAAAACCTTTCGGATCTGCTTCACTTCCTCTTTTACCAATGACCTCCCCCATAGACTTGAAGTATTTCTCAAAGCGGGGATTTGCTTCCACTGTGATGTAGTCTACAATCTTTCCGGCAGAATCATAAACCAGCTGTTGCTTCAAATAAACGATGGGCATATTCTCAAACAAACTGTGATAGCTGGTCATCAACTTTATCTGTTCGGCTTGCTTTCTTCTGCTCTTATACAACCACCACAACCACATCCACATAAACAAAATCAGAATTGTGGTAATTCCCCAAATAACACTGTATTTGTGTTGCTCCCAGAAAGAAGGAGGCATCATATAAAAAACAGAATTAGAAGGGCACAACTTAGGTGACAATCCGGCTTCTGTAAGATCGTAATAGTTGAACATAGGAGTGGGAGTTCCACAATTCACCACATGAATGCCTTTCGAGTTATTATCAGATAAAACGCCGGCAGTTATTTCCGTAATTTTCCTTCCGATTGTCTTCTCATCAAAAAAGTAACCACCTACCAAACCATTCCGTTGCAATCCGGTATTATCCAATGAAAGAATAGGTGAAGAAGAATAATAGCTGAGGATTCTGGAAATATTATTGGTCAATACAGCATTCCCTTTTTGAGCATTTTCCTGATACCATGAACAAAAGAGAACACCACTATTCTCCTCTGCATGGGCCAGTGAATCAGCCAATTCATCGGTAGTCATTTCACCAGCAACATAATCTTTTATTTCAAGCTCCGGAAAGTCTTTATTCACAATCTCTTTTAAATCCGAACGGAACTGAGCACTTATGTAACGGGCATCCGACAAGAAGATAAGTTCATCCATTTCAGGCATCAGATTCTGCATTAACAGAACAGTTTCTTTAAGATAAGCAGGCACATGAAAGACAGTCAGCGACAGATTGCCTTGATAATCTGTCAGAGGTGTTCTCTCTTCCGCCGCAATGGCTCGCCTGTGCAAGTAGGCCTCTTGTGGCCCTACATAATCCGTCTCGGTGCAGAGAATAACGGGAACATCTTTCCATTGCCTTTCTATACTCTCTTTCAGCAAGCCCCAAGAGGCACTACCCAAGAGGAGCAAGAGTTTCGGAGGATTGTCTGCATATTTTCCAAAAAGGTTTTCTTTGTATTCTGATAAATCTTCCGTATTTTGCAGGTGCATAAATTGCCCTCCCATGTGTTCCACATCCACTACATAAGGAGAGTTTTTATGTTGATAAGAATTATAAATGGGGATAATAAAATCGTTACTCCAACGGGAAGATCCGCTGTATGCATTGAGAATCAATATCCTATCTTCATTTCCGGGTTTAAATGCCGAGGAGACTTCGCCAAATACATTAACAGCATTCAAAAGAAAAACAACCAATATAATAAACACTCTGATTATTATTTGCAAATATTTCATCGGAATTACAGTTTAGTCTACAAGTGTATCCATTCTTTACCACACAAGGAACAAAAGGCCTACATCATAGAGAAATTAGATTGCAAAACTAATTAAAAATCAGAGAATTCCCAGTTTTTAGTAAAGAGATTTTTAAAGAGAATTGCGTATCTTCCATATTCTATGTACATTTGAAAAAATAAAATAGTAAAATCATGAAAATACTTCATACCAGCGACTGGCATCTGGGACATACACTATACAACTATGACCGCAGTCGCGAGCAACAAGCATTCCTGAAACAACTCACCCGCATTGTTGCAGAAGAAAAACCAGATGCAATGGTAGTCAGCGGAGACATCTACCACTACTCCACCCCATCGGCAAGTACCCAGAAGATGTACACAGACGGTATGCTCGAAATTCACAGGGCATGCCCCGGAATGACAATTGTAGTAACTGCCGGAAACCACGACAGCAGTTCGAAATTAGAGATAGACAGTAGTCTGTGGAACCATTTCGGTGTAAAGGTAGTAGGAAACATAGAACGAAACCAGGAAGAAGTTAATCTGGAAAAACATATCGTGGAAGTGAAAGATGAAAGAGGAATACTAAAAGGATATATTATAGCCGTACCTCACGTCTATCCGCAGAATTTCCCGATACTGGACACAGAAACACCCCGCGAAGAACGGCAGACACGCTTTTTCCAAGCATTGCAGGATGAAGTAGAGAAAATGAATGCGGAAAAACTGCCTGTTGTATTGATGGCGCACCTTTCCATAGAAGGCAGTGACCAAACGGGACATGATGAAACCGTAGGCGGAATAGAATATGTCCCTATCAATGCAATGGGTGGAGGATACGATTATCTGGCACTCGGTCACATCCATTGCCCACAGAACATTAAAGGAAGCAGGCATTGTGCACGGTATTGTGGCACTCCCCTGCCTGTCAGCTTCGACGAGGCTTATCCACATTCTGTTTCCATTGTTGAAATACAAAGAGAAAAAGCACCTCAGATCAAAACAATTGAAATAGAGAATCCGATGCCACTCATCACGCTACCCAAGGAAGCTGTAGATTTTGAAGAAGCTATAAAACTGCTGGAGGAATACCCGGATGACAAACCGGCTTATATCCGCTTGAATGTTCTGATAAAAGACTATCTGGCGCCCGACTGCAACGAACGTGCATCGAACGCGGTAAAAGGGAAGAACTGCAAATTCTGCTATATCAAGCCCAATCGGGAGAAGCATACTTCAGATGATGAAACCAAGCATATCTCTATTCAGGAAATGCAGGAAATGTCCCCATTGGAAATAGCAAAACTTTATTTTCAGGAAGCAGAAGGAAAAGAAATGGATGAGGAACTCTGCGAACTGATGAATAGCGTAGTACAAAAGGTAAAAGAGAAAAGCATTCTGCATTAATTCCCTATAATCTGTAGTGAATCATGAAACTTCAAAAACTGACTATAAAAAATCTGGCATCCATAGAAGATGCTGTGATCGACTTTGAGAATGGACCACTGAGCGAAGAATCCCTGTTTCTGATTTGTGGGGAAACGGGTGCCGGCAAAACAACATTACTCGATGCAATTTGCTTGGCACTCTACAATGAAACGCCGCGCATGGAACGGGCAGAAAACGAAAAGTACAGGGACATAGGGCAAACTTTTTCTTCCAAGAAAGAGGATGTGTCAATAAACGACAGCCGCCAATTGATGCGCAGAAATACCAACGAGGCGTGGACGGAACTGGAGTTCACCGGTTCAAACGAGATACCTTATATTGCCAAGTGGTACGTAGCCCGTGCACACCGAAAAGCATCGGGTGCCATTCAAGATGCAAAGTGGACATTAGAGAACCGGAAAACGAATCTCCAAATCACTAAGAAAAATGAGATAAAATCCGAAATACAAGCAGTCGTAGGGTTAAGTTTTGAGCAATTCTGCCGTACTACTCTCCTGGCACAAGGAGATTTTACCAAATTTCTTCAGAGTAAGGAAAGTGAAAAATCGGATATCCTGGAGAAACTGACAGGTACCGGAATCTATTCTGAAATAGGTGCAAAGATTTACGCCATCACCAAAGAGAAACGCATAGAATATGAGAATCAGAACCAAAAACTGGAAGGTATCCATGTGCTGACTGATGAAGAGATAAATGAAATTTCCGAAACTACAACTACGCTAAATGCTGAAATCAATGGAAATACCATACAAAAGAATATAGCAGTCCTGAAACGTGACTGGCTGAAGCGGTTTGCTGAGCTTATCCTCACTCAAGAAAACCAACAAAAGAACTGGGAAACGAAAAAGGAACAATTGCAATCGGATGACTTCCTGCAAAAAGAACTATTGATAAAAGACTGGAATAATACTGCAGATGCCCGTAACTGGTTATTTTCTCTCAAACAGCAACGACAGCAACAGAAAAAAGACAGAGAGCAAAC